>Ga0115000_10003196_pt1 | contig 13716 bp, 10 predicted proteins | sample ArcticOcean_MG_C_6_FD_89690 | JGI IMG/M metagenome (GOLD analysis project Ga0115000, IMG submission 89690) | Marine microbial communities from western Arctic Ocean - ArcticOcean_MG_CB8_128 | ecosystem: Environmental > Aquatic > Marine > Oceanic | place: Arctic Ocean: Canada Basin | collected...
CTGTTACTGATAATATCTGAAAATAATTCTAACATGAGTTTAAAGTGGTTTTCTGGTTTGGTGTTAATATTTGATTTATTTCCTAAAATATCAAACTCAAGATTAGGAATAAAATAAGAGTCTTTAGAGAAAATCTTGTCTGTAAATAGCGAACCTTTGTCTCCATAAATACTTATTTGATTTTTATAAGTTTTATCGTAAGCCCAGTCTAAATCACATAAAGTTCCGTCTTCTAATCTTAATTTTACTTCTCCTCCGATATCAACTGAACTATTTTTTATTCCCTGGATACTTGAAGATAGAATTTCAATCTTTTTATTAGTAAAAAGATTGGTAACTATGGAAAGAGGATAAATACCTAAATCAAGTATTGCACTTCCTCCCATAGAAGAATTAAATCTAAATCCTGGAGAAGATAATTTAGGCAGAGTAAAAGAGCATTGCAAGCTTTCTATAGAGCCTAAAACTTTCTTATTAATGCAATCCTCTAATGCCTTGAAATGTGGATGATGAATGTACATTAAGGCTTCAAAAACACAGAGATTTTTTTGAGCAGCTAGTTCAAAGAGATTTTCAAGGTCTTGTAAATTAGTAGTTATGGGCTTTTCACAAAAAAAGTGTTTTCCAGCTAAGATAATTTCCCTTCCTTGATTGAAGTGAAGGCCAGGTGGTGTGGAAACATAGACTATATCTACTTCCAGATCTTTTAACATTGAATCTGAGCTATCCCAAGACACGCAATTAAATTCCTGACAGCAATTCTGAACTGTTTTTAGATTTCTAGAAAACACTCCATGAAGATCAAGATTCTTAGCTTCTTGAATCGATGGAAGAATATTCTTGATAGAGTGATTACCCAAACCCCATACAGCTACTTTATAAGTCATTGTTTAAAGAATTTACCTTCTTGTTGATTTAGGACCCTTCCAACTTTCAATAGTTGATTGCTTCATTCTTGCTAAAGTAAGTTTTTCTTCAGGCGCATCTTGAGTTATCGTTGATCCAGAACCTATTGTGGCATTTGAGTAAATTGTAATGGGTGCAACTAAATTTACGTTAGACCCAATGTAAGCACCATCCTCAATGGTTGTTTTGTTAATCTCAGCTCCATCATGATTGCAAGTTATCGTCCCAGCACCAATTGTCACATTATTCCCTATGCTTGCATCACCAATAAAAGCCATATGATTTATCCTGCACTTATCTCCTATGGAGGAGTTTTTTATTTCAACAAAATTTCCTACCTGTGCCTCTCGTCCTAATAATGTATTAGATCTTAGTCGTGCAAAAGGTCCAATAAAAGAGTCTGAAGACACCACAGAATCTTCAATAATTGAGCTACTTCGGATTTCCGTATTGGGCCCCACAACACAATCTTTCAAAAGACAATTATCAAAAATAATTACCCCGTCACTTAGTTTTACTATCCCTTGAAAAGTTACTTGTCTGCCAATCTGGACATTCATTCCTACCTCCAAATCACCTTGTAAGTCTAAACTTCCTATACTTCTAAGATGCGTTCCATTAATCAAAAGCTTAAGTGACTTACTGAAACTTGAAAATCTATGAAACAAGAGGGTAGTAATTTTTTTTATTAAACTAATCATTTTATAAAATGCTTAACTGTTCGAGAACCTTGGACCATATATAAAATTAAACAGCATTACTGGCAATAATGAAAATGATATTAGCAAGAAGCAGTATTGAGGAAAGGTTAAACAAGCCAGACTTAAGGGAAATAACCAAAAAAGATGATAAAAAATTGCCATCTTAGTAACTTTGGAGTGATTATCAAGGACTCTGGCTAGATTCTGATAGGCATGACTTCTATGAGGCTTATACCATTTTTTTATATAAAATAATCTATATAGAGTTGTTGGAATGCAATCTCCAATGAAATATCCCAAAAGAATAACCCAAACCCAAGGCTCTAGATCTTGCTCTAGCGTTGTTTTTAGAATAAGGGCACCCACAGTAAAACCCAAAAACATACTTCCAGAATCACCCATAAATGCTTGAGCAGGATTAAAATTAAAAAATAAGAAAGAAAGGCATGCCAGGCCCACGAAAAAAAGAATTATTATATCATCAGAGACACCCATCTGAATGTATATGAGAAAAGCTGCTGACCAGACTATAATTAAAGCACATGAACTTAAAAATCCATTGATTCCATCCATAAAATTAAACATGTTTATTGCCCAAACCAGGAGAAACAAATACATGCAGATATAAAGCATGAAGTAAAAGCCTGGAGGATCTAGGAATGCAGAAATACCATGGAGATAAAGTATACACAACACAAGGGTTGAAGATAGAATTTGAAAAATAAATTTTATAACAGCATTTAGGTTAAATAAATCATCAAAAAACCCAAAAAAAGCAACTGTTAGAGCGCATACAGATAGATAAAGAGATGTTCCTTCCTTTAGTATTCCAAAGTAATACATTAGCCCTATGGCAATTACAGTAGATGAGGAAAAAATTATTCCCGCGCCAGTAGGTACTTCTTGTTTATGAAGGGTACGATTATTTTTTTTTGCTAAGATATTAAATCTTGTTGAATACGAGATATATAATTTAGTAAAAAAGAAGATACCTATGAGAAATAGACAGACTATGGGCAAGAAAATGTTTATTCTAAAATCCATAATTTAAAGATAATTAATTAAATCGCCAGAAAACTCTATTATTTTAGCAGATAAAACAATAAATTAACTTCATGTTAGCCAAGTTAGAATCAGCAAGTATCCACGCATTCTAATATTATCTCAGACAAAGAATCAGATAGTTTTCTTCTAGAAGATTTCTGCTTAAACTCCTCAATATGTTTTTGATTTACAACACTACCTTTTGCTCTCTCTAATGCATCTATACATCCTTGAGTATCTCCTGGGTTAAATAAATAAGCATGAGGAATATTCTCTTCAACAAATCTTTTTGAGTACCCTGGCAACCCAGCTACTATTGGCTTACCAATTACAGCATATTCAAAGATCTTAGAAGGCAAGGATCTTTTTAAAGCTGGAAGTGGGTTTAAATGCAGAAATAGAATATCTGACTCTAAATAATAATCTAATAAAGACTCTCGAGGTACAGGGTCATAAAACCTAAAGACATCTTCTTGGTGTATAAGATTGGTAAGTAAATCCTTCTTACCTGCTCCATCACCAATAACATTAAATATAAATCCATTTGAATTGCTAATAACTTTAGGAAGAATATTCTCAATACCCTGCATTTTTCCTAAATTTCCTGCATACAGGACAAGGGGCACTTTTCTTTGAGCCGTTTTAAGAGGTTTAATATCCATAAATTGAGCGTCTATACCATTTGGGATAAAAGTCCAGCTAGATGTATCCATTCCGGCCTCTTGATAGTAAGAATAAAAATCTTCTGAAACTACATTAACACCTTCAGCATTAGACAAAACTACTCTTTCAAGAAAAAATAGCACTCTCTTTAACAACCCAGCAACCAGAATATTCTTAGAAACAAACATATCAAATATAGCCTCTGAAAAGATATCCCTAAAGTCAATATAATATGGCTTCCTAAATACAAAGGAGTAAAAGAAGGTTAACAAACTTGTCATATGCCTCCCAGTTGTGCAAAAAAAGAAATCTGGCTTTATTTTTACTAGAATAAAAAAACTCTTAATAGAATAAGTAAAAAAAGATAAAAACTGAGGAAGGGTTTTTCCATTATGTGGAGGAACTTTAATTCTATGAATTACGACACCCTCCAGATCAAGCCCATCTTCGGTAAGCTCTTCTGAGACCTTGTATCTATTAGGAAATGTGGTTATGACATGAATAGTACAATTTTTTTCTGAAGCAGATAGAGATTTCACTAAAGCTTCACTTCTGAATGCACCTGGTGAAATATCAGGAGTATAAAAAAAAGATAAAAAGGCAATATTCATATTTATCACCAGTTAAATTCAACCGATATTTTGCTTGCCAAGAACTTCATCTCAATACATTTTGTATCCGCAAAGGAATTAAATCCATTCGACCACTGAGTATCAATTATTTTTAAGTCACAGCCTTTAGTTTCAAATTTACATATTTTTTTATTAGGGAGAATCAAGGAGCTTATATTGATAATGCTAACCAATGGATGAAGGTAGATTCTGGAAACAGCATTAATAAAATTCCCTTGTATTTCATCTTCTATTAGGAGTGAAGCCTCTCGAATTTTCCATGATCTCAGATGTATAGGAGATGATTTAAGATATGAATATCCGTTATGAGAGCCAGAGATTGAGATCTCTTTTTTTGTTTTACTTATTGTAGCAGCACCTGGGAAAGCCCTTCTTCCTACTCTAAAACTCTTCCATACTTCACTAGAATTAGTATCATTTACCTCAACTGTATTATGAGAAGCAGTAGATCTCTCAAATTCCCTCCTTTCATTATTTTCGTAAGTTGAGATGCCGCTATTTACTATCATTCTGCAATTAAGAAGAGAAAACTCATAAGACAAAGTGTCTGCGTGGGCATGACCAGGCTGATGATTAGGTCCTATACAGCCAATGTCTAAGATTAATTTGAAGTCAGTATCATTTAAAACCACATAACCAGACTCTTCTAAAAAGTTAATTTCATTAATCCTATTATTAACCTTCAAACCCAGAGATTCAGAAAAATCTTTAAGCTCCTTAACCCTGGGAGCTATTCCCATAGTTGCATCATTAAAAAAAGATAATTCTCCGTCGGGGTGACTCATCAAAGAAAGCCAATTTAACATCTTGATACTAATGTTTTTTAAGTCAGATATAAAATCTTTTTCTAATTTATCTGGCCAAATATAACTTGCGTTAATTAAATCCAAGATGTCTTCTAATATTATGGAGTGGTACATAGGACTCCTTTCATAGTGTCCTCCATCTGCAAGTACCTGTTTAATTATTTCCTTTCTGTAAATACGGTATCCTTGTTTTAACCATTTTTGTGATTCTTTTGATTCGAAGAAAAGTCCTGCAAAAATTAAAGCCTTAGCGTTTGCTAGAATATGATTTGCAGAAAGGTGGTACTCAATTCTCTTTGATAACCACATAGCTTGAAGGGCCAAGTTATTTGTTATTTCCTTATTATTAATATTAAATTTTCTTATCCACTTTATCCAATTTACAATTCTTAAAGAAGTTGGATAAGAATCCCATCCCAAAGATTTTAAGCTGTTATTTTCAATCCAAGATAAAATTAATTCTTCTGATTCTTTTACTCCCAAGCTTTTATCTTCCGAATTAATACCATCAAAATAATGAAGGTTGTATAGCCAAAGCATCTCTAAATCAGCATGCCAATCTTCTGGAAACTTGAGTTCTTTAGTTTGGTTTAAAAAAAGAAAATTAGAAGGGCTATTTATTGATTTATTTTTTGGTATTGGCTTAATGCCCTTTGTATGGGAGGCATTAATTGACAATGAGCTAATAGCTTGGATATCAGGCTTATATAAACCAAAGAAGATTCTATAAATTGAATGGAAAAAATTTAAGTACCTGATAGTTCTGCAATATTTTAAAAAAGTTTTTATCATAAATATTTGAACTTCGATCTAAAAGATTTTTAAAAAATTAATATAGTCGTTATAAGATGTTATTTTTTGCTAGTCTTAAGTAGTTTTTTTAAGGCACAAGTCCACAAAAATCAAGGTAAGTTGTTTTTGAGAGTTTATCTAAAAAATTAGATTCAAGGAATTCCTTGTGACCCACCAAGACTACAATTAAATCTGTGTCTTCAAAAACATCTGCCAACTCAATTAGATTGATACCCTCATGAGAAATCAGATTTGGCTCTACTACTTTTGCAGTAAACTTATCTTCTTGGAGGCTCTTAATTATTTCAAGTGCCGGAGATCCTCTTAAATCATCAATATCAGGTTTATAAGAAGCGCCTAAACAAGTAATTTTTATATTTGAGTTTTGTACTCCTTGGAACTCTTCCTTTAAAAAATCTTTAATCTTTTGAACAACCCATTCCGGTTTATTATCATTTATCTCTCTTGCAAGCGAGATCATTCTAGAATTTGCAGGATCTTGTGCAACTATAAACCACGGATCAACAGCAATACAATGCCCTCCTACTCCTACTCCTGATTTCAATATATTTACTCGAGGATGTCTATTGGCCAAATTAATTAATTCATCTACATCAATTTTATTCTCATCACAAAGCAATGACAGTTCGTTTGCAAAAGCAATATTGACGTCTCTAAAACTATTTTCAGTTAGCTTGCACATCTCTGCAGTTTCAGCATCTGTCTCAATAACGGAGCCTTGAACAAAAGTATTATAGAATTTACTAGTTAAAGTAGTTGCCTCTTTGGTTAATCCACCAACAATTCGGTCATTTTGAATTAATTCGTTCATTATACTTCCAGGTATGACTCTCTCAGGGCAAAAAGCTATATTAATTAAAGATACATCAATTCCTAACTCATCAAGAATTTTGGCAAGTTGTCTTGTAGTTCCAACCGGGGAAGTAGATTCTAAAATTAATAAGTCTCCCGCTTTAAGCTGACCAGAGATTCCTTCGAGAGCGTTAAATATAAATTCGGTATTAGGTTTTTTAACACCGCTATCTTCAAAGAATGGAGTAGGGACACATATTATATATATATCTGACTGAGGAGGATCTTTATAAGCTATTAAATTTTTAGACAATATCGCTGCTTCAAGTTCTTCTTGAAGTTTTGGCTCTACTATGTGAGCTTTCCCTTCATTAATAGAATTAATTACCTCGATGTTAATATCAACTCCAGAAACTTTATAGCCTGTTTTAGATAAAAGAGTTGCCAGAGGTAAGCCGATATAACCCAAACCTATAACACATACTTTTTTTTCTTTTATAAATTTTTCCATAAAATCTCTGTTATCTTTTCAGAAGCATTTCCATTTCCATAGGGATTGTGAGCTCTAGACATTGCTAAATATGAGTCCTTGTTTTCAAGTAATTCTACAATATTAGAAATAATTGAACTCTTTTCTGTGCCTACAATTCTAACTGTTCCTGCATTAACTGCCTCTAATCTTTCTGTTACATCTCTGAAGACTATAACCGGTTTTCCTAAACTGGGCGCCTCTTCCTGAACACCCCCACTATCAGTAAGTATGAGGTAAGAAAGGTCCATCAATTTTACGAAAGACAAGTAATCAAGTGCATCTACAAGATGTATGTTACTTACTCCTGATAATATTCTATTAACAGGTTCTTGAACATTTGGATTTAAGTGGACAGGATATATTAACTCTACTTTAGGGTATTTAAGAGCTATTTCTTTTAAAGCCTCACATATCGAAACAAAAGCACTACCAAAGCTTTCTCTCCTATGACCTGTGATTAGTATTATCTGAGACTTATCTACATCTTGATTAGAAAGAAATGGACATTTTTTAAGTAAGGACTTAGGAAAATCTACTTCCCTGGCTTTCTTAACAGTAGAGAACAATGCATCTATCACCGTATTGCCTGTCACAAAAACTTTTTTACTATCAATTTTTTCATCTATAAGGTTATTTCGTGATATTTCGGTAGGAGCGAAGTGGAAACTAGCCATCCTTGAAGTTGCTTGGCGGTTAAGCTCTTCAGGGAAAGGTGAACTTATGTCATAAGTTCGTAGTCCTGCTTCAACATGTCCCACTGGTATCCTAAGATAAAAAGCTGCTAGAGCTGCAGCCATGGTTGTAGAGGTGTCTCCTTGAACTATAACTAAATCAGGTTTTTCTTTCTGTAAAATTTTCTTAATTCCTTTAAGAATATTGGATGTTATGTCAAATAAATCCTGACCAGGCTTCATTATATCCAGGTCATACTTAGGTCTAATATCAAACAACTCTAGTACTTGATCCATCATTTCTCTTTGTTGAGCGGTAACACAAACTGATACTTCAAAGTGCTCTTTAAGAGCTATTGCCAAGGGAGCTAATTTTATAGCCTCGGGTCTCGTTCCAAAGATGACTAGAATTTTTTTATTAAGTCTGCTTTTTGTCATAAATCATGTAGTAAACAATTAGTTTAGTTCTAAAAATTAAATTAAATCCTTAACGAATAGACTCTGCAATCTCGATGGTCTTTCTAGAGGAATATATTATTTCAGAATAAGGTATTGGTGATCTATCGCCTGATTTTACAGCTTCAACAAAAGCCTTAGCGCAAGCCTCTTGGCCTTTATCCTGTCTAAATGTTCGCATATTTTTAAATCCTTTCCAGCCGTAACCCTTCAGTTTTCGGAAATTATTTAGTTGCAACACAGCGTTATCACAAAACACTTCAATTCTCTCTTTTGGAAAAATAATGCCACCATTAGAAAAATAATTTATAAGTCCTAAGGATCCATCAGCAAATTTAATACTGATGGACACCTTATCTTCTAATGTTTGTGTTCCTTTTTTACCCAACGAATTTACATGAAAATCTTGAATGGGGCTTTCAATTAAAAAATACATTAAGTCTATAAAATGACATGCTTCTCCAATAATTCTTCCCCCTCCTACCTTTAAGTTTTGCGTCCAGTGATCAGCAGGAATTTTGCCAGACGAAATAGTCATTATAATAGATTTAGGTTCTTTCTTTTCTTGCAGTAGCGTTTTCATTTTTTGAATGTGAGGAGAAAAACGACGATTAAAGCCGACCATTAGAATTGGCGATTTTTCTTTATTTAAATTAATCTTCTTATAAGCTTTTTCGATCTCATCCATTTCCAATAAATTAATAGCTAAAGGTTTCTCAACAAAAACATTCTTCCCCGCCTGTAAGGCTTTTCTTACTTGTGAAGCATGATTATTATGACGTGTGACTATTACAACTGTATTTATATCAGGGTTTTGAATAACCGATTCATCATCAGAAGAAGAATTATTGAAAGAGTTCTTTTTGCCATGATAAAAAGCGGTAATACCTCCATCGCTGACTAAAGAATGCAACCTAACTCCAGCTTTTTTAAAGGCAGGTATTAGTATCCTAGAGGAGTAATTGCCCGCTCCTAGAAAACCTACATTTACTTCACTCGAATCCAACTTCCCACTGGTATCATTAAGTTCTATAGAAGTTTGTTTAAGTATTTGTTCATCTTGGGTTGAATATTCAACCAATATCCCTAGTGAAGAAGAATCATTAAGAGCATCATATGCTTTCTCTGCCTCACCAATACTAAAAGTATCTGATATAAGGGGTTTTACATCCAGAGAGCCTGAAGACATCATCTCTAGAACCGCTTCAAAATTTCTTTGCTCAGTCCATCGCACAAAACCTATAGGATAATCATTGCCTCCTTCTTCGTAAGAACTATCATATCTTCCAGGGCCATAAGAAGCTGAAACTTGGAAAGAAATTTCTTTTTTATAAAAATCTTCCCTAACTAGATTTAGACCCACAACTCCAATAAGAACTATCCTCCCTCTTTTCCTGCACATCTCAGCTGCTTGATGTATAACCTCATTACTGGTTGAAGAAGCCGCGATGATAACTCCATCTACTCCTTCATTCTTGGAGAACTCTATTGCACTAGCTATAGGATCATTGTCTCTAGAAAGGTCCAGAGTTTCTATGTCAAGATTATTAGCAATCTCACAACGTTTCGAGTCAAAATCTAAACCCAAGACTCTGCAACCGTTTGCTTTAAGCATTTGTGCAGCCATTAAACCTACCAACCCTAAACCAGAAACAATAATTGTTTCGCCAAGCGTAGGTTTGAGTAGACGTATACCTTGCAAGCCTATGGACCCTAGAACTGTAAAAGCAGCTGATTTACCATCAACGTTATCGGGTATTTTTGCACATAGATTCTTAGGAACTCTAACCACTTCAGCATGACTTCCATTGGAAACTACCCTATCTCCTACTGAAAAACCTTTTATGCCTGTTTCTAGAACTACTCCTGAATTACAGTAACCCAAAGGCATAGGTTGGTCTAATTTAGAATTAACAGCCTCTATTGTCTCAAAAATCCCATCATTTTTTACTTTTGCTAAGACTTGCTTTACCTTTTCAGGTTCTTGACGAGCTTTATTTAGATAGCTTGATTGGCCAAATTTGACTAAAGAACGTTCAGTTCCAGAAGAAACTAAGCTATATTCAGATCTAATTAAAACATGCTCGGGTTTATTTTTTGGACTTGGAACATCTTCTACAGAAGTTGTTCCATTTCTTAAATCTTGAAGTATTTGCTTCATGGTGTATATTTTGTATCAGAAACAATTAATAACAAGTTATATTTTCAGCTCTATTTTAGTAATTGAGGCATTGACTCCAGTGCCTTGATTAATCTCTGAGTATTTTTTTTTGAACCTATAGTAACTCTAACTGCACTCTGAATTAAGGAGCTTCTGTTTCTTATATATATTCCTAAAGATTTAAGGTGACTATGAAGTTCATTTGGCTTTCTAACCTCAAACAATACAAAATTTCCTTTACTCGGATAGTGCTTTATTTCATTAATTTCACACCATTTACAGAACATTTCTCTACTGCTTATAACTTCGTTAATCCATTTCTCGATAGTTAAAAAATTCTTAAGCGCAAAAATGCCCATCTTCTGAGCAATCATTGTTACATTCTTACCGTTCCTGATCTTGTTCACATTTCTTATTACGCTTTCAGGAGCGCACATATATCCTAATCTGAGACCTGCCAAACCGAATGCTTTAGAAAAAGTTCTAAAACATACAATATTAGAATAACTATCTATAAATTCTGCCATAGATGAGTTTTCTGAAAACTCTATATAAGCCTCATCTACCACTATTAGTGTTTCAGGAAAAGTAGATGACAGATGAATAATATCTTCTTTAGAAATCATATATCCACAAGGATTATTGGGTCGAACAAGATAGAGTATTTTAGTCTTACCTCCATTTTCTATTCTGGAAATAACATCTTGCAGATTAAACTTAAAAGGTTTTTCAAGTTTTAACTCTACTAATTTTGCTCCTGTTTGTAGTACATAGATAAAAAAATTCTCATAAGTAGGTGTTAAAACAACAACTTCATCTTCTGGATCTAAGTAAGTTCTACAAAGGGTTTCTAAGCCTACATCTGAGCCCGGGAATGTAAGAACATTATTCGCAGGGATTCCGTTGAATTCAGCAATAATATTGGTTAGCTCTAATGAAAGGTAATCAGGATACCAGGAAAGATGACCCCTCTCAGATACTATCTTTTTTAATCCTTTTAAATAGACTGTCAGATCTTCCGGGGCTTCATTCCAGTCTAGTTTTAAAAGATCTTTAGGTGCTAAATCAGACCAAACATCTTGGGGTGTAATTTTGTACGGCTCTATGGCTTGTATAAATTTTGAGGGTTTAATTTCAGGATTAGTCATTAGCAGAAGGCAGATTAAAGATCTCAAAATTAGCAGGCTTGCTTGATCTATTATTTGAAAATTTATAGGAAATTTTCTTAATAATTCTTTTTAAAAGATATGGTAGTTTTGTTATTAATTCTTGATAAATTGATGTCTTCTGAATCTTGTTATGACGTCTCCCTTCTAGTTTGATGAGGGATTTATCCATCAGGAGTCTTATCTCATCTTGCTTTAAAGCAATTAACTTTTTTTTCAATTCTTCGCTTGTAGAAAATGAAAGAGAATTAATGATTTCTGTAACACACAAGCCTACTTGGTTACATTTATGAGAATCAGAAGAAGCAATCATGAGCAAACCATGAGATTTAGCTATTGCCATTATATCTTGATAATGAAATTCTTTTCTTATACCTCCATTAATTAGCTCAATGAAATGGAATTTATCAATTAAACTGTCTTCTCCATAAACGGATAAATAACCTGTTTCTAATTTATATGGATGAGGCATGATAATTATCCCATCCTGGGACTTAATAAAAGAAACTATCCCTTCTTTAGAATTATCTTTTATAGAGAAATCATCTAAAAATAATCCAATTATGTGCACCCCTTTATTTGTAGTGAATTCACAACCTTTTATTAGATGAATCCCTTCTTTAATAAAATCCTTATTGTCCAGAGCTGGGCTTTTATCATGCTCAGTAACAGCTATGATTTCTATATTTTTTAACAAACATGATTCTAGTAGCTCTTGAGAGCTAGTAAAGGCATCATGAGATGCTTTTGTATGGGTATGGAAATCAAATCTCATCATTTTGTTCTTTGTATGAGAACAGGAAATTTGCCACCGCTATTCTGAGTAAAGTTATCTGTTATTTGAGTTTCTATAGTCAAATTAGTTAGAGACTCCAACTCTCTTTTTATCTTATTGCTCAATAAAGAAGAGTCGTCTTCTTTGTTCCCTTCCCAGATAGAAAATTTAATTAAAAGACTTCCTCTTTTTTCTTGAATGATTTGAAACCTCTTTAAATCTGTTAATTTAGAAAAATAAGTATAAATATTCACGGTAGGTATCTTTGAACCTTCGGAAGAGTAAATATAATCATCTCTCCTGCCAAGGATTTCACCAATAACCTTACTTTTCCTATCGCAACCACAATCAGACCAGCTTTCTTTACATACATCTCCTGTGTCATATCTAAGAAGTGGCATTGCAAAGTTATGAAGATTTGTTGCTATTATGCTGTAGTTATTTTGATTACTATTGGGTTCAAGTTCAACAAAACCATATTCCCAGTCAAGATGCATGCCTTCATGTTTTTCGCAATCATGTAACATACAAGTAACTTCTGCTTGTCCATAGTGATCAAATACCTCTATGTTAAAGGCATCTCTTATAACCTCTCTGAAATCAGGTGCCAGACTTTCGGAAGCTGTAAAAGCAGCTTTAAGATAAGGAAGCTTGTAACCCTTTTTCAATGCATATTGTGCTATTAAATATAGAGAGGAAGGATAACCTCTAAGGAACTTAGGCTTCCAAGATTGTAAAAAAGTAAAATATTCCTCTAAATCACTGTCTGTCATATCATATACTGAAAAGTAAGCCCAATTCTTTAGCCTATCTAACTTCCTCTTTGGTTCTCCTTTTTTTGGAGAATAACTTCTAAAAATTGCAATCCTATCTCTCAAATTATATCCAGCCCACTTCCAGCTTCTCCATATCACCCCTTGTTCGATGATCCATTGATTTTTACTGGTGTAGGCACGCAACGGCTCACCTGTAGTTCCAGACGTAAAAAAGGAAAGGGAATTGTCTTGTACAGCAGGAATACAGAAATCTGCATGATTATCCAATACTTCTTTCTTTGAGAGAATTGGTAATTTTCTTAACTCCTTAAATGGGTCATTGCTTTGAGGGTTGACTCCATATTCTCTATATTTAATTGAATACCACGGTATGGATTGGCAATGTTTGAGCAGAGTACTTAACCATTCCTTTTGTAACTTAAGAACTTGTTCTTCAGAAAAAAATTGAGATTCTTGTAATAAGTCTTTGTATCTCTTTATACCCTTAAGAGTTAACAGTGAGTCAGTAAAGAAATTCATCAGATTAGGACTTAAAAACTAAAGTTTCCAAAGATCTTTTACCTGCCTTGGGCTTGATAAATAAACTAAAAGTCTAGAAAAATTATAGAATTTTAGAGGTCCAAGAAACCTTAAAATAAGTCTCATTAAAAATATTACTATTGAAAACTTAACTTTATGTTCCTCTAAATTCTGAACACTAGCATTCTTATGATTTAATTTCTTAGGCATATAAAGTTTATTTTTTTTAGCGAAGCGGCCTATTATTCCTTCTGAATCAAAGGGGTTGTGATCTTCAGGTATATCTTCAACTATCGCTGCGTA
>Ga0115000_10003197_pt1 | contig 13713 bp, 7 predicted proteins | sample ArcticOcean_MG_C_6_FD_89690 | JGI IMG/M metagenome (GOLD analysis project Ga0115000, IMG submission 89690) | Marine microbial communities from western Arctic Ocean - ArcticOcean_MG_CB8_128 | ecosystem: Environmental > Aquatic > Marine > Oceanic | place: Arctic Ocean: Canada Basin | collected...
CCCCCGCCGCCGGCGACGCGTGGCGGCTCCGCACGCCTACTTCTTCTTCGCCTTCTTTGCACCCGCACCGGCAGGTTCCTGCTTGGCCTTTTTCTTTTTAGTGCCCCTTGTTTCGTAACCTTTCAAGCGCGCCTTGGCGCACTTGGCCGTCGTGAGCGGATAAAAATCCTCCTTCTGTTTCTTCTCGTCGTCCGCCCGCTCGAACGCGTGAATGTGGTGGAAGTTCTTACAGCCCTTGCAGAATCTCAACGAGTAGCCCGTGGCGCCGTGCCGCCAGGGCTGGCCGATGCAGTGATTGCAGACGTCCTTCATCTGATTACCGATAGAGACGCCGTCCACGTTCTAGTGTCCGCCCAATTTGGCCACCCACATGGACGAGGGCGACACGGCGCCGAGTTGTATGACGGGCGGTAATACACGGCGCGCTGACGTCAGCTACGACCACGGCGAGCTGCTGTTGATGAACTGCCTCTTCGCGGTCACGTACACCTGGGCCGACTGTGTCGTGTTCGCCGGTCACGACGTCCCGCACGCCGTGGTCGCCCCCGTCCCACGGCGACGGAATGACGGGAAGCCGCCGAAGCAGCCCCGACGTGCGTTTCCGTTGCAGCCCGCCCTGAAGCGTTTCCCCCACGCAGGCTTTACGCTCAACCTGTATATCGTCGACGGTGCGTTTCCTACTTGTTTGTTCGCTTCACCCCCCCTCTTAGGTGAACACGACAAAGGCCGCAAGAGGAACAATGCGGGTATCAAGCCGACGTCCAAGCGCCCACCGCCCAAGGTCAGGGCGCCGCCCCCCGAGAAGAAGAAGAAGAAGAAGAACTAGCGTCTGGCACCAGAGAAGAAGCAGGGCTCCTAAATCATCGCGTAATCATGGCCCTTAAACGTCGGTTCGCCCGAGTGGAGCACGAGACATAATTTCGTAGAGACTAGTCCTAGCACCGTAACCAAAAACCCGTTTTGTCCCACAAATATATACTCTAGAGTTTTTACTGCTCGCCGCCGTCACTTTTACAGCTCTACAAGCGCACCAGCACACCACCAGAGCTCACTGGACCTCTACCGCCCCCTGCGCTGCACCCCGCAACCTCGCGCCGCCTCCGCTGTGCCTGCGCCCGGGCAAACTCGCGCCAGGCCAAATACACTCGAAAAGCCCTAGACCATGGCGTCCACCGGCGCCGGCTACGACCTGAGCCCGACGACCTTCTCGCCGGACGGCCGCATCTTCCAGGTGGAGTACGCCACCAAGGCCGTGGAGAACTCAGGCACCGTGATCGGCATCCGGTGCTCGGACGGCGTCGTGCTGGGCGTGGAGAAGGTCATGCTCTCGAAGATGCTGCTGCCGTCCTCGAACCGGCGGGTGGCCGCCATCGCGCCCCACTGCGGCGTGGCCCAGGCCGGCTCGACCGCGGACGGCCGCCAGGTCGTCGCGCGGGCGCGGGATGAGTGCGACTCGTACGACGACACCTACGGCATCGAGTGCCCGCCCGCCGTCCTGGCGCAGCGCCTGGGCGAGTACGCGCACTACTTCACGATCCACGGCGCCCTGCGGCCCTTTGGCTGCTCGACCATGATCGCCGGGTACGACGCGCGCAAGAAGACGCACGAGCTCTACGTCTTGGAGCCGACGGGCGTTTGTTTACGCTACTTCGGCGCCGCTCTGGGCAAGGGCCGCCAGTCGGCCAAGTCCGAGATCGAGAAGTTGGATTTGACCAAACTGACGTGCCGCGAGGCTCTGAAGGAGATCGCCAAGATGATCTACACGACGCACGACGACGCCAAGGACAAGCCCTTCATCCTCGAGTTCGCCTGGCTGTGCAAGGAGACGGACTGGAAGTACGGCCTCGTGCCCCAGCCCTTAATTGACGAGGCGGACGCGTGGGCGAAGAAGGAGCTCGAGAGCGACGACGAGGAGGAGGACGAGGAGATGGCGAACTAGATGGGGTTCTCTTAAGCTACTGGTTTATCTGATTCAAACCAATAATCGTCGCCGTAATCAAAACAAAGCTCCTCGCCCTCTTTTATGTCCCGCGTCGCCACGAACCACACGCGCGGGCCCTGCGTGTACCCCGAGTAGGCCAGGGACTTGACCCGTAAGTTCGCATCCGAAGAGTGGTTGATGAAGCGGCACCAGTTGGCGAACGCCGGGTCCTCCGCGTCCACATATAAATCGTCGCCGTCCACGCGGAACAAGTAGTCCCCCGTCACGGTGATGCCCTTCGCTTGCCTCGCCTTGCGCCGGAGCCGGTCCTTCCAGGTCATCTTGGACTTCAAGTAGCGCACGTCCTTTTCTTCCTGTGTTAATTGCTCGCCGACGTAGTCCGCGACGGTGGCGTCGGCCTCGAAGGCGCGCGCGGCGAAGGCGCCGAAGCCCTTGCCCGGGCTCGCCTTCACGATGATGCCCGCCGCCTGGCACCGGCCGTTTTCGTCGAGGTCCGCCGTGCGCAGGCGCTTCGGCGGCGCTTCGCCGTAGAGCGGCCGTCGTCGTACGGTTGCGGGTGTCGGTGCGAAGGCGTTGACAGTGAACGCTGCGACCAGGAGGTGCAGCGTGCACAGCATTGTCTCCTTGAGCGGTGCTCTGCTTGAAGAGCCGCGAGAGCTGTGCTCTGCTTGAAGAGCCGCGAGAGCTGTGCTCTGCTTTTGAAGTGATGATACAGCCTAGGCTTCGGCTCCGCGCAGGCAAAGCGTCGTAGAGCGGTATAAGCTGTGATGTGCAGCACGACTGATACTGTGTGACGTGCAGGCCCTCCAAAGAGTGATCTGGGTGAAAAACCCGTCCATAACTGAACGAACGACGAACGAACGAACGAACGGGTCCCGGGTGATTGGGAGCGCTAGGGGGAGCGCTTGTACTTGAGTTGTATTGTACTGTATGTATATATCATTGTTTTAGCAGTATCGAGAACGCGGTTCCAAGACGGCAAGTTTACCCGAACAAGCTATGCCATGGGGTAGTGTGGGACCCAACGAAACCGCTATTACGTTTCCTGGGGGGGCTCGAAAAATTGGCGTATTTGACGTTCACGGGTGCCATCGCGTCCAAATAAAACACTTTTTTGGGATGCAGACCGGCTCTCGGACTCACCATGGGTTAGGGCTGAAGTTGGTTAGTCGTCTACACCGCATGCGCAGGAGCTTGGGACAACCAATAGCTCTCAAAGCTCTGGATCTCCAAACACTCCCTCATCATGCTTGAGTGAGCTGATCTGCAAGAGAATTGGTACATATGATCCAAGCGCCGGTGTATGCCGTGTAGGCGATTGCGCACGTCTAGTACTGACCCTAAGCGACCCCAGGGAGGCCTCTGGACCACGAATAGACTCAATTCCACTGGCGCGACCACGGCCATGGCACAGCACTGCGAACAAAAAAATAATTCCCCCCCAGTAGTCGTCGCATTGATCTCTTTGAAGTGGCATAGATGACCTAAGAAGCGTGAGTGGCGTGTAACATATCCCGTCGACGGGATATGTTACGTGGCACACTTCGTGGCACTTCTCTAGAGGAGGAATCCGAGTCGAGGTTCTAGTAAGTTTCCGTACTTGTGTTCGCTTACGCGGGGGCAAGGGACCTACCCCTCCGTCGCCACCGCGAAGTTCTTGAGCCCGTCCGCCTCCAGCGACAGCGTCTTCTCGTTGCACAAGTGCAAGAGGCAGATGAAGTAGAAGGGCATCGTCACGTCCTTCTGGTGCTGCTGCGCGCCCACGCGGTTGACCACCTGGGCGAAGTTCGAGGCCGGCTGGGCCTCGACGTCGCGCCACATCTGGGCCTTGAGCTTGCGCACGTCGACCTTCTTGGCCCGCGTCGCGTAGGCGATCTGCACCTTGTCGACCTTGCGGCCGCACGCCAATAAGTCGGGCCCGTCCGCGCCGCCGAACGAGGCCCGGCCCGGCGTCGGCATAATGGAGGGCCGGCCCTTATTGAAGCCCGGCGTCATGGGGTCATCGGGGATCGCGAAGCGGTCCGCGTTCTCGTCGTTCTCCTCGTCGCCCCCGAAGCCCCCGAAATCGTCGTCCGAGTCTTGCGCGCCGTAGCCGTCGCCCAAGCCATCAAGCGCCGCCGCGCCGTCCTTCACCGCGGCCGCCACGGCCACGTCCTCGAGCAGGAAGAGGCGCCGCAGCTGGCCGGGCATGACCCGCAGATCTGGCGGCAGGACCAGGTCCCGGGCCCCCGCGTGCAACCGCTGCAGCGCCGCCGGCCCCAGCGCCAGCGGGTCCGCGCCGCCCCGCTTCGGCGGCGGCGGCGCCAGCGCGTCCACGGCCGGCGGCGGCCCGCCGAAGTCCAGGTCCGACTCCCGCTTTGCTTGGGTCCGCTTCTTCTTCTTGGCCGGGCCGTCCGGGACCGCGGCCTTGGGCCGCGCCGCGGCCTTCCAGTGCGCCGCGCCAGCCCAGGCGTTCCGCGCCGCCAGGCGCGCGGCGTCGAAGAAGTTCGCGTCGCCGGCGCGCGCGAGCGCGCCGCTCACGAGCGCGAAGGCCGCCGTGGCGTCGAGCTCGCCGTGCACGGCGCATTTGGCGCCCAGCCCGCCCGCCGTGTCGTTGAGCGCCGCGTCGAGCGCCCCCTCGAGGTCGCCGCCCGCGTCGTCGTGGTCGTCGAACTGGCAGCCGTCGTCGTCGTCGTCGGCGCCCGCGAGGAATCCGCCCTCGTCGTCTTGGACAACCTCCGCGGGCGCGCCGTCCTCGACCTCCCGCCGCAGCGCACTGAGCGCGGGGCAGAACTCCGTCATGGTGCTCGGCAATAAGTCACGGAGCGGCTGCACGTGCACGACGGCGTCGTCCTGCGAGTCCCGGATCGCGCCCGAGTCGCCGAACGACACGCAGCCGCTCTCCGCGGCCAGCCGCAACAAGAGCATGGCGCGCGCCGACGTGCCGTCGGTTAATCCTCCTCCCCCGGACCGGGAGAGCCGCGAGAAGAGCACGTCCGTCGCGGCCTCGTCGACGTCCGCGGCGTCGATCTGGTCTAACGTAGCGAGGGTCGAGGCGGCGTCGCCGCGGCGGCGCTCCTTCTTCTTGCGGGCCTTCTTCTGCTTCGTGGCCTCGTCGTCGTTGTCGTTCTCCTCCTCGACTTCCTCGTCGTCGTCCGCGTCGTCCTTGCCCCGGTGCAAGGACTCGAGCACGCGGTAGGAGGTGGATAAGGTGTCGTCGACGCGCGAGCAGTAGATCTTCATGCCCGCCTCGATGGTGCAACTCGCCTTTTGGAAGTTCACGGCCCGCTGCGGCTTCGTCTTGTCCTTGCTGGCTTCGCCCCCCACGACGTCCCGCATGTGGTCGATGAGCGGCAGGTTCCAGGCGTTCTTGGCGTTGATCTTGCCCTCCGTGGCCATCTTGATGGTCTTGGAGTACATCGCCGCGACCTCGTCCGCGGACATGTCGACCGCGGCCGTGCGCGCGAGGGCCGCCTTGCCGAAGCTTCGGCGGCTCGCGACGCCGGAGCGCCGGCGGTTCGTCTTCTTCTTGGGCTTGGCCGGGGCGTCGCCCTCCGAGTCCGTCGCCATGAACGCGGCGCCGCTGCTGAGGCGGCGGCGGGCCTTGGGCTTGGCCTTGGGCACCTCTTCATCGGAGTCGCTCGCCATGAGCGCCGCGCCGCTGGAGAGGCGGCGGCGCGGCTTGGGCTTGGCCTTCGGTACGTCTTGGACGTCCTCCCCCTCGTCGGAGGAGACGTCCGCGAGCGCGGACGCGCCGCTGAGGCGGCGGTTGCGGCGGGCTACCATGGTAACGCTCTTTTAGGTGTTTAGCGGCTCTGCTGAGCCGCGCAGCGCTGTGTCTTCGCAGCAAGCGTCCTCGCAGCACGCGCTGGCTGTCGCAGCACGAAAGCAGTGCCACACACGTTGTATGGCGCTGTACAGCGCTAAAAACGATGGCAGTTAAAACAGGGCAAAAAAACCCGAGGCAGAGCGCCAAGTCCAGATCAGCAAGATTTAGGCGTCCAAGCTGAAGAGCAGCCCTCGCTGTTCGTGGAAGGAGGGCTAAATGGAGTTTTCCGCGCCCCTCGAAACGACGGGTTGTTGCTGCCGAGCGCTCGAGCACCGACGCTTCGTCTGAGCTTAATACGGGTCGATAGCAGCAGAGATTCTCGGATACGCCGCTCACATACACCAGGTTTGGTACCGCACGCTGAGAGCGCCCAGAAATACTGCTAGCGGGCGCAACAGCATCCAACGCTTCACTAACGTTCACTGACGTTCATTACGCCGCATCTGAAGCGCGGTCGTTGTACGGTTCAACGACGCAACGATTCAATGCCCGGCACTTCTCCTACAGCCGCATTACGGGACAACCGCCTCTTCGCCGCCTACCGGCGACGAGAACGCGTCGACGCCGCCGCGGCCGACCGCAGTAGTCTGGCGCGGCTGCCGCTCGACGTCATCTCCAACGCGCTGAGCTACCTGCCGTCGCGCGAGCTCACGAACGTCGTCAAAAACGTGAACGCGCGCTACAAGGAGCTGGCCATGCCGCTCCTGACGCAGCGCCTATACTGGCTGGAGGGCGAATTGGGCCACGACATGTGGGAAATGGTGACCGAGTGGCAGTACGTAGGCCGGCGACACTACTACCAGGAGCTCGCGCGCCTGTGCCGAACGCTCAACTGCCGGACTTATATAGAGGATCCGAAGACGGTCCTCACATGAGTGACATGACCGCGGGTGCGGTGCAGCGTGCGAAACCGCAACGCGCACCCCCGCGGAAATTTTGGCGCCAGCGCATACAAGACAAAGCAACAAGAAAGTACTAAGAATGAATCATAACAACATGTAGTTAGAGCCGCTCGCCCAGTCCGTCGGGGATGACAGGTTCATAGCCCGCTAAACGGATCATCTTGCACGGGTGGGCACCGCAGCTCCGGCCCGAGGTGGTCCCCCTTCGGCCGACCGCACTTGCACGAGCCGAAGGCGGCCGCCATGACGTCGATCTTGAACGTACCCCCGCCGGCCTTGTCCGGCGGCGACGCGAAGGGATCCGCGAAGGGGTCGGCCTTCGCCTCCGTCGGCGCCAGGAGGTCCCCCAGCAAATCGGCGCCCTTCTTCGGTGGCGGCGCGAACGGGTCGGGCGCGGGCGGCGCGGCGAACGGGTCGCGAGGCGCCGGTGGCGCGGCCGGCGCGGCGAACGGGTCGCGAGGCGCCGGCGCGGGCGCGGCCGTCATGCCGGAGAAGATGGGGTCCAGCAGGGGCGCCGGCGCCGGCGATGAAGCCAGGAGACCGCCGGCGAACGGGTCCGCGAGCAGGTCCGGGGGCGCCTTCGGCGGCGAGAAGTGGCCGAAGGGCGCGGGCCGCGGCGGCGTCTTTGGTCGCGGCGGCGTCCTCGGCTTACCCGAGGGCATCGGCGGCGGCGGCGTCTTCGGCCGCGGCGGCATCCGCGGTTTACTAGAAGGCATCAGCGGTGGCGGCGGCTTGGGCGGCGTCCTGCGCAGCGGGTCGAACGCCGCCGCGGCGACGGACGGCGGCGGCGCGACAACTTTTGGCGGCGGCGGCGGCGGCGCGGCCGGCTTGGCGGGCGCCGGCTTTAAGCGCAAACAAGCCCGGTAGTCGAACGCCAGCATGCTGGGCCGCCGCAACCGGTGCAGGGGCTGCCCCCCGTCGATGGCGTGGCCGCGCGCGACCACGAGTAACCCGCCATGCGCATGTCTCCATAAACTCCCTTTGCGCCCGCCCAGGGACGAGTTGGTCCAGGCCGGTGTTGACCCCAGGATCTGCAGCGCGGCTAAGGCGTCGACCATGCTAATCGGCACGCACCGCACGGCGCGCGGCGGCGGCGGCGCGTCCGTCCGCGTCGCCACGTGGCCGAGCGCCACGTAATTGGCGTCGGGCGGGACCGGCGCCCAGCCGTACACGCTACGGTCCCCCTGCGGCAGGTGCCAGACTTGTCTATATCTGATTGGTGGTGGGAACAGCCGTTCCGCACAAGCTTTCAACCACCTTGTCCGATTCCGCCGGAACGTGTACTGGTCCGACAGTTCTAAACACAAAACGCCCGAATGGTCGGCCTGGCCGTCCCAGGCCAGCTCCAGGGCGTTCTCGTCGAAGGTCGGGGCATGTAATAAGGGGTCCGCGACGCCCACCGAGACGTAGTCGCCCAGCGACAGGCGTAGCTTCGAAGAGGTGCTCCGGTTCCCACTGAGGCGCCACAAGCTCACGGGCTTGCCCGAGGCCGTGCCTAAGGACGACCAGACCGGTTCGAGTTTAGAAGGTGGTCGCAGCTTGATGTGCAAGCCCTTCAGGTCCTCCGAGGCGAGCCGTTTCGCGTAAGCTAACGTTTCGTCGTCCAACACGTCGTTGTCGTCCGTGGCGCGCCGCGCTTCGCTATGCAAGTTCTCGGCCGATTTCGCGGTCCCGTCGGAATCAAGCGCCTTCTCGTGGAGCTTGCGGCGGGCTGCCTTCGCGCGCGCCTCGGCTTCCTTGGGATCTGGCTTGCGCCACGGATTTAGGGCGTCCACGGCTTTGAGGAGAGCGTTCCGGTCCATGCGCGGGGCCGGACTTGGTACGGCCGGCCGCAATCGAGGTAAGGACAAAAACGGCGACTGCGTGTCTGATCGAGGCGCGGCGTCCCGCAGCCCGGCCCTTAGTTCATCTAGAGCCACCCAGCCGTCCCCGTTCAAATCCATGGCGTTGGCCAGGTTGTCGCAGAGCTCGTCCCGCGCGTCGTCCAAGGCCTTCTTCTGCCGGAAGTCCACGTTCGTTCCCACGCCGAACGCGCCTAAACCAAGCCAGTGCACCGCCAAGGCCACGGCCGCCACGGGCGCGAGGCGCCCGGGGTCATACGTCTGCTGCACGCGCATGGCCTTGGACGCGCGCGCGCACCGCCTCAGCAAAGCCGCGGCCGGGATGCCCCGCCGTTGTAAGGCTAACCGCACTGACCGGTGCGCGGCCCGGTACTCGACGACCGCCGCCTCCTCGTCGACCACCAACGCGGCGACGGAGTGGCGCATCGGGGCGTTTATGGGGTCCACTCTTTCGTCTTCATCTGCGGTCCCCTCGGCCGCGGTCGGCCGCTTGCCGAAGGTGGCGCCGAGCCAGCCCGCGGCGCCGAACAGAGCGACCTGGGGCCGCCGCCGGCTCTTCCGGATGTCATCTCGGAACCGCACGCGCTCGTGCGGCGGCGTCGCTTGGAGAGCCCGTAGTAACAATGCGCCGTGCTTCGGGGACACGTCGTCCGCGTTGTCGAAGAACTGGAGCTGTGCCAGCGCCGTGGCGTCCCGCTCCACGTCGGGCCGCGGCCGCCTCGTCGTCGCGTCCAGCACGAGGCCGACCCCGGGCGCCAGCGGGTCGTCGAGCCGCGTCGCCCCGTCCGCCGGCGTGCTGCCGTCCCAGGAGCCCACGATCCGCAGCGCCGCCCGCGCCGGCACCCTGGCATTGCCCCGAAACGAGGCGTGCAGGGCGCCGCGCACGTGCTCCGCCTCCGCGAGAGATAAGACGACGTAGGACGCGCCGCCGCCCTGGTCCGCCCTTCGTAAGGCCAGTCTTTGAAACGCGTCCGCGAAGGTGTCCGGCGTCGACGCGTCCTTCGACGACGTATCCCGCACGTTCGCGCACGCCAGGAGGTGCCCAGACCGCTCCGCGTCGACCCGGTCCAGCTTCCCTAGGTCACTCGTTGACGCAGAGAACGCGAGGACCTGCGTCCCGCCCGTGTCCGCGGCGAAGGCGTTCTCCGCTTCGCGCGCCTCCCGGTTCTGCTTTGAGCGACGTGCGTTGCCCTCGTCCGCGAACGTCGTCGCCTCGCTTACGTAGTCGAAGGCTCTTCGTAGCGAAGCACGGGCCGCCGCACTTAGGGACCGGACGCTCTGGCCGTTCGCTAATGCCAAGTCCGCGGCAGCTTCATCGATAACAGTTCCCTGGTCGTTCGGGTCCCACTCGAGGACGACCGTGACGTTCTTTAGTCTACGAGGCGCCGAGGCCCTCCAGTCCGGTTTGAAGTAGTTCGGGGAGACCCGCAGATCCGGCGTGAAGTGCACCTTGGGCGGCTTGGACTGGAGATAGGACCTCCTATAGACGCCGAACTCGGACAGGGCGTAGAAGGGGTGCTTTGATGATAAAGGCTGTTTCAACGTTTCCAAGGACCAGGGCACCGGGGCCTCGTCGTCGCGCACGTACCGTTGGGCCTCGGGCTTGTCCCTTTTAACAAGCTCGTCGACGATGACCTCTTCCTCTTGCCGTCGCTCCTGCTCCTGTTCCTGCTCTTGTTCTTGCTCTTCCTCTTCCTCGGCCTCTTCCTCTTGCACGGCCTCAAAGGCCCAGGCCTGCTGGTTCTTCGCTCTGGAAGCGGATTCCGCGGCGGCGACCTGCTGGAGCATGCGCTGGGCGGTCCCGAAGTCGCTGGCGGCCTGCATGAGGTCCGCATGGTCCTCTATTGTTTGCGCTATTCTTTCACTGGTAGGCTTGGGCGTCGGCACGGCGTTCTCCACCGTGAAGTCCACCCTCGTTCGGAAAACGTCGAGGCACTCGCGCAACCGCGCTTCGCCCTCGCCCGTCACTCCTACTTCCGTACTTCGTTCCACTAAAGTTCTGTGGGCCACTTTTCGACACACGTTCTGCACGTTCTGTTCCGCTAATACAAAAAAGTTCACCCGTTCTCTCCTAATTTGATTCACCGCGAGCCACGACAGCACCCTCGTTAAGCCATGAGAAGCCCACTTCGCATCCAGGGCCAGATCCTCTCTAATAATATCTATGTTTGTCAAAGTGGCTTCGCTCACGCAGTTGGCGATCTGCGGGATGAGGAACAAGCGGCACCGCTGGCCGGCGCCTAAGCGTCTCAATCTGAACGCTGCTTGCGCCGCGTCTCTTAATGTGGTATCCTTTGAAACAGTTAAAGCAGCAATGCAGTCGACCCGCTGCTTGACGTCTAGTCCGGTACAGTGCGCGTGGTCGTAGAACGTGAACCGCTGGTGCGGCTTTAGGTTCGCCGTCAAGGCGCTTTGGACGCGGGTCCCGCCGCCGTCCGCCCGTGTACAAATGCAGGCGTTGTCCTCCTCGTCGTAGAATAGGACACCTTGCACATGAATTAACGCGTCCGGCGCGCACGTTAAAAGATACTCGGCCACTTCTCTGTTACTGAGACCGGTCACTAGAGCGCCGCAATCAATTAGAGCTAGAAATTCGTCAGACGTGGCGATGACCTCCAGCAGCTTCTTCGGGGTCCAGCCGGGCGGTACTAGGTATTTCGACACAACCTCCGAATCCGCCAACACGCGATTAATACGACCGTCCGTGGCCTTCTCGTAGACACAGACCCCTAACTCGGCTGGGACCAAATCATTAGGCGTGCCGCTGAAGCCGATTCGGACGTCGAATATGGCCTCTCCGCCTAATTCCTGGCCCGAGGCCGCCAATTTCGACGGCCGTAACGCCAACGTCTCGGGGAAGCTCCGTCGCCACAGGTAGTCCCTTCCAACAGTTTTCACGCGCCTCAACAGTAAGTAGACGGGCCGCACCTGCGAGTCGTCCTCCAAGTCCAGAAAGTGCACGGGCCACACTTCCGGCCTCACGTCTTCAGTATCCACTAGACGGCTCTTGGCCGTCTTCAGGCCCCGGATGCGCCCGCCGGCCAACTGCACGTACCGCGCGTATCTTTTAAAGGACTTTCTTTTTTTGATGGGTCCCGTCTCCCGCCTGAAATCCCTCTGGAGATCATGGAGCAACCACAGGACATCGCCGTACCTTAAACCCTCGTGGAAGATCGCTAAAGTTGTGAGTCCGATCAATACATCAGGATGCGAGAACTCGGACGCGTCGGACGGGCGGTCTTTGCCCACAAAGGGCACCGCTAACAATCTTCTCGCTAATGGCACGGCTTCTAAATGCTTCGCCGTCACCATGCTTCCTTCGGCATCCGCGTGGCGGCGCGCGGCTCGCTCTAAATCCGCTGGTGAGAGCAACCCGTACGCGACTCGATCGACCCGTCCTAAGGAAAAGGGCAGCATGTGCGTGAGCCACGAGTGGTACAAATTCAACAGTTTGGCCTGGTCATCCGAACAGCACGCGTCCACCGCCAGCGCCGCCCTTTTCCGATCCTCCCCTTCGCCCGTCAAATACGCCAACACGAGCGAATCGTCCAACTCCCCCAGATTCCCAGCATAGGCCGCCCCGGCCAACGCCGCGGCGGCGCGCGTCGGGCTCCGCAGCAGCAGCAGGACCCAGCGCGCCAACACGGGCCGGAGCTCCGTGACGTACCATTTTTCCGAGACCAAGGTCGGGTGCGGCCGGGCCTGGAGGTGGCCCTTCGCTAAGCCCCCCTGGACGATGTCGTCGATCTCCTGCCTCGCTTGGGCAAGCTGCCGCCGCGTCGCCACTCCTTCATCGTCGCCCGCGAAGAAGGAGTCGTCGACACTTACACCTTCGCGCGCCGCCTCCCTCACTTCGTCGCCGTCCGCCTCCAAACAATCGTCGTCGGATTCTAAAGTGGCGTCCTCGGCCTCGCCCCCCTCGTCGGAATCGTCGGATTCAGCGATAGAAATCTGCGGGACGAGAGTCCTCCCTAGAGCGGCGCCGATGACCGCGTCCAACAAGAGGTAGGGCACGCGCCATCTTAATCCGGGCGGATTCGTGGCCGCCGTGAAATCTAGAGGAGCCCGGGCGCCTAGCGGCCAGTTCAGCTCGGACTTCAACGGGTCCAAAATGACGTCGACCTCGTCGACGATCGCCACACTCTGCGTCCGCAGCATCCTTAATACTTCGGCGGCGACCTGGGCCTGGGCCCGGAGACTTCGTAGTTCGGCCTCCCGCTCCGTCCGCTCCGCCGCGCCGGCGATCTTCCGTTCGAGTTCGGAAGATTGGGCTTCGGGCTTCGCGTCCAGCCCCAACGCCGCGGCGCGCGCCTTGTCCGCCGCCTTCGATTTGGAGGACTTGAAGAAGGTGGAGAAGGTCGACTGTTTTCTTTGAGCAAGGGTCCGCTCCTTGGAGGTTCTATGAGAATCCTGGGAATAGCGGGAGGCCTCGTCCAAGTGGTGCAGGACTTCAATGCTTTTAAGATACAGGGCCTTCATGGCCGTGGGGTCGCTTAAAAGTACGCCGCTGTCCCGCGCCACCGCCCGCAACTTCTTTAACAAAGAGATGCCCATGAACGTCCGCCGGCCGAACCGCAAGCGCCGCACCGGCCGCCGGCCCAGCGACGGCCGCGATAGGGCTTTCGCTAAGACCTGCCGCGTAAACACGACGAGCGCGTGCGGCACTACTACTACCACAAGTGTTCGGCCGTCGGCCAGGGACGCCACGAGCGCCGGCGTCAGCACCGTGGTCTTGCCGGAGCCCATGATCATCTGTCGGAGGGAGGACTTCCTGTTCGATGCGTCGGTGCATAAGGTACGTGACGTATGAACCTGGGCCTCCCTTAAAATAATGTCCCAGGCCCTCTCGAGTAAGAACAGACGGGCGTCATACACGTAGGAGCCATCCGACGGGGGCGGTTGATTTAATTGTCGTACCCGAAGGAGCGACCCGTCCGCGTTCCGGAAGTGTTTCCTCGTTTCGCATAGAGTGGCCGCTAAAGCTTCCGCTTCTAATACGAGCTCCCGCCAGTCGTCCTTGGTTTGGACTCGATGCTCCAGGAGCCGCGCGGCCCGGCAGCCCCGCCGACTCGCGGCGCACCGGCCCTCCAATAAAGCGACGCCGCACGCTAAGGAGGCCACGTCGGGCCGTTCCGGCTTCCCTTCCGCCAGCGCCCGCAGGACGTCACCTAACGTCCGCCTTGGTTTCGCCTGGCCCGTCGACGCGTGCCACCGCCGGTC
>Ga0115000_10003198_pt1 | contig 13710 bp, 26 predicted proteins | sample ArcticOcean_MG_C_6_FD_89690 | JGI IMG/M metagenome (GOLD analysis project Ga0115000, IMG submission 89690) | Marine microbial communities from western Arctic Ocean - ArcticOcean_MG_CB8_128 | ecosystem: Environmental > Aquatic > Marine > Oceanic | place: Arctic Ocean: Canada Basin | collected...
ACTTTATGTCCTACACCCAGCTAGAAGAATTCAAAGAAGCTAACCCCAATCTACAACAAATGATCAGTGCACCTAAGTTTATCACTAGGAGAGATGGTGATGTACTTAAAAAAGCTGGTGCAGGATGGAATGAGGTATTACAAAAGATTGGTTCGGCACATCCAAGTAGTGATATAGCTAAAACCAATGTTAGAAGATCAGCAAAAGAAGTAAAAACCGCCGAGATCATTAAAAAACATGTTGATTTACAAGTTAAAGATAAATAAAGGTTTACATTTGATTAAAAGTATGGTATAATATAGGTATGTTTAAACAAGAATTAGTAGAAGCGGATTATAGCTTAAAACAGGTTAATAAAAAATCTGGTAGAATATATGTTGATGATGAGAATAATGAATATCCTTCTATCACTTCTGTTTTATCAATATTAAGTAAAGATGCTATTATGAAGTGGCGCGCTCGCGTAGGCGAAGAAGAAGCCAATAGAGTATCTTCAAGAGCTATTAAAAGAGGTAATAAAGTTCATGATATGCTAGAGAACTATGTTCTCAATAGTTATGTTTCACCAACAACACATGAAGCAGCTGATTTAATAGCATTAGAAAATTTCAATTCAATTAAACCTATTATTGATGAGAACTTATCTAAGGTATATGCTACCGAGAAAAGAATGTATTCGAAACACCTAGGTGTAGCTGGTACAGTAGATTGTGTAGGTGTATGGAATAATAAAATTAGTATTATTGACTGGAAAACATCTAATAAATTTAAAAAGAAAGAATGGGTAACGAATTATTTTATGCAATGCTGTGCTTATGCAATTATGTGGGAAGAAAGAACAGGAACTCCCATAACGCAAATCGTGGTATGTATAGCAGGAGATCAGGGTCCACAGATTTTTGTCGAACACAGAGATAGCTGGGATCAGGAATTAGTAGAAACAATTGATTTATATAAACGGAGAAAAAAGTGAGAAAAATATTGTTAAATGCATTAAAATCTTATTACACAGGCGAGATTGAAAAACACAAAGCTAATATAGAGGTTTTCTTAGAAAACCCAGCTGGTGTTGGTGATCACCCAGATGTAATAGAAACATTATCGAAAGAAGTTATGAAAGTTGCAGAGTACGAAGATGCTCTTCAGGTTTTAAATAAACATTTCGCAGGAATACCTAAGATTTAGATTTCAATGCATTATAAATAGATGCATGAACAGGAAAATTATCCAATTAATACTCGAGGCAAAAGGAAATAAAGGATTATCTATATTTGATATAGATGAAACCTTATTTAGGTCTAAGGCTAAGATCCAAGTCAAGAAAGATGGAAAGATCTTAAAGTCCTTAGACAATGTCGAGTTTAATTCTTATAAATTAGGTAAAGGAGAAGAGTTTGATTTTGGTCAGTTTAAATCTGCCAAATTATTTACTCAAAGTGCTCCGATCGGTAAGATGATTGCTAAGACAAAAGCGATTATTAAAAATGCCGTTGCTAAAGGATCAGAAGTTATCTTTGTTACCGCAAGAGGTGATATGGATGATAGGAAATTATTTATTTCTACCTTTAAGTCATACGGGATTGATATGGATAATGTTCATGTCGAAAGAGCTGGTAATATCGGTTTAGGTAGTGCAGCTAAAAACAAAGAAATTGTATTTAAGAAATACTTAGATACTGGAAAATATAAAAGAATAAGACTATTTGATGATCACGTTGAAAACCTTTATGCTCTTCTTTCGTTAAAGGATGATTATCCTGATATAACGTTTGAAGCATTCAGAGTGAAAAAGGATGGTACAACAACAAAAATAAAAAAATAATGCCAACAAAATTTAAGCAATCTCAAACAACAAGAGATCGACAGACAAAACAAGTAACAACAACCCACTATTGGATGAAAGGGATATCAAAGGTTGAGTTGCTAGAGGCCTTAAATAAAGAAAGTACCCGACCTAAACTGAAACAGAAAATTAGGAATGAACTAGCAAGACGAAACATCAAAATAGTCAATAGGACTATAAATGAAAATTTACAAACAACTTAAAATAATGAAACTAATATCAACTAGAACACAGGTAAAAGAACAAATAATGTTCATGTATGTTACAGTAATTGTAATAGGACTAATTTCTGGAATTAATGTCATCTTATGAATGGAAAGGGTGATAAGAGAAGACCGATGTATATTACAAACAAACAATTGGATCAAAACTGGAGTATGATTTTTAATAAAGAAGATACTAAGGTTAGACATGTTACGCCCGCGCATGCGGTTACGCGTGTGGAAGGGGATAAGAGTAAAAAGATTCCTCGAAAAGATAAGTATAAACATATAAATATATCTGGAGAGTAAAACAATGACAGACGATTTATTAAAATTTGATTTTGGATTTACAGCAGTAGATGAAGACGAGATTGATGCAGTAGTAGCTGTAACAGCTTCCTCTGTTTCAGCAAAAGACGAATCAAAAGTATTAGAAGATAAAGTTAATAACTTATACAACGCAATATTACCATTGCTTAGTAATTTAAAAGCTAACCCTGAAAAGGAATATATAAAGTGGCCAGATCGCACAGCTAAGATTGAAGCTTTCGAGGATCACATAAGGAAAATAATTGAATGAACGTAGATAAATTAAGAGAACAATTAACAATAGATGAAGGTAAGGTAAATGAAATTTATCTAGATCATCTAGGCTACCCCACTGTAGGTATCGGACATCTAATATTAGAAACCGATGGCGAATTTGGCGGTAGAGTTGGTACTCCTATTACAGAAGAAAGGTGTAAAGAACTATTCGCTAAGGATGTTGAATCAGTTCTAAAAGATTGTAATATTTGTTTCGAAGGTTGGGATAATTATCCCGAGGAAGCAAAACAAGTCTTTGCCAATATGATATTTAATATGGGTAGAACAAGATTATCCAAATTTAAAATGTTGATAGCAGCGGCAGAATCCGGGGATTGGAAGGAAGCAGGAGCCCAAGGAAGAGATTCTCGTTGGTATAAACAAGTAACAAATAGAGCAGAAAGACTCTGTTCTAGATTAGAAAATATATAAATAGATATTAAGAGGAAAAGAAAATGTCAATAATAAGACTATTAGGCTCAGAAGCTGGAATTGCATCCGCATCAAATGTAGGATTTGCAAAACTAGTTAGAGTATTGAATAATAAAACTACAGTGCAGGTTATAACACAAAAGAATGCAGGTGGAACTACACTCGCCACTGTAACTTTAGCCGCAGCAGAAGTAGCTTATATTCAAAAAGCACCGTCTGATACATTAACCGGCGCAGCAACTTCGCTGTCCGTTAGTGTAGCATTCGCTAACTAGAGGAAACCCATGGCTTATTCGCAGCAGGTTGTCCAGAGATTTGAAGCTGTATTGGATAATCCTGAAAAACATTCCGTTGGTACACTTGATCGCAATGATCCAAAAGTAGCAACTGGATTAGCAGGAGCTCCAGCATGTGGAGATGTAATGCAATTACAGCTCTTACTAGATGAATTCGAAAAAATTGTCGATGTAAAATTCAAAACTTATGGATGTGGAAGTGCAATTGCAAGTTCCAGTTTATTCGTAGATTTAATGATGGGTAAAACTATCGCAGAAGCAAAATTAATCAAAGATAAAGATATTGCACTTGCATTAGACTTACCCCCAATTAAATTACATTGTAGTGTACTAGCAGAAGATGCTATTAAACAAGCAATGGTAGACTACGAGTCAAAAAACACTCCAGACTATGCCCACCCAATTTTAGATCAAGAAGATATAAAACCTTCAGCATCTATGGTCGGTCATAACTCTATTGGCTTATCTAGAGAAGACTTCATAGAATAATAATTGGAGTAACCATGATCGAATTAACCAACGGCGCAATCACTCAATTACTAGAAAAAACCTCAAAGGCAAATAAAGATACTATTAGAATTGGTATCAAAGGTGGAGGTTGTACTGGATATGAGTACACTTTCGATTTTGCCGAATCTATCCATGATGATGATCATATTCTGGAATTTGGAAAATTCATGATCGTCATTGACCCAATTTCAATACCCTTTCTAGAGGGTTCAACACTAGACTACGTAACAGAAGGACTTAATTCACAATTCAAGTTTGCCAATCCAAATGTCACAATGGCATGTGGATGTGGTGTTTCTGTTCAATTCTAATCCCTAAAACATCATAAATAGTATCATGGAGATATTCGAATTGATTGCAGAGGTTGGTGCCCCGATAGCAGGGGCTTTAGTTATGGGTTATTTTATATTTCTTATACTTAAACAAATGATGAGTAGCTTAATAGATGATGTGAAAACCCTAACCATGTTTTGCAAAAGTTTAGAAACAAGGGTAGGAACAATGAATAATGATATAATAAAAATAGATTTATTGGTAAGCACAGCATTAGAGCTAACGCCACCGATCGATAGAGTAGCAAGAGCAGAGAACTTTGTCGAAGATGGGAAAATAGACGCTAGGAGAGATTAATGTCTGAAATAGGACAGTTAGTTTCAGATTTTGGATTCCCAGTAGTATTAGCGGTGGGTATGGGTTATTTTGTATATTATGTTTGGAGTTTTATTACTAACCAAATAGAACCTCAATTAGAAAAAATGCATTTTGCCCTTATTAGATTGATTGATCAAATTCGAATGTTAGATCAAGATATGATTCGATTGCAACAAAAAGTTAATGTTGTACTTGAATATAGAGCAAGACAAAAGTTTATAGATAACCTTGAAGAAAAAGAGACTTTAGTGGAAAAAGAAAATGAAAAGAAAAAGTAAATTAGTATTATGGGGAGTAGGAATTGTAGTTGCACTAGCTATTTTTAGCACTGGTGTTAAAGGAGATGAGCTTGTACATGAATTTAAAAGTCCTTCGTTTAGTGGCGTAGGTTCATCATCTCATTATCTAACTATCGAGAATCAACAGTTCTCACGTAAACAAGCGATAGCGGATGATATAGAAAGCGCTTTAAAATCTGCAGAACGTGATGCAGAAAATACAACCTTAGCTAAATTTATGCGTAACCTTGAGAGTAGGATATATGCACAGCTAAGTAAACAACTAGTAGAAAAACTATTTCAAACTTGTTCAGTTGAAGCAATAGCAGCAGAAACTTGTTCAGAAACTACATTTGGTAGTTTTGTACTAGAAGGAAATACTATCACATATCAAAAAACAATATGTGATTCCTCACTATGGGCTTGTACTCAAGGCGATGAGGTTATTGTTATGACGATTGTGTCCGAAGATGGTACAGAAACTCAAATAGTAATCCCAATCGGAGCGGGTACGGCTGGTGGCGGTGGTGGTTAAGAAGCTTCTAGCTATTGTACTAGGCGTAGGTCTATTAAACGGGTGTGCTTCATTAGTACCACCGGGTGGGTTGGATGCAACTGGCTGCGCAGGATTTTTGCAATGTGTTGAAGGTCCACAAGTTGTTAGAATGCCAACTTATGAAGAATTATTTAATCTACCGGCAGCAGAGAAAATGCCAGTAGTAGCAGTATATAAATTCCCAGATTTGACAGGACAAAGAAAACAATCTGGAGGAACAGCTTTATTTTCTACTGCCGTAACGCAGGGTGGAGCTACGATGTTAATCGATGCTTTAAAAACTGCCGGTAACGGTAAATGGTTTAGAGTAGTAGAAAGAGTAGGAATAGATAATCTTACTCGTGAACGACAAATCGTTCGAACAACAAGAGAACAATATGCAGATGATGTGGAAGATGCTACAGGGTTAGCTCCACTATTATTTGCTGGAATTATTCTCGAAGGAGGTATCATTGGATTTGATACTAACATCGAGACAGGTGGAGTAGGAGCTAGGACTTTAGGTATAGGTTATTCACAACAATACCGAAGAGATATAGTAACTATTCATTTGAGAGCCGTGAGTACACTAACGGGAGAAGTCCTTATAAATGTACAAACATCAAAAACCATTTTGTCGATCGCTGATGGCTATGATGTATTTAAATTCATTGATCTAGATACCCAACTGATAGAAATAGAAGACGGGATGACAGAGAATGAATCAGTGACACGATCGCTTCGGAGTACAATTGAAGCGGCTGTGTTGGAACTAATATACCAAGGCGAAAAATTATCGTTTTGGAAAATAAATTGGCCTTCGGAAGTAGAAGATATTGAAATTGAATCTACATTTGAAACGCCAATTGCAATAGAGGAAATAAGAGGATGAATATTTTTAAAAGATATATCGCATTCGCTCTTTTATTATGCCCAGTACTTGTGTTCGCAGCCGCTAATGATAATAAAATATTGTTAGATCAATCTGGTGATACACTTCGTTTATACATTGACCAAATTGGTTATGGTAATAAAATAGGTGGAACTATCACTAGTGGAGATGCAGCAACCGCTTGGATACTTACAGGTAATACTGTTACTATGGATATTGACATGATTGGTAACTTAAACCAAATCTTTGGACCAACCTTATTTGACTCTACCGACGTTGACCTTTCGTTAACAGGTAGTTCAAACATATGGGATTGGAACGTAGGTTACGGCGGTAGTGCTGATTCTTCAGTAGTAGATGCAGCAATAACTGGATCTTCAAATACTTTCGATATCGACTGGGGCTATGCAGCTTCAGCTGAGAGATTGGATTTTGATCTAGATATTACAGGTGGATCTAACGTATGGAATATCGATATTAATGCAGATGATGTAACTTGGAACGTTGATGTAATAGGAAGTTCAAACAACTTCTTGACAAATCAATTAGACGGTTCAGATCAATCATTAACATTAGAGTGGATAGGAAGTAGTGGTGATATTGATATTCTTCAAAGTTCAGGAACTTGTGGTGGAAGTATCACAAACTGCTTTGGAGTAATAGACGCGGACTTTGATACAGAGAATGGTATTGTTGACATTAAGCAAAAAGATACTGGCGACTAGTTTACTACTAGTCAGTTCTTTTATATTTGCTAACGATATTGGTGATATAACCGAACACAAGGGTAGTGGTGGAATTACTCGAGATAAAGAGTCATTCGAAACTACCCTTGGACAAGGTGTAGAGCAATTAGATAAAATAGAAACTGCAAATGGTCGCTTAAAAATGACCTTTGTAGATGATACAGTATTACGTTTAACGGAACATACTGAAGTTATATTAACATCTTACTATTATGATCCGAATAATAGTGCTAATAGTAAAATGGCAATGAATTTTGTAAGTGGTACGGCAAGATTCGCAACAGGCCGATTAGGTTTAGTACCAAGAGAGAATATAATATTAACAACTCCAACAGCTACTATTGCTGTAAGGGGAACGGACTTTACTACATCAGTTGATGAATTAGGAAGAAGTTTAGTAATATTATTGCCAGAGAGTGAGTGTACAATCGATGGAGATTGTTCACCTTCTGGAAGTATAGTTGTTAGTAATTTAGGGGGTGAGGTTTTCCTTACGGAAGCTTATCAAGCTACGATGGTGTCAAGTTTTGATCAGCAACCTGCACAACCGGTTACATTACAGAATTTAAGTATAGCTATGATTGATAATATGTTTATTGTCAATCCTCCTAGAGAGATACGAGAGCAACAAGATGAAACTGAAAGCTCTAGTGCCGGTGGTTCTACTTCTCTTCTAGATTTTAATGACCTAGATACAGATTATTTAGCTGATGATTATTTAGCAGAAGATGATTTAGAATTTACAGAACTGGATATGGATTTACTTGATGTAGATTTCTTGCAAGATATATTAGTAGCCTTAGAGGAAGTTAATATATTAAAGAATAAAAGAGTGTTATCTTCATCAAGCGGAACAGGAGATATTGTAGGAACAGTATTAGGCTTTGATAAAACTACACAGTATAATACCATTATTGACCAGGGAATGGGACAAATATGGTTTTATAGAGAGGTTAATGGAATCATCTCGATAAGAATACCAATAGGTTCCAATACAACGATAGAGAGTGAAAATGAAGGACAAAAAAATCTTATTAGTGTTGGTGACGGCCAGTCTGTTGTTATCATCATTAAGCAGAGCGGATAATACGAATAGTATTTTAATCGATCAAGTTAGTAGTACATCTACTGATAATTTAGATTTGACTATTGAACAAGTAGGATATGATAATAAGATATTCTTCTCGCTCGCGCACGACAATAATCTCATTGATTTAAAACAAGAAGGCCATGATCAAGAAATAGGTTATACAGATGATAATCTAAGTTATGGCGCAACAGCATGGGGATCAGGCCTAAGCTGGGGTGGTGATCTAGATGGAGCTAGTAATAATATAAAGCTCTGGCAAAATTGTACAAAGACTACATGTAATGAGAATGATATACAGTTTCACGTGGCGGGATCCAGCAACAAGATGTGGTGGGCTCAAGGCTACATAATAGATTCTCGAACTGATACTATTTGGGCAAAAGACACAGCCGAAAAAGGTGGCCATAAAGTTACTATCGATATTCATGGTAATAATAATTCAGTAATTGGACATCAGAGAAACTGCGACACTTCCTCATGCTCTGGACACCAGGCAGATATATTAATATACGGTAGTAATAATGATGTATTTGGTTCACAATCCAACGATGGAGTAAAGAATATGTATTTAAGAATCAATACATCTGGTAACGAAGTAGATTTTTTACAAACTGGAAATGGTGCGCATAACGCAACGATAACTTTAAACGGATCGTATGCAACAGATTTAAACTTAATACAACAGGGTAATACTACCCAAAACTATTCGCTAACTCAGAACTGTCAAACGTCTGGTGGATGTGCGATTACAGTTACACAACAATAGGGATGATATGAAATACCTACTAACAATGTTATTATTGATGTTACCTTCTCTAGGACAAGCTGCGTTAGAAGATTGGCATCCGACTAATCAAAAATTATTCAAATCGTATGTAGTGTTAAATGTAGTTGATGTTTTTCAAACATTCGATATGATTGACTGCCAGAGCAATCGAGGTAAACAATGTCCTTACCTCGAAAGAAACCGGATAATTGGAACGCACCCAAACAAAACAGAAATAGTTTTACTCAAAGCACTTACGGTAGGAATAGCATATTATGCTCTGGATAAAGACTGGGATTCATCCGGGTGGGATAACAGTAACAAGCCTAAATTTATTGCTTTAGCTGTCATGAACATGATATACATAGATACGATTTCTCATAATCATTCTATTGGATTAAGAGTTAACTTTAATTTCTAATATGAAAATATTTACGTCCATCTGGATGTGTATAGGATTATTAGCCTTAGGGTTATTAATAAGAATACAAGACCCTGATACAGTAGAAAGAGTTAGATTAATTTCATTTGATTCTAAAATACAATCTATTCCTGAACAACAATCAGATCAAATAGTCCTATTAAACATAGGAGAAAAATCCCTAGAGAAACACGGTCAATGGCCATGGCCACGTCAACACTTTGCTCAAATGATTTCAGATCTTAGAGCTGCTAATGCTGGGATTATAGGTATTACAATAATGTACCCGGAAACTGATCGATTTGGTGGTGATGAAATATTTACTTCCTGGGTTAAAGATAATGGCGTTGTTTTATCTCAAGTACCTTCCGCGCGAGGGCGCTCGGACGTGGCCCCGTACGTGGGTACGGCCGTGCTCGGGGAAGGTGATCCATATGATTTTGCATACAAATATAATGCATTAGTATCTAATATAAAGCCTTTAGAAGATGCAGCTGCTGGTGTAGGAATGGTTAATTCTGCAATTGAAGTAGATAACCTAGTCAGGAGAATGCCTTTAATAACACAGGTTAATAACCAACTCTATCCATCCTTTCCAATGGAACTAATAAGGGTATTACAAAATAAACCTTCTTATTCAATGCATGTAGAAGAGACAGGAATTATAGATCTGATGATTCCACCATATGAACCTATTAAAACAGACTATACAGGATCAATATGGATTAACTTCTCCAATCAGTTTCAACAAATGGAATATTCAGATCCTTTGCCCGATCTACAGGGGAAAACAGTGATTGTTGGTGTGATAGCGGAGGGGATTCAACCCATTCTATCGACTCCTGCAGGACCTGCATATCCTCATCAGATTCAAGCTTCTGCTTTACAGACGATAATGAATGGAGATTCGATAACTCGTCCTCAGTTAGCTGATCTGGTGGAAATAGTTCTAATTGCTCTGGCTGGTCTTGGAATAATTCTAGCTGTTTATTTTCTTCCTGTATGGCTATCAGCTTTCGCTTTCTTAGGTTTTGTTGGCGGCGCCGTCCTTGCGTCTGAGCTAGCATGGTCGAATTCCTTCTTCTTGATCGATTGGACGTATTCATTACTATTATTTATAATCATTTTCGCCCAAGCATCTTTTAATAATTTTTATATACAATTTAAACTAAGGCAACAGATCAAGAAACAATTTGGAACATACCTATCACCAGATATGGTTGCAATGCTTCAAAAAGATCCTTCGCTATTAAAGCTAGGTGGAGAGAGAAAAGAGATGACATTCCTTTTTATGGATATTGTAGGATTTACTCCTATCTCAGAGCACTATAAAAACAATGATGATCCAGAAGGACTAGTTGAGTTAGTAAATGAATTCCTTGATAAAATGACAAAAATAATTCTAGCTAATGGTGGTACCATCGATAAATACATGGGTGACTGTATAATGGCTTTTTGGAACGCTCCGTTGCCGTGTCCCAATCATGCTGAAATGGCAGTAAAAAGTGCAATAGAAATAGAAGAAGAAATAAATGAACTTAAACAAGAATACGAAGAGCGCGCTCTTCCTGATATTAATGTTGGGACTGGTGTTAACACCGGTACTTGCATTGTTGGTAACATGGGTAGTGAATCCAGATTTGACTATTCGGTTATTGGAGATGCAGTCAACCTTGCCGCCCGCCTAGAAGCCACAGCCGGAAGAGCTGAATACTTAGACTATAAAACAATTATATCTAGGGATACCTATCTACAACTTCCCTCAGGATACGTATCTCACGAGATTGGCACTATCAAGGTAAAAGGCAAAGAAGAGCCAATTACCATCTATTACCCCAAAAAAACTTAAAAACGAGCTCACTAGCGTGTGCCTAAGCGACTTTCACGCTGGGGCCCTTTATGTTAGTATGGGGCCTTTTCGGGGGTCCTTAGGTGATATATGACTTTAAGTTATATCCTTATGATAAAATAGTTTCATTTATTTTCACCTAGGGGGTTTACAAACCCTTAAAAGTGTGGTATAATGGTACCCATAGATTAAATAAAACTGAGGAGTTAGAAATGAAACTAGTAATACACACACAATATCGAGAAAACTACGCAGCTCATAATGAGGACTTTGTTCCTGGAGTTAGCGAGGATTATTGGAAAATGAAAGGTGGATCTACGTATGTAGTTCCTCGTTTTAAGGACTTTTCTATAGCTAAAGAAATCGTAGATTTCATTAGTAAGCGTATTGCGTATAGCAATCCCGCTTCTGAAGAATATCTCATTGATTGGGAAATCAGAGATGATTCTGATAAAGTATGTCCCGAATGGGAAACTATTACTCAGATCTTTATTGTCGGTGAAAAAGTCACTGCTCTTAAGATTACTGATAATCGTCCTGACGAAGATGGATATGCAGGTTATATGAGATCGGAGATCTTAGAAATGACTGAAGCATGGACAATGCTTCTTGATTCTGATCGATCACAATATTCGTGTTCATACCTCATGAAAGATGGAGACATTTGTGAGAGTCAATCTTCTCTTAGGAATTGGTTGGAGGTAGCAGCATGAAGAATGGAATTAAAATAACCCATATTGCTACTGGATATCTACAAGAGGTTAAACTAAGTACGTCTGAGATGCGATTAGCTACAGACAATACTAACATTAATGAATCCTGGCAAATGCTCGTAGAGCGCGTGTACGCGCGTCTAGGCATATGGATAGAGGGTAACTACGAGTTAGAAACTATTATCATCAATGGTCAAGAAAGGCCAATGCATTAATGTATATCGAAATCAAAGGCAAAGTAAAACATCCAGAATTGGTAGAACAATATACCCACAATTTGGCTAAACGATTGGGTTTAGCCCGTAGAAAAACCGGTGAGATCGTGATCACCTTTAGAGCTAGAATGCCTAATGGATATAGTGATACCCTAGGATTATGTGAGGGAGATAAAACAGAAGCTTTAATTTCTATATCCAATACCCAAACATATTACGAACAAATGAGGACCCTCGCACACGAGATGGTTCATGCAAAACAATTTATGAGGGGTGAATATCCTTCTGAAAAAGAAGCAACTTTAAAAGAATTTGACCTATTTGGGAGGTGTTATCCATGGGAAAACACATGAAAACCAAGTATATAACCTTAGGTTATAACATTAGCAAATCTTTTCATCAACTATTTCAACTATTTAGGGGGGGAGGGGGTTTACAAACGCTCAAAAGTGTGGTATAATGAACATATTAAATAATAAAACTGAGGAGTTAGAATGAAACAATTAATAGAAAATATCAGAAAAATCGACAATTCCGTCGATCTTAACCTGGTTATCAGGGCTGTAAAAGCTCAACAAAAATACATCCGAGCGATGGAAGCTTCAACTAAAAGAGATATGTTCTCTGCAGGTGATTCAGTCAACGTTAGTTCTAAAACAGGACTTAGACCTGGCGTGATCACGAAAGTTAACAGAGTTAGATGTGATGTTACAATCAACGGTCAAAGCTACTCTGTCCCTATGTCAATCATGGAGGCAGCGTAACATGAATAGAATCGAATTAATAAAGCAAGCCGCTTTAAAAGTAAAAGCTAGAAAAGAAAATACAACGGTTGAAGAATTGAAATTTCAAGAATCAATCGTTAAACTAGATGCTCGCAAAGTTCAAATGAAAGCTGCTGAAAAAGCACGTAAAAAAGAAGAGCGTAAAATCGCTAAAGATCTATCAGGTCAAATCAAAAAAGCTGGACATCTTAAGTCTGGTAATCTTGATTTTAATTCACCTGAAAATATGTATTATTCAGATAAGGATACCGCTAGATTCCTCGAAGGTTCTAGCTACATGGATGCTTATAACGCGAATAAATCAGCCGATGGAGATTACTAAAATGTTCATAGCTAAATTTTATACTAAAGGAATATCTGATTGCCCTTACGGCGTCGGTGTTACCTTTAAAGATTTTCTAATCGCAATGATTAGTACAAACTTTTTTATCAAGACTATTTCAAAACGCCTAGATAAAGATTTCAGTAATGATAGTTTTGAAGGAGTAGATTATTATGTACAGTAATTATGAAAACCCCACTCAGGTGGAATTTGAAAACAGAGAAGGAATGCAAGATTTCGGTGGATCCAAGGCAGGAAGCATTACGGCTTCTTACGCACAATTAAATAGTGCATTAGGTAACCCTGACTATGAAGGCATTGGTGATAACATCACTACCCAATTCTCAGTTCAAGCCAAGTTCTTTGATAACTCGGATAATGATTTTGATTCAATTAGATTCACATTATATGACTGGCATTATGCTAGAGATCTTAACAATCCTTATCAAGCAACCGAATGGAATGTAGGCGGTAATGGATATGAATCTTCAGAAGCTGCAGACCTTTTAATGACAATCTTAAACGATCCTAATAATTACTTAGAACCTATTGAAGGTGTAGTTATGGATTGTGAAACA
>Ga0115000_10003200_pt1 | contig 13708 bp, 10 predicted proteins | sample ArcticOcean_MG_C_6_FD_89690 | JGI IMG/M metagenome (GOLD analysis project Ga0115000, IMG submission 89690) | Marine microbial communities from western Arctic Ocean - ArcticOcean_MG_CB8_128 | ecosystem: Environmental > Aquatic > Marine > Oceanic | place: Arctic Ocean: Canada Basin | collected...
AATTCAAAGATTGATGTTGGCGGACTTATAGCCACTACCAGTAATATCAATAATAACGATTTTATAGCGGGGAATTATAAATTTGATATTCCATATAGTATTAATCGCACGGTTATTAATAGAGGGACGATCAATGTAGCTCAGGGCGGATTATTGGCGTTTGTGGCTCCTGGCGTCGAAAACTCAGGGTTTATCAATGCGCAATTGGGGCAGGTTTCGCTTGCATCAGGTAAAACTTTCACCCTTGATTTGTATGGCGATAAACTAGTTAGTTTAGGAGTTGATAGCAAGATTCTTGAACAGGTAATCGGACCCGATGGTAAACCAATTTCTTCATTTATTAAAAATGGAGGTTCGATTCAAGCCAATGGCGGCACAGTTTTTATTGAAGTTAACGCTGCGCGAAATGTAGTTGATCAAGTTATTAATATGGATGGCCTGATTGAAGCTAAAACAGCCGTGCAGGAAAACGGAGAAATAATTCTATATGGTGGTGATGAAGGCATTGTAAATGTCACCGGCACTCTCGATGCATCTGGTAAAGGATTTGGAGAAACTGGAGGGGAAGTGCATGTTAGCGGTGAATGGGTGGCTTTATTGGAAAATGCGTTCATTGACGTATCTGGTGACCTTGGTGGTGGCATCGCTCTTATTGGAGGAGGTTATCAAGGAAAAGGCTTAGTTCCAACTTCAGAGAAGACCTACTTTCATTCTACTGCATTCGTAACTGCAGATGCTTTGACTTCCGGCGATGGCGGTAAGGTTATTCTTTGGGCAGATGATACGACTTATTTTTATGGTGGCATTTCTGCAATTGGCGGATATCAAAATGGTGACGGTGGTTTCGTAGAAACATCAGGTAAAAATTATCTCGATTTTGATGGTAGCGTCGATGTTGCTGCTGCAAATGGTATAGGAGGAACCGTTCTTCTTGATCCTACAAGTATCACCCTTCTTTCTGGTGTAGATTCAAACTCTACGGGTTTTACTGCCGGAAGTAATATATCTGAACTCTTCTCAGAAGACTCATCCTCAACTACAGTTCTAGACCCCGATGGAAGCGGTAGTTTCGATGGAATTTCAGCAGGATCAACAATAATATTGCAGGCAACAGATTTTATTACAGTAAGTAATAATTTTGTTTTAGCAACTGCTACAGGAAATTCTAATGTCAGTCTTGTTATGCAGGCTGGAGGAAGCATCAATATAAATGCAAACGTAACTATTGATGGATCAGGAACTCTACATTTGGAAGCAGATTCTCCGCACAGTAGTGCTGGTGCAGCTGATGGCACAGGAACACTTACTTTCTCTAATGGAACAACAACTACTACAGGAGGGGGCGTCGCTACATTTATTGGTGCTAACTTTTCTATAGATGGAGCGATTACTGTAGGCGCTGGTAATATTTCTATTGCCGAATCGACTTCAGGGACAACCTTGGGTTTAGGTTCAGCTACTGGGTCAGTATTGTCTGATTCAGAGTTCGATAATATAACAACAACAGGGACTCTCACAATTGGTCAGGCTACTACTAAGGGTTCTGATGGTGCAGGAGCCTCGGCATCAACTTTGACTTCTGGGGCAATTACCGTAGATGAATTAACTTTAGGTTCTAAAAAGTTAGCTTTTATTTCAAATAGTACCATCAACGATGACGATGATACGGGCTCTTCAGTAACAACAACGGGGACTTTAACGCTCACTTCAAGTGGAAATATAGGTAATTCTGGAGGGTCACAAGGATTAGACCTTGATGTTGGGACTCTTTCTATTACAGGAACTGGGTCTGGTAATGTCATTATTACTGAAGCTAGCACCCTTGTACTTGGAGCAACAACGGTTGGAGGAACCTTGAGTGCAACGGCGACGACTGGAGATATTACGGATAGTGGTAATCTTACAATCACAGGAGCTTCTACCTTCATAACAGGAGCAACGGGATCGAATATTGTACTTGATAGTTCGGGTAATGCTTTTTCTAATTCAGTAGAGATGCGTGCTGATGCTGGAGGAGAGGCCTTTGGGAACATCACCTTTGTAGATAGTGCTGGGATTGTTTTTGCTACATCTGCGGGTTCAAATGGAGACTTTTATATTAACTCCTCAACAGACGGTACGGTAGGTGGGACCCTCAGTGTGACAGCAACCACTGAAAACATAACGGATACTGTTGCTCTTGCTATTTCAGGGACCTCATCTTTTACAACTAGTGCAACTAATGGAACGATAACTTTAAATACACCAGCTGCGCTATCAGGTGCAGTGACTTTAAGTACAACAGGGGCATCCGGTAACGCAACAATAGATAATGGAACCACCGCTCTTAATATTGCCGCATCAACCATAGGGGGTAACTTAACTGTAATAGCGGGAGATTCGATCACTGACAGTGGGGTTATTACAGTTAGCGGTACAGCTTCTTTTACAACTGATACATCTGATAAGCTTATTACTCTAAACGAACAAAATGCAATTACAGGACAGGTTACGTTTGATACAACAGCCACTGGGGGAGATGTTATCTTTGATAATGGGACTACTGCTATTTCCTTAGGTACAATTTCAACGGGCGATATCGGTGGAGATTTAACATTGTTAACTGATGCTGACCAGACAATTTCCAATGCAATCACTTTAAATGGAAGTGGGGCAGACCTTAGTATTACTGTAGATAATGCCAATTCCTTGACTGTTCAAGCAGCTTTAACAACTAATGCAGGAGATATTATATTATCTGGTGACGACGATGTAATTTTCAACGCTGGGGGTGATTTGACGAGTGGTAATGGTAATATTAGTGTTAAAGCAGATGATGACTCGACGTCGGATGCAGGTTCCGGAGGAGCCTTGACCATGGTCGATGGAACAATCTTTAATGCTAGCTCAGGAACCATTACTGGAACTTCCGATGAAGACCTGACATTAGGGCAAATGACTACTACAAACTCAACGACAGCAGCTATAACGTTAGAGTCTAAGAGTGGATCTATTTTAGATGGTGGGGATACAAATGAAGATATCACAGCGGCAAGTGGTACGGTTGTGGTTACCACTGGAGGAAGTTTTGGTGCTACAGCAAATGCAATTGAGATCACTTCTGCAGCCTTTAATGACACAGGAGTATCTGATCCTGTTAAGGCTTTAACCACTGCTGAGGGAACTTTGGAAGGTTCTAGCGAAACGGTGGGCCAGGCTTCAGTTGATCAGACCATCAATATTGCGGGAAATATTACGAATGCTGTCGAATCGGCTAATAAGATCGTTGTTGGCAGCGGTGCTTCAACGGTTGCTGTGAATATTGACTCATCGCAGCTGGGATCAGGTCCTGTCACTGTCGATGTTTTTTCTGAGCAGTTTCCACTCATTATTTCTGAAGGAGTGGATGTTGGAGATTTTAACAGTGTCTGGGTGAGTGACGAGGATGAGAACTAGCAGATCGAAAGAATAGCTTCGACCACTCTTTTTAGTCCTTTGCCGTCGATGCACTTTTTCCCTGCAGCGCTCATTGCTTGCAAACTTTCCTTTTCAAACTTAAATATTTCGGATAAACGGTTTTTGTCCCATGACTTTGATTGACCAAGGTTGATCGCCGCTCCAACGTTTTCTGCAGAATTGGCTTTGTCTTCCTGATGAGCTACTTGACTGATCACGAATGCCGGAGTTCCTACACACATCGCTTCGTGCAAGGTCACACCTCCTGAACAAAAGACCGCATCATGATTCGCAAGGATGCGTGCCATATCCTGAACATTCTGAAGAACATGAGCATTGTTAAGCTCCTGTAATGCCTGTTTATTTTGGAACCCTGCAATGATTGTAGTTTTAAATTTTTTTGGGATATGTTTTGCGAGATCAAGCGTGATGTTATGGGGGTCAGTTCCGCCGAAGGTGACAAGCAGGGACTGGATTTTATCGGCAAAGCTTCGTTTCTCTGAATGAAATTTTTCAAACTCGGGCGCGAGCACCGCATAAGGCAAACCAAATAGGGCTTTTATATTCGCTTTTTCGCCTGTATTTATATTGCAGTCGATCAGCAAGTCAACATCGTTTCCGCTTTGATCTTCAAAACTTATTATTTTTTTCGATTGTTGTTTTAGTTCTTGAATGAAAGTGAAGGTCGTATCTTGAATGTCGAGTATTGTTATATCCGCCTTAGACGGGCTGAAGCTTTCAACTATTGAAAATGAAAAACCGTGTTGTGTAAGAATGTTTGTGGCTGGAGGAAATTCTGGGATGTGGAAAAAAATATCGTTATGACCTTGAATCTCTTTGGCGATGTGGACTTGTCGAATCAGGTGCCCCATTCCATTTATGAGTGAGGCTTTGCAGAAGATATTTATTCTCGCCATGAAATCTAAGTCCGGTATTTTGAATTGATATTTATCTTTCTAAGAATTTCCTGGTCTGAAAACATTGAATCTGTTTTTTCTGATTTTCTCGATTTAAGAGCCTCCGGCATTCTTTGTAATGCCATAAAAAAGGCGACCCAAAACCGACTCCTGAATTTAAAAAGATCACAGATGAGGAACAGGGGAATAAAAAAAAGAAACTGCAAGGTAAGAGAGGTGTCTGAAATATTTTTCCACACAAAAAGATAGTTGTTGCGTGCGGAGATTAATCCGATGCGTCTTTTTTTTTCTTGTTTGGAGATTGTTGATTGTACTTTATGGTAAGCAATAGCTTTGGGCTCGTAGCAAACTTCCCAGCCTCTTTTTAGTGCGCGGTAAGAGAGGTCTATTTCTTCATAGTATAAAGGATGATATAGGTTGTCGAATCCGCCCAGTTTTAGATAGCGTTTACGGTCAACCATAAATGCTCCGCCGCAGGCGAACAGGGTTTGCGTTTCATCATTCGGTTCTTTTTCGTAGAGATAGAAATGCCCGTTGCGAAAATATCCGCCTCGGTTTCCATAGAGAAAGGTTTTGCCGTCGAATCCAAAAAACTTTCCACTTACGGCGAACACATCTCCTTTTTCAAAATGTTCGGCTAGATGGAAGAGGGCATCTTCATCCAGTTTGATATCGTTATTCATTGGCATGACAAAACGAGATTGTGTTTGTTCTATACCATAATTGTTTGCTCGCTGAAATCCTAAGTTGACAGGGGTTTTAACTCTCCTTACCTCTGGAAATTCTTTTTCAAGAATCGCCAAGCTGTCATCGGTGCTGCAGTCATCGACCACCATGATTTCATAGTAACGTTTGGAATCGAAGGCGACGGCTTTCAGAACGCTGGGTAGACATTCGCTTAGCAGGTCTTTGCCATTCCAGTTGGTGATGATTAAGGTGATATCTGGATTTTTCATGAAAGCATTTGTTGGGCTATCTCAGCGATTTCTATTTCCCCGTTTAGTGGGACCTTATTCTTAACGGTTAATTTCAGGGCTTCCTTGAAGGATTCTTGCCAGTCTCCGTGGTAAAAAGGCTCGCTCTTGACGATGATGCCGATTTGGTGGTTTTGAAGGTATTCGCGGACGGCTTCAAATTCATAAAAATCGTTTCTTTCACAAGTGACTACCGGTTTGTGATTCGCGAAAGCTGTGGCAAGTGTGGAATAGCCTCCTTTGGTGAGTATTATATCTGAACTGGCAATCAAATCGTGATAGGAGAATTTTTCATCGATAAAGTGTATGGCCTTATGTTTAATAGGATCGCGGGTTAAAAAAAGGCAGTCTTTGTTGTTTTTTAAATTTTCCCAGTTCACCATGCGGATCCCATGTTCTCCTAAATAAATAAAAACCAGAGTTTTGTTTTCTGCCGTTTTACCCAGAAAAGATATGAGACCATTTCTTATATTCTTTCCATTGTTGGCAATGAACCCGACTTCCTTTTGGTGGTCGATTATTTTGTTGTTCAAATGGCACTGCGGCAGAACTTGTAAGGTGGCTTGGGAATATTCTTCAGCTAGAGAATGTATTAGGTGCGTCTCATCTTTTGCTTCTGGAAAGTGGGAATAAATATCATGCCAGGTAAAGTTGCCTATGAGTATTGAGGGTATTTTTAGATTCCCTGCCGCCTTCATCGGCAAACTTGCAACATCTGAAATGACAAGGTCTATCTTATTGTCGGTCAGCCATTTTTCTTCTTCTTTTAATTTAGCACTTGCAAAAAAGGACTTCAGGTTGCGAAAGGATTTTATCGTGTCAATTTGCAATGAGTCTGTATGCTGGCAACCGGCATCTACACTCTGCGGGATGTGTTTGAAATTTTGAGGCAGTTGCTTTTTGAAAAAATCGCAGACGACTGCGGATTTGAGGAAAAGATTGTGGGAGGGAATGAGTTGCCTTAAAACCGGAACAGAGCGAGAGGCATGCCCATAACCATGGGCGCTGATGTAGTATGCGATGCGTTTGATCTTGGCCTCTTAGGAGTGCAATTTACTCTTTTTTGGGCTTGTAGTCGAATTGACAAAGTTTTCCTAGGTTGGCAAAGAGATTGCTCAACTTTAAATCGACATATTCTTTCCGACTTTCCCAGGGGATCTTGTCGAATTCGCAAGCGGTTTGGATGTAGTCGACGCGCCCGAAGCGAATGAAAAACTGGGCGAACCAACATTTTTTCATTTTATAGACCCATTGTTTTTCGTCTGCTTTTTTATGTTCGAGAAGGAAGTATCTCCATGTATGGGTAGTGTCCACTTCGGGTTGGTGGTTTTCGATGAAAGTTTTAAAGGGATTTTCAGATGCTTTTTCTTTTTCTATCAACTTGTCCCTTTGGGGTTGTTTCCATTTGCTCAAGGCAGAGATAATGGATGCTCTTGCTTTATCCATTCGGATATTTGCTTCATCCATGACATTGTGTGCGTTGTATATAAAACACGCGACTAAAGTCATATATTGTTCTTCTTCTGAAAGATCATCCCCGTTTTCAAATCCCCAAATGTCCATGAACTTTTCTCGGATAATATTTTTATCGACATCGGCATTTTCAACTTGTAGAAGATCAAGAAGGGGATCGACTCTTTTTCCTGCATTTTCTCTTGCCTCGTCAACAGCTATGTCTTGGTTGTTTTCTTCTGTCATAAGTTTTTTTTTAGGGAAAAATACCCATCTTTCGATTTAAAGGATTTGGCTATATAATCATTAGCTTCTAAAATATCATAATCGGGTTTAATGTAGCAAGAGGGCAATCTATCCAAAATGAGAAATATGGGTTTCGATATTGTAGTTATAGGGGCAGGGGTGATTGGGCATAGCATTGCCTACCGTTTAAAACAGGAAGACCCGCAACTTCAGGTAGCGGTTCTTGGTGATCCGGTCAATTCGATTCAAGCTTCCCGAGCCGCAGCAGGGATGCTGGCACCTTTTTGTGAGTGTAAGGTGGCTGATCCTTTTTTCGAGTTTTGTCGTGAATCATTGAATATGTTTCCGGGGTTTCTTGAAAAACTGATCTCGGTAAGCGATGTTCCTGTTTACTTTTCTCAGGCAGGCTCGTTGATGCCATACTCTTATTTCCCCGATACCTGGGATGAGCGTAAGCAGTTTTTTGAATCCGAATCGATTCCTCATGAAATATGGGATAAAAAAACAATAAAAGAGAAGGCCCCTTATTTATCTAAGGAATGTGGGGAGATTATGTGGGTTGGAGAAGGGCAGGTGAATAACCGGCAACTGCATGATTCGCTCATGGCGGCTTCCAGAAAACTGGGGGTTCATATTTTAGAGGCGAATGTGTCGGGATTTATTCGTAAGGAATCTTCTGTGCGCGAAGCTGTTACGGATGCCGGGGAAATCGCAGGTGATAGATTCGTTCTGGCATCGGGTAGTTGGTCTGCACAATTAGCAAAGGTGTTGGATGTGAACCTTCCCTTAAGGCCGATCAAAGGACAGATGTGCCGCTTGCAGTTGCAAGACCATTTCCTTGACTACACAATTCACGGTATGATGACCTATATTGCACCTTGGAAAGAGGGCAATGGCATTGTGGTTGGCTCTACCATGGAAGATAGAGGATTTGATCCTTCCATTGAAAATAAAGTGATCGATGAAATAATTGCAAGAGCTGCTAAAATTCTGCCCTGCATGAAAGATGCATCGTTGATTGAATCATGGACGGGTCTACGTCCTGCCGCAGAAGATTTGATGCCTATCATGGGAAGGAGTGGAAGGTATGAAAACCTTTTTTACTCTTCAGGACATTATCGCAACGGAATTTTGCAAACTCCCCATCAGGCAGACTATATGACTTCTATTATAAGAGGTGCCCGCGATAAGGAAATCCTTGAATTCTCTCCCTCCCGTTATAACCTTTAATTCAGAATGAAAAATGCCGGATAGAAAAACAGAATCTGATTTGATCCGAGACTTTGATAATATCTGGCATCCTTGTACTCAGCATAAGGATTATGAAACGATAAAACCTTTGTTGGTGGATCGGGCTGAGGGGGTTTATCTTTTTGATCGGCAGGGCAACCGGTATATGGATGCGATTTCCTCGTGGTGGGTGAACCTGCTTGGTCATAACCATCAGCGTCTCAATGCATCTTTAAAAAATCAGTTGGAAAAAATGGCGCATGTGATGTTTGCAGGAATAACTCATCAACCTGCAATTGATTTGGCTTCTTCTCTGGTGAGGCTTTCTCCTGAAAACTTAAATAAGGTGTTTTTTTCGGACAATGGCTCAACATCGGTCGAAGTTGCCTTGAAAATGAGTTTGCAATATTGGCAACAGACCGGAAAGAAAAATAAGACACGTTTTATATATTTGCGGGGAGGGTATCACGGCGAAACACTGGGCGCGTTGTCGGTATGTGGCTTGGATATTTTTAGAAATAATTTTGAAAAAGTTTTAACGAATAATCAGGAAGTCGAAGGGCCCGATTGCTTTCGCTGTCCTTATGGTCTTAATCGCAACAGTTGCAATGCAGAATGCTTTGAACCTATGGAAAAGGCATTGGCCGAAAATGATATTGCAGGTGTGATTGTAGAACCGTTGGTTCAGGGTGCCGCGGGTATGAAAATTTATCCTCCAGTTTATTTGAAGAAATTACAGTCAGCTTGCGATTCACATTCTGTGCATTTGATCTTTGATGAAATTGCTGTGGCATTTGGTCGCACGGGCTCTCTTTTTGTGAGTGATGAATATAAACCAACGTTTTTATGCCTTTCTAAAGGCATTACATCAGGGTACCTGCCTTTAGCGGCTACTATGACTACGGACGAAATCTATTCTGCCTTTTATGATGATTATTCTAGTGGAAAACTTTTTATTCATAGTCATAGTTATTCTGCCAACCCTCTTGCTTGCGCGGTTGCAAATGAAACGTTGACTATTTTGAACGAAAATGATTTTCTGGAAAAGCTGGTTCCAAAGATTGCGAAGATGAAGAAATTGGGCCAGCAGATTTCTGATGAATCAAAGTGGTGTGGTGAATTTCGCCAGCAGGGCATGATCGCCGCTCTGGAACTGGTGAAGAACCAAGTGCGCAAAGAACCCTTTCCCTCTGAAAGTCGAGTGGGCTATATGATTTATCTGGAAGGTCTGAAGCGGGGAGTGTTTTTGCGCCCCCTTGGCGATGTGATTTATTTCATTCCACCTCTCGTGATTACGGAAGATGAAATAACAAGAATGATGAGCGTAGCCGAAGAGTGTATTGCAGCGGTTCTTGATTAATACCCTATCGATTTTGAGGTCATTATGTATGATGTAACTGTTAAAACCGGATTTGCCGCAGCGCACCAGCTGCGCCTGTACGATGGAAAGTATGAAAACCTGCACGGACACAATTGGACCGCTCAGGTTACTGTTGAAGCGGACGAACTAGACCCGATAGGCGTCGGCATAGATTTTGTAAAGCTCAAAGCAATGGTTGAAAAAAACTTGAGCGAACTGGACTACCATAATATTAATGAAGTCCCTCCCTTTGATGAACAAAACCCTTCCGCAGAAAATATTGCCCGCTGGTTATTTTTGAAGTTAAAAGTTGAGGTGAATACAAATTTGACGCGAGTGAAACGGGTTGAAATTTTTGAAATGGAAGGTTGCGGAGCTAGCTACTTTGAATGATGTAACTCTCATCCTGAATAAAGCTTTACATAGCTTCGATATCCTTTGATAGATCCCCTTCCTCTCGTGTAATCGTTAGCCGCAAAGCAGTGTGGCGATCCACATCTTAATCAGTCCTACCTAGGTCAATGAAAAATAAGGTCTTATTCTTATTGAGTTTTGTGTGGGAATGATTTTTTTATGATTCTATAACTTATTTTAAAATAATGGGTTATGCGTTTTCCGGTTTGATCATGGAGCTGTAATTCTAAGGTAAATTTAACAGAACTAATTGATTTTTATATAGTTATTTTATTCATGTTAGTAAATTCATTTAGCGGCCCTATTATTGGGGTCTGGAACCGGCGTTTTCTCAGTTTTATTAAAAAAATCGGATTAATTCAACGCCCTTTTTTGGGAGCCGTGATTTGTAAGGTGAAAGCTTTTACGATGAGGAGAAATGGGATGACGAAAGATACGATAGCTGGTTTTTGAGGTAATATTGAATGTGCTTTAGATGAAAGCCCTTTTAGGTTCATTATTGAAGATCAGATAGCCAAGGTCAGGAAACAATTGGAAGATTCTTCCATTACTGCACAGGCGATTGACAGAAACGACAGCTGTAATGAAATTGCTGCAGTGGCGCAAAAAGATGAGCTGGAAGATTTTGCTTTGGCTCTGCCTTTTGCCGCGGACTAAACCTGATTCTTTACGTGGAACTGGTCATTTCACGTTTGTTTGAATTTTGCTTCACTTGAAAGCCCGTATCCTTTCTTTAAGGTGTGGGCTTTCTGTATATCTTTGTTCCTCTTTCACATTCCCCCAGTATAATACATTCCTATAGTATTTGTTAATCGCCAAATTTCATTTAGGGGTCTGCCATGATTCATTTGATTGAAGATCTCGCTGTTTTACTCCTCGTTTCCCTGCCGATAAACCTGCTATTCCACAAAATTAAATTGCCATCTGTCATGGGCTATCTGATTGCTGGTATTTTGATTGGCCCGTATGGTTTGCAATTAATAGAAGATATTGAGGCTGTCAAGCATCTGGCGGAAATCGGAGTGATTCTGCTTTTATTTGTCATTGGTCTGGAATTTTCTCTTACCCGATTTATAAAAAATCTCGCTTCGGTTTTAGGGGTAGGCGGGTTTCAACTGGTGCTGACCGCAGGCACCATCGGCTGGATTTTTCATTTATACGGATTCGCGCAAAACCATAGCATTGCATTCGGACTTATTATTGCTTTAAGCAGTACGGCCATCGTTTTAAAAATGATAACCGATCGCGCCGAGATAGATACGCTGCATGGAAAACTTTGTATTGGCACCCTGTTATTTCAAGATTTATGCGTAGTACCCATTATGCTCCTAATGCCCTTGCTGGCGCAGACTGGGGATATTTCGTCCACAGACCTTTTGGTGGCGATGCTCGAATCTATTACTGCCGTCGTTGTCATATTTTTTCTGTCTAAATTAATTGTGCCACGGATGTTGACGTGGATTGCGCGCAACGGTAACAAAGAGCATCTGACCCTTTCTGTTATTTTTATTATGCTTATTACAGGATGGGCTTCTCAAAAGATGGGATTGACCCTGGCAATGGGCGCTTTGATCGCTGGAATGATTATTTCGGATTCGGAATACAACCATCAGATCATCATCGACATTCTTCCGCTTCGAGATTATTTCAGCAGTATATTTTTTATCTCTGTTGGAATGCTCTTGCAGGTGGAGATATTTTACGAGTCGGTTTTAGTTTGCCTGCAGTTAACCGTGGCAGCTGTTCTGATAAAGATGTTCATGGCATTTAGTTCCTGCCTTTTGGTGCGAGCTCCCCTTAGAATCTCTTTAATCGTTGGACTGCGATTAGCGCAGATCGGTGAGTTCTCCCTTATTCTTGCCGCGATCGGATTAGAGAAAGAGCTTTTTAGTAACGATCAATACCAGTTGTTATTGGTGGTCTCCATTCTATCCATGTTGATTGCTCCTTTGCTGATTCAGGTTTCTTCTAAATTTTCTATCTGGATTTTTTCCAGATGGAAAGCTGATGAAGGAGTGAAAAAAGAAGTCCAAGAAGAATCTCTCTCAGAGCATGTAATCATCGCGGGTTATGGTCTCGGCGGAAGAACTCTGACTAAGGTCCTTCAGGAAGCAGAGATTTCTTTTATAATTCTAGAGCTAAGTGGTGAAAAGGTGAAACGGGCTTTGACAGAAGGAATGACCACACATTACGGGGATTGCACTCAGGAGGAGACACTTTTGAGGGCAGGGGTGAAGCAGGCGCGGATGATTGTATACGCGATTAATGATCAGGTGTGTAGTGAAAGAGCCATACGCCTGACTCGTAAACTGAACTCAAATATAAAAATAATGGTAAGAACCCGGTTGGCATCGCAGGTGGAAGAACTGAAAGCTGCCGGGGCCGATGTAGTTATTCCCGAAGAATTTGAAACTTCCATTGAAATTTTTTGTAGGGTTTTGAAGGAGTATCGAATTCCAAATAATGTGATTGAACAACAGGTGGAATTGATCCGTATGGAAGGTTATAGTATGTTCCGAGGATTATCTCTGAATACAGAAAGTTTGAAAAAGTTTTCAACCTACCTCACTGCGACTTTGACAGAGTCTTATATTGTTTTAGACAACTCATGGGTTCGCGAAAAAACATTGGGTGAAATTGATATTAGTGGCGCCACCGTAATTGCAGTTGTAAGGAAAAACAAGCCGCATCCAAATCCGGGGCTAGATTATTTAGTGTTGCCCGGAGATATGCTCATTTTGTTCGGAAGTCACATGCTACTGGGTAAGTCGATTCAATATCTTCGAGAAGGCCCTAAAAGCCAGTTATAAATATGGAAAAAAATATTACACAGGCCATAATTCTTGCAGCGGGAATGGGAGTGCGTCTGAAAGAGTTGAATCGGGGAGTTCCTAAGGGGTTTATATTATTGGGAGATGATAAGCCTATTATCGAGCATTCCATTGATGCTCTTTTGGCTTGTGGTATTAAGGATATTGTTATAGTAACAGGTTTTATGGACGAGCATTATGAGAACCTTTGCACTCGATATCCGCAAATTAGAACTGTCCGAAACGAAAAATATTCGGAGACAGGCACCATGTATTCTTTATGGTGTGCCAGACATCTTCTCAATACAGGTTTCATTTTATTGGAATCGGATCTGATTTATGAAATTAGAGCAATTAGGGAATTATTAGATTCCCCTATTAAAGATTCTATTTTAATATCGGGGAAAACAGAAGCTGGGGATGAAGTTTATGTGGAGGCAGACGAAGATTGGGTCAAAAAAATCTCCAAGGTCAGAAAGACTTTGAATTCAGTTGTCGGAGAATTTATTGGGATATCTAAATTAAGTTATGACTTTTATTTGAAGCTGATTCAAGCTGCTGAAGAGGGTTTTGATTCAAATTTGCAGATCAGTTATGATATGGACTGTTTGGTCGCTGTTGCAGATAAAAACCATTTAGGGTATTTGAAAATAGAAAATCTCTTATGGGCCGAGATTGATGATGTATCACAACTAAACAAGGCACAAAAGGTATGGGAGAGTATTAAAAATCTTAGTGCCTAACTCTTTTTTATTGAATATAACTCTTGCATTTCAAATGCTCACGGTCTATTATCACGACAGTTGATGAATTTGCCTGACAATCTTTATCTGAAAGTTTTTTCCGGATAGATTTGGGAAAAGGTTTTCA
>Ga0115000_10003201_pt1 | contig 13705 bp, 11 predicted proteins | sample ArcticOcean_MG_C_6_FD_89690 | JGI IMG/M metagenome (GOLD analysis project Ga0115000, IMG submission 89690) | Marine microbial communities from western Arctic Ocean - ArcticOcean_MG_CB8_128 | ecosystem: Environmental > Aquatic > Marine > Oceanic | place: Arctic Ocean: Canada Basin | collected...
AAATATCCTTTTTTTATAAAAACCCAAATCTTTATTATTTACCTTAAAAATATCATTAGAACGCGTTATTTTGTTTAATTTATACGGATTTGTTAAATATTGTAAATCTATCAAATTTAATGATATATCCATTTTATTGTATATTTTATAAAATATTATTTTAAAACAAAATATACTTATTTTTTCTCTGATTTTTTCATAACTGGTTTATAATTTTTAACTTGAACTCTAGTATTATTATTGAAGGTATCATTTCCAATGTTACACATATTTGGATTAAATGGTTTAAAAGTTTCATGTCTAAATAATAATTGATTTGTCATTTTAACCTTTTCAATGGGTGGTGTTAAATAACTTGTATTGTATAAATCACTTTTTGAATTTGGTATAAACTTGGATTGTGGTGCAGCTTGCAATGCAAAATTAATATTCTTCAATTTTGATTCTGTATCAATATTCGATTGATATCCATTAAATGGGAGAGAAGAAGCCCCTCCGGCAAAATTTAATTTTGTATTAAATGTTGGCCTACGCTCAGCCTTTTCAAATGAAGGTTTAATACAATCTATAATTGGCATAACAACTCTGCGCGTATTAACAGCCCTAGGGTCAAAATTCATCTGCATTGGAATAGTTGCCTGATGTCTACTATATATTCTTTCACTTAATTCAGTAGTTCTATTTTGATTACAATAATATACTCCTTTTACAGCTTGACTCATATATATATAAAAGCTATAGAATAAATTTTTAATATGTTTACAAATTACCTAAAGATATTGATATTTTATATTAATACATATGTGTGGGATTTTTGCAATCATTCATAAAAATATTACCAATAACATATTTTTAAAAAATATTATTGATGAATTTAATAAAGGTGTAAATAGAGGACCTGAAAACTCCACATTTGAAACCATAACGTCAAATTTTGCGATAGGTTTTCATAGATTAGCAATCAATGGTTATCAAAAAGAATCTTCGGAACAACCAATAAAACTCCAAAATTGCGTTTTGATATGTAATGGAGAAATATATAATTGGAAAGAAATTCATAATCATTTAAATATCGAATCATCGACTGGTTCAGATTGCGAATGTATTATTCATGCTTATAAGCGTTATGGGATGAAATATACATTAAATCTTATAGATGGTGTATTTTCTTTTTTGTTGTATGATAAAGAAACCCAAAAAGTATTTATATCAAGAGACCCATATGGCGTGAGACCTTTATTCATAGGTTCATCCGAGGACAATGATTTTTTATGCATTGCGTCCGAACTAAAAATGATTTCCGATTTTAAAAAATTAGATATTCATAATTATAAAATTAAACAATTTAAACCAGGAACATATATTCACTTCAAAGTAGATTCAAAAGTGATTGAAAGCGTTGAATATTATAATAAAAATCAAATGGTGGAGAACTTATTATTTACTGATGAAGAAAAGGCTTTACATTCCATAAGGACAAATTTGATTGGAGCAGTTAATAAACGCATAAAAAATACAGACAGAGATATAGCATGTTTGTTGTCCGGTGGTTTGGATAGTAGTTTGATTACAGGCATTGTATGCCAATTAATTGACTCTAGTAAATTACATACATGGAGTATTGGTATGAAAGGTTCTGAAGATTTAAAATATGCTAAAAAGGTGGCTTCATTTCTTAAAACAAATCATCATTCGATTGAATTAGAGCCGAAAGAATTTATAGATGCTATAGAGAATGTTATACAAGCAATTGAAAGTTATGACACCACTACTATTAGAGCAAGTGTTGGGAATTGGTTAATTTCAAAATATATTAAGGAACAAAGTGATGCAAAGGTTATATTTAACGGCGATGGTAGCGATGAAGTAACAGGTGGGTATATGTATTTTCATTGTGCACCAGATAAATTTGAATTTGATAAAGAATGTCGTCGATTATTGGAAGATATTCATTTTTTTGATGTATTGCGGTCCGATAGAAGTATAGCTTCACATGGATTGGAAGCTAGAACGCCGTTTTTGGACAAACATTTTGTACAAAGTTATTTGTCTATTCCGGCACATTTAAGATATCATCCAAAAAATGGCAACATTGAAAAATATTTGTTGCGAAAAGCATTCGATGAATTAAATATTATACCTCAAGAAGTATTATGGAGAACAAAGGAAGCTTTTAGTGATGGAGTTAGCACTGAAAAAGAAGCGTGGTTTGAAACGATTCAAAGATATGCATTAGAACATTATAAAAAATCATGTTATGAATCTGGAATTTACAATTTTAAGGAAATAACTCCAGCGGAAGCTGAAAAATATTTATACAAATCTATATTTAATAAATATTATTCTGGAAATGATGATATTATACCTTACATGTGGATGCCAAAGTTTGTAGAAGCCACAGATGCTTCTGCTCGAACATTGGATGTTTATTCCAATAAGAGATGCAAAGAAAAAACAATAGCAATAGAATCATAAATTAAGCATTAAATCCAGCTTGTTTAAATTTTGCCCATGAAATGTTGTTTGAAGGTTTCTTATATTTTGGTTTATTTTCTTCGCTATTTTTGTTTATTTTTTCTTCTCTTTTCAGAGCACTATCAATATATATTTTTTTCAAAATTTCCCCTATTTTAACAGAAGCCTCATGCTGATCTAAATTGCCATTTTCTACTTCTTTTAAAGTATTAATAAACATCATTAATATTTTTAAATCAAGTTCATTTTTCATAAGCCGATTAAATATATTTGTATAATTAGTAAATAGAAAGTTGCAATGTTTACATATAATAGATTCATATTTGGTTGGATTTGTAAAAGACATGCGTTGATATTTTTTTTTTAAGTTTAGGAGTTGTTCCACATCACTTTGAATAAGTTTACTATGTTTTAACTTTCTAATTTTTGAAGTATTATCTTCTGCACCAGAAGCATTCACCATTTCCTGCAAATTCAATCTTTGTTTGTCATCCATTTTATAATGTATTAAAATCATTTCTTTTTATTTTATTTTTTTGTTATTATATTTTATATGATTGATTTATCGGTATTTGAAGAAATGGACGGCGACACTATAAAAGACAATCTAATAAATAAGCAAAAGGAGAATGTAGCAGCAATTAAAAAGAATAATCCACTGAATGGCGGTGGTAAAAAGACGACTATCCCAAAACCCACCGGTGAGGGGGCAAATGCGCTTGGAATATCACAGCTTAGGGAAACCATGGGTAATATAAAAGAGCAACTTGGCGGGCAGTTTGAGGCGTTGAACGCACCGCCAAGACCCACTATGCCAAAGCAAGTCGTCAATGTTGGTGGGAGAAAAATCAAAAGAAAGACCAAGAGAAAAACTAAAAAGACCAAGAGAAAGACCAAGAGAAAGACCAAGAGAAAGACCAAGAGAAAGACCAAAAGAGGTTGTAATTGTAAGAATTGTAAATGTGCGTGCTGTTTAAAAAAACGTAAAAGAAAACGTCGTTAATTTCATAAATAAAATAACAATGTATTTTAATATGAAATTCAAAGATATATTGAATGTTGTAATCATTCTATTGATATTTATAGCAATGTATGCATTTAGCGCTTTTTCGGTAGGAATTAAAAAAATCAAAAAGAACTGGCCTGAATACAGATGTAATCCGGTAATTATGCCATTTGCAGATCAATTTGGACATGATTCAATGTCAAACTTTGTTTCGTGTATTGCTAGCATGCAAGGTGAATCAATGAAAATATTCCTCATGCCCATTCATGCATTATTTGGTTTATTGGGCAGTTTATCAAAAGATATTATAGAAAGTATAAGTTATATTACTAGTTTTTTCCCAGAATTGAAAATGTCTATATTTGGAAACTTTGGTAGTGTTTTCAGTATATTTTTTAATTTAATAGTTCAGTTTCAAAAAACAATTATTAAATTAAAAGATATGTTAATGAAAATAACAGGTGTTGTGGCAACATTGGTATATACATTAACTACATTTATGAAATTGGGAGATAGTTTTTTGGCTGGTCCTATTGTTTCAACCCTAGATACGTTATGTTTTAAACATAATACAAAAATTAAAGTAAAACATTCTGGTGCACTTCGAAAAATACATGCTGGTATTTATAAAAAAATAAGCGATATTCATTTAGGAGATGTTCTTATTAATGGCAGCGAAGTAATTGGTTTATTAAAATTAAAAGGAAGTAATAAAAATCCTTTTTATCGTATATGGAGTAAAAAATTAAAGGAATACATATATGTTACCGGGTCACATAGAATATTAAGCGAAAAAGCTGATGATAAATTTGAGAATTATATTGAAGTATGTGATTTTGAAAAAGCAGACAAAACTACTGATTTCGATAATGAGTTATATTGTTTAATTACGTCAGATCATCGCATTCCTATTGGAGAATACACGTTTTGGGATTGGGAAGATTAATTTTATGAATATTATTCATATAATATATATATGAGTAATAAAGAGTGTGAAAATTTTAATGAATATTTAAAAAAATTTATTGAAAACAAAGGATATTTGGAAAAATACGGAGGTTCTGCTATATCAGCGGTTCTTATTTTAGTAGTAGCATTCGTAATTTTATCGTATCTTTATATTAAAAATCATCTAAAATCAATAAAATTAGATTGGGCAAACAAACGTTGTAGACCAGAAGTAATACCTTTTGCAGGGATAATAAATGCCCCGAAAGGTAAATCGGTAATGGAATTTACTGGTGAAAATTTTGTTATGTGTACATCGAACATATTGAGCAAAATTGCTGAAATTTTTCTGAAACCATTTTACTCTTTGATAAATATTTTTATAAAAACATTTTCATTAATAATAGAATCTATTTCATATATTGCAATTTTTTTTTCAATATTAAGAAAAAAACTTATGAAATATTTTTCGGATTTTTTATATGAAATTTTAAATATAATTTTACCTTTGCAGAAAATTTTTATTAAAATAAAAGATATTTTAGGAAAAACTGGTGGTATTCTCTCCCTGACGATTTATAATTTATTAACATTTTATCAGACATTGAAATCCTTTTTTGGTGCATTTTTAGAAGTAGTTATAATATTTTTAGTAGCCTTGGCAGCCATTGTCGTGACTTTGTGGTTCCTTCCTTTAACTTGGATTCCTGCTGCTGTCGGTACATCATTTTATGCGTTGATTTTAATTCTTTTTATCCCAATAGTTATAACCTTGGGAGAAATAGCGCATGTTGCTCCAAAACACGATATGCCGGATAACCCTGATGGTTGTTTTGATAAAAATACAAAAATAAAACTAAAAAATGGATATAAGAAATTTAGAGAACTCAAAGTAAATGATGTGTTGAGAGATGGGGCAAAGGTGACTGCCTTTTTCAAAATATCCAGTAAAGGTATTGATATGTATAAAATTAACAAATTAATAGTTTCTGGAACTCATAAAATATATTATGAGGAAAAAGGGTGGATTGCAGCGGCAAAACACCCAGATGCAAAATTAATTATAGATTATACAGAACCTTATATTTATTGCATCAATACAACTAGTAAAAAAATATATATAGATGAATATATTCTATTGGATTGGGATGATATAGATGAATTAGATTTTATTGATTTGAAAAGCTTAACGAGTATACCTATAAATGCAAAAACAAATATAATTCACTCAGATTTGGAAGGTGGTTTTCATAAAGACACAACTATAGAGTTGGAAGATGGTCATTGCGTTAATATATCTGATATAAAAGTAAATGATATTTTACGTTTTGGAGAGAAAGTTATCGGAATTGTCGAGATAGATAGCAATAATATTTCAAACATTTATAAATATAATATCGATGGTAAAACTTTTATTGGAGGACCTAATTTATGGATTAATGATAATGATTTAGGAAAATTTTCAACATTAGCTCTTGATTCAAAAAGTGCTATTCAGAAAAATGATAAATTATACCAAATTATTACAAACACTGGTAATTTTAAAATAAATGGAATTCAATTTATGGATTATAATAGTGCAATTGAACAAATAATGGGAGATATTTGGTCTGAAAAAGTGCCTTGTTTTTCAGTATAAAAATTAATATATGAAATATATATATAATATGCAAATCAAAATTATTGGAATGACCTGTAGCGTTGAATTAATAATTCTTAGTTTGGTATTGGGAATGATATTAGGATGCCATGTCCTATGTTCGTGTTCCAAAATTAATATTAAAGAAGGCATGCACACTCTTGGAAATGCTGCATTGGACTGGAAAATGGGCAATGGCGTGGAATCTTCTTGGGAAAACAAAGGCGAAGCGGCGGGACGCGCGACAAATACTAATACTAAATCATCGTCGCCGGGAGATGAAATGTCTTTCTTCGCGAATAATAAATTCGACCCGACATGTTGCGTTGCACCGAAATCAGGTTACAGCAATTCTTCAGGTTGCGCCTGTTTAACAAAAGAACAACAAACTTACATTGAGCAACATGGGGGAAATAGAACATGTGGTAATTAAATTGAAATAATATTAAAAAACTAACATCATGTTTTATAAAATAAAATATAATGTCAATTACGTATTGCACAACACATCAAAATAGGAAGCAGCAAGTGAAATGTCAAAAATGCAATGACAAATATATATTACATTATGGTGGAAAATCGCAACGAACAAGTTGTAGAAATCACAATTATGTTGCGAATCAATTAGGACAAATGCAATGTATTGATTGTCGTTTAGTTAAAAACCAATATATTCAAAATTGCTATCATACTACAAAACCGGTCATGCAATGTGTTATTCTGTAGTAAATTTAAGCTTTCTTATAAATCATTCCAAATCTTTTGTCCTTTATCCCGTTGTAAGTATTGTTTTTGTAGACGAACGATGATTTTTTAGCTTTTTTGGCAGCAAGCATTATCTTAAAATACGCATTAAGTGGTCTCTTACCCTTTTTTTTTGTTTTTGCATGTTTGCCTTTGTGATGTTTTGCTGTTTTATGATGTTTCTCCGTGTGATGCGGTTCACTATCATGATGTCTTGATTTCAAAGCGGACAACTCCTTTTCAAGTTTTGCAACGCGTTTTTCTAAACTCTTAATATTTACCATTATATATTAATACAATATTTAAATGAAAGTGGGTACGGAAAAAAAAGCATATTGTCCAAATGCTAATTTAATATTTCGTAAATAATTAATCCCATTCAAATGACCGAACACCTGCGGCACCTCCGCCAAATGCTAAATAGCATTCTGAACCATCTGCATTAGGATGATTTTCATCTTGATAATTTGGATATCCATAGTAAAAGTAATCGTTGAAATATTTTTCAAAATGTTCTCCATCTTTCACATTTAATTTAAATTCGCCTTTAAAATACCCCTCTTGGTGAATGTCGCCATCATATCGATAAATATAATATTTTGCTGGGTCATAATGATTATTTTCAACATATTTTCTCCACTCATCCAGACCACATTCAATCCATTCTAATTTTTTTTCTTTTAATAAATCAATTTTAAGAGCTTGTCTTTCTGTTTTAAGTATTTCCGCTTTTGCTTTACATTCTTTTAACTCTTTTTTTAATTCTTCCTCTAATTCTTCCTCTAATTCTTCCTCTAATTCTTCCTCTAATTCTTCCATACGATTTCCGTTTTTTCTTTCGTCATCGAATACATCTTGTACTGATCGTTCGTCTTTATTTTCTGTCATTTTATTTATAGTTAAAAATAAATATAAATAAAATTAATTCAATTTTTTTGACAAGTCCGAGAAAGCAATATTAAATATACATACCCTCAGGAATCGTATTTTTTTCACCTTTTTTAACAAGTTTCTCAATAATTTCAGAAGTTACATTAAATGGAAATTCGACCCTAATTGTTTTCTCATTTTCAAATAATGTACTATCTTTCTTCATCAGTCGATATAAATTTAATTTCGTATAAATAATTTCCAAGCATCGCTTCAAATTTCTTACACCTTTTTCTTCATCTGTATAGGTGTCTATGATTTTTGTTAATGCTTCTTCTTCAATTGTAATTTCTCCTTTCTTGAAATTCACATTTTTCTCAATTGTAGGTATCAAATAATCTTTTGCTATGACCAATTTCTTTTTTGTATCGTATCCATCTGTGTGAATTCTATACATTCTATCTTTCAAAATAGGATTGACCTTTGATTCATCGTTATAACTAAATATAAACAGCGCTTTACTCAAATCAAAATCCATATTCGAAAAATATTTATCATGGAAAGAGCCATTTTGCGTAGTATCTGTAAGATGAGTAAGAATACCTGTTATCTCTTCGCCTTTCGGTGTGTCTGATATTTTATCCAATTCATCGAAATATATCACAGGGCTCATACATTTACTTTGAATCAATATATCCACTATTTTCCCCCAAGAGCTACCTTCATACGTGTAGGAATGTCCTTCTAAGAAACTACTATCAGTAGCGCCACCCAATGCAAGAAAGGCAAATGGTCTTTGAAGAATTTTACTAATACCTTCTTTAATTAAAGTAGTTTTCCCCGTACCAGGAGGACCTTTAATGGCAATGGCAGTGCCAATAGAATTTGGATTGCTTAACCATTGACCGACTAATTGTAAAATTTGCATTTTTGCGTCATCCAACCCATAAACACATTCATCTAATTGTTTTTTTGCATTTTCCATAAAAGCGCTACATTTATCAATACCATCTTCTATACTTAATGGAAGATTCTGTGTTTTACCAAATGGTATTGACATAAATGTATCAACCCATTGTTTTATTTTATAGTATTCTCCTGAGGCGGGGTCCATAAAATTCAACACATTGATTTTTTTTAAAGCTGCTGATTTATATACAATTGGTATGTCTGAATCCAATAATTGTAATCTATATGGTTTTTCTACATTCGAGTAGGCATTAACTTCTTTGAGTTGCAAAATAATATTTTTTTGGGCATCTATGTCCATGTTTTTAAAATATTTAAAATCATTCATAACATTTGGGGCACGAAGAAGTTTCCTTAGCACAGATAGATTTTTTGCTTTCATCTTGGATTCTTTTTCTTTATTTTTTTTAACTTCTGCTCTTTCCGTCGCTTCTGATAATTTTGAAAATTGCTTCAACATCGCTTTCTTCCCTTTTTTCTTACGACATTTTATCAAATCTTGTAATTCTTTTAATATTTCAGTATCTTCGATTTCTTCCTTTTCAATGGATTCAATATATTTCCCTTTAATATTTCTTTGAATGTCCCAACCTTCTTTTTCTGGGTCATCAAGCTTTATGTTATATTTACTATAATTTGGATTATCAGATAATTCAACCACAGATGTTATCTTTCCAGTATATGGCTTATCCCAATCTTTGTATTCCACTCGAACCTTTTGCTTTTTTTTTAAATTTTTCTTTTTCGGGTTTTCATCAATATTTTGTTGTTTATCCTCTACATCTTCCTCTTCTTCGCTTGTTTCTTCTTCGTCTAAATCATGAGGCTGACCCATTGTAAATACAATATTAAATTTCATATTTTCGCGCAACATCTCTTGAATCTCTGTTTCATCTAACTCATCTTTATCTTTTAGCTCCTCTTCAAGAATCTTTGCTTCTTCTTTGCGCAATGCCTCGTCGAGATTTCTTTCATATTCTTCATCAGAAGTATCTGATTTTGATACATTTTTCTCTTTCTTATTCATTTTTTTCACTTTCTTATTCATTTTTTTCACTTTCTTATTCACTTTTTTCTCTTTCTTATTCACTTTTTTCTCTTTCTTATTCATTTTTTTCACTTTCTTATTCACTTTTTTCACTTTCTTATTCACTTTTTTCACTTTTTTATTTTTTTCCTTATCTTTTTCAAGCATTTTATCTATTTTTTCTAACTGCTTCAACTTTTCTTTACTATTTTTTGAAGGGAAAATTTTTTGCACAAATTTTTGAAATTCCAAACTATTAAATGGGTCTTTTTTATTATCTTTATCATCGGCATCTTCTTCCTCGTCGTCTTCGTCTCCATCTTCTCCATCTTCGTCTTCTCCATCTTCGTCTTCTCCATCTTCGTCTTCTCCATCTTCGTCTTCTTCGTCTTCTTCTTCGTCTTCTTCTTCGTCTTCTTCTTCGTCTTCTTCCACAGTTTCATAAATTACCATATTGTCTTCTTCTGGAAAATAATCACTATCATCACTATCAGAATCGAGAGCTAATTTTTTAGCTTTTTTACGTAAATCTTTTCCCTTTTTTTTCGTAGATTTTCTAAATTTATATCCTTTTTTAGGCGTTTTTTTTTTATTTTCCGATGTATTTTCAGGTTTATCCATAATGACTTATTATATTATAATTGTTATATATTTAAATTAATATCAATTTATTTTTATATCAATTACTTTTTATTTACTTTTTATAAATAAATTGAAAAAACAATCTAAATATTCTCGCATTAGTATAAGAATGTCTCAATCAAAAAAACATACAAATCCATCAAGAGTAATAGGTATACAATTTAGTATATTATCTCCTAATGAAATTAGAAAAGCATCTGTTGCTAATATTGTCAATAGAGATACATATATTAATAATAAACCCGTTATTGGAGGATTGTTTGACCCAAGAATGGGAGTGTTAGACCCTGGATTATTATGTCCTACAGACGGATTAAATTACATGCAAACGCCAGGTTATTTTGGCCATATTGAATTGGCAAGACCAATATTTTATATTCAATATCTAAATACCATTACAAAAATATTAAGATGCGTTTGTTTTAAATGTAGTAAACTATTGATAGATAAAGCAACAAATAAACATTTGTTAATGTTAAATTCTAAAAAAAGATGGGATAAAATATTTCGTTTAGCAAATAAAATATCCAGATGTGGAGATGAAACAAACGATGGTTGTGGTTGTAAACAACCAAGAAAAATAATAAAAGAAGGCTTGGCCACACTTATTGCTGAATGGGAAGGAGATGATGCTTTGAATAAATTAACTATGAAACTTACTCCGGAAGTTGTATTAAAAATATTTAGACGTATTTCAGACGAAGATGTATCTTTTATGGGTTTCAGCGCATTATGGTCCAGGCCAGATTGGATGATATGTCAAGTTTTAGCAGTGCCGCCGCCTGCAGTAAGACCTTCTGTAAAACATGATGCACAACAAAGAAGCGAGGATGATATTTCACATATCATAGTAAATATAATTAAAGCCAACAAAACGTTGCAAGAAAAAATTAAAGCAAATGCTCCAGCCAAAGTTATTGAAGATTGGACAATGGTCCTTCAATATTATTGTGCAACAATGGTAGATAATAAAATTCCAGGCGTTGCATCCGTGGCTCAGCGTTCAGGAAGGCCTCTCAAATCAATTAAAGAGCGTCTTGTTGGCAAAATGGGGAGAGTGCGTGGAAATTTAATGGGAAAGCGAGTTGATTATAGTGCTCGCAGCGTAATTACTCCTGATGCAAATATTGGTATTTCGGAATTGGGTGTCCCCATGAAAATTGCCAAAAATATTACATTTCCGGAAGTGGTAAATAAGCGTAATAAGACATTCTTGACAAAATTAATACAAAATGGTCCAGATGTTTATCCTGGTGCAAAGATACTTGAAAAGAAATCGGGCGAATCTGTGTCACTAAGATATGTAGATAGAAAATCTATTTCGTTGATAAATGGCGATATTGTCCATCGTCATTTATTGGATGGAGACCCGATTTTATTTAATCGACAACCCACTCTTCACAGAATGTCAATGATGTGTCATTTTGTAAAAACATTGTCAAAAGGTGATACTTTTCGCCTCAACGTTGCCGATACGAAACCATATAATGCTGACTTCGATGGTGATGAAATGAATTTACACGGACCACAAGACTATGAAGCGGCCGCTGAATTAACACATTTGGCAGCAGTTGCGCGACAAATTATATCTCCTGCCAATAATAGTCCAATTATTGGTATTTTCCAAGATTCACTTCTTGGAGCATATCGATTAACAAGAAAAGATATTGAATTTGATACAAGGTCGGCAATGAATTTATTAATGTGCTTTGATAAAGTAAATGAAAAAATATTTAAAAAAACAAACAAAAACATTTCTAGTTTCGAACTCCTCAGTCAAATTTTGCCTCCTTTATCTGCACATTTTGCAAACGGTGGTTATAATCCTGATAAAGATAAAAAAACATCCAATGATATAATAGATATTGTAAATGGTAAATTCATAAGAGGACAATTAGATAAAAAAGCGCTTGGAGCAGGTTCTAAAGGGTTGCTTCATAGTATATTTAATGATTTTGGTTATAAAAAAGCAGAAGAGTTTATTGATAATTTGCAAAATATTGTGACAGATTACATGAAAACAAGTTCATATAGTGTAGGTATCAGCGACTTAATTGCAAACCTAGAAACAAATGAAAAAATTTCGATTGCTATTATTAAAAAAAAACAAGAGGTGAAAAATTTGATTGACCAAACGCATTTAGGATCATTTGAAAATAATACTGGAAAAACAAATGAAGTAGAGTTTGAAGCAAAAGTGAATGCTATTTTACAAAAAGCAGCTGATGAAGCTGGTAAAATTGGTAGAAAAAGTCTTAGTCCTGATAATCGATTTGTAATTATGGTAAATGCCGGTTCAAAGGGGAAATCTTTAAATATAGCGCAGATGGTTTCTTGTTTGGGGCAGCAAAATGTAGATGGTAAAAGAATTCCATATGGTTTTGAAGACAGAACACTTCCACATTATACAAAATATAATGATTCGCCAGAAGCCAGAGGATTTGTAGAATCTTCATTTATTCAAGGTTTAACCCCTACTGAATTATTCTTTCATGCTATGGGAGGTAGAACTGGTTTGATTGATACTGCAGTTAAAACTAGTACTACGGGATATATTCAAAGACGACTGGTTAAGGGCCTTGAAGATTTGAAAGTTACATATGATATGAATGTTAGAAATAATAAAAATAAAATAATTCAATTTGCGTATGGTGATGATAATATTGACCCAATGAGAGTTGAAAACCAAAATTTGTCATTGGTTAAAATGACAAGAGAAGAAATATATGCTCATTTTCAAATGCCTTTGGATAATAACCAAGATAATTTTATTAGTACAAATTATACAACAACCGCAATTAAAAGATTAAATAAGCAAAAAGATAAGTTGAAAATTAAGACAGGTGAAATGATAAAATATATGATTGAGTCCAGAGACGATTTGATAAAACATGTGTTTAAATATACCGATTCTTCCACTATTCATATTCCAGTGCATTTTCGCCGCATTATCAATAATATCCATAATCAACTAAAAATACAATCAAATTCTCTTGTTAATATTACTCCTATTGAAATGTATAAATTACTAGACAAAAGTTATAATTTATTAATGAGCAATCACTATGCTCCCCCAACTGAATTATTTAAAATCGCGTTTTATTATTATTTATCTCCAAAAACACTTCTAACATTAAAAAGATTCAACAAAAAGGCTCTTATATTATTGTTGGATACAATTGTTGAAAATTACAAAAAAGCAATTGTTCATCCGGGAGAAATGGTGGGTATTGTTGCAGCGCAGAGCATCGGCGAACCAACTACGCAAATGTCGATGAATTATGAGAGCGTATACGCTCTCATAAAAATCAACGGACAAGGGAAAAACACAATTATCAGTCACAAAAAATACAAAATCGGAGAATTATGCGATAGTTTTATTGAA
>Ga0115000_10003202_pt1 | contig 13700 bp, 10 predicted proteins | sample ArcticOcean_MG_C_6_FD_89690 | JGI IMG/M metagenome (GOLD analysis project Ga0115000, IMG submission 89690) | Marine microbial communities from western Arctic Ocean - ArcticOcean_MG_CB8_128 | ecosystem: Environmental > Aquatic > Marine > Oceanic | place: Arctic Ocean: Canada Basin | collected...
AACGTGGTGGACTTGTGCGCCGCGCCTGGGAGCTGGTCGCAAGTGTTGAGCAGGAAATTGTATTTACCCACGTTGAACGTAGAAAAGAGAGAAGAAGAAGTGAATACTACGAAGCCGCCGAAAATCGTTGCGGTTGATTTACAACCCATGGCGCCCATCGAAGGTGTCGTCTGCATTCAAGGGGACATTACCAACGTCGATTGCATGAGACAAATAATATCTGAATTTGAAGGTGAGAAAGCAGATTTAATCGTCGGCGATGGCGCGCCAGACGTGACTGGATTGCACGATTTAGACGAGTTCATGCAAGCGCAGTTAATTTTAGCCGGTTTGAAAGTTTGCGCGCACGTGTTAAAGGAAGGAGGGACATACGTGGCGAAAATATTCCGCGGGAAAGATATCGGGTTGCTGTATAATCAGTTGAAGTGCTTCTTTCCGAAGGTGACGTGCGCGAAACCGAAATCGAGTCGGAATTCAAGCATAGAAGCGTTCGTGGTGTGCGAGAACTATTCGCCTCCGAAAAATTTCCAACCGAACGATTTAAGAGACGTTTTAGAAAAGAAGTTTAGATGGGGGCTCACACAAGACGGCAAAGAGAGATTACCGGACGATTTCGAACGAACAATAGCGGTTCCGTTCGTCGCCTGCGGAGATTTGAGCGGTTACGATGCCGACCAATCGTATTCGCTCAACGAAGAATCGAAGGACGGCAGATACGAGTTTAGCGAGCCCGTCATGCCTCCAATAGCCCCGCCGTATCGCGAAGCTATGATGAAGAATTAGAGAGTAGAAATAGCGCGTGAAGTAGTGTATGATATAAATACTACTTGGAATCTGCACCATGATCTTTCGAGCTCCTGGCGCTCGTTCCAAAATCGCATCCTCCCAAACAAAATACAATTAATTGTTGGTTTAGATTTTCCTCCTTGCGTGCAAAAAATCCAGTTCCTTCCCTTCCTTGATTCACCGTCCGTCCCGTCCTCGTCAGATTTTTGTGCGTTATTACACGGCTCACTTGGAAATCAAACAGACAGACAGACAGACACGTACATATAATAAATCGATCGATTACTATCAAAATTATGCGCAGTAAAAGGACGACACACAATAAGAGTCGCCGTTATTCCACGCTTAGTATTACATCAATTCTAATGGAATTATCGAATTAGAAAGAAAGTACGGTAAAAAACAAAGAGAGTTTAATAATCAGAAGAAGAAACAAACGCGTGTGATAAAAGATGATGCTACGAAAATCGTTAGAGTTCGATAACCGATGGGATCCAAGGGCTCCGTTCTCCATTCCTGCGTTCTCTTGGAAATTCATCAGACCGGATCACTCGTTCTCGGAACAAAACTCCGAAGAGGCGCTTCAAGAGAGAGCTGCGAAGGGAAACGTAGTTTTGTTCGAATCAGAAATTGGCCAGAAAAGATTCGATTTTTGCTTGCGAACGTTTGAAGAGGAACGAAGGCAGAATCCAGAGTTAGTGGAGTTGGTGATAACATCTCTGTTGAGAGCTACGGATTGCGACATGAAGACGGCGATACCTCGAATGCAGAATTATTTTGAGTTTTACGTGGAAATATTCGGCGCATTATCGTTCAAGCAGAGTTTGACGAATGATTCGGAGCTACGAGAAATGGTAGAGTCTGGGATAGTACATGTTTTTGAGAACTGCGACGCTAAAGGTAGATGCATGCGCGTTATGCAGTATAACCAGATAAGAACTGGGCTCAATTCGGACGCGTTGCAGATTATAAAAATGTGTCATTACGTTACCATGAGGACGCTAAAGAACTATCCGATGACGCAAAAGAATGGGTTCATAGATGTTTGCGATATGGGTGGGTTATCGCTTGAAAACTTTTCGTTACGGATTACGCGATCGAACCTTTTGATGTCTAGCCGCTTCTTGCCATGCAAAGTCCATAAGATTTGCTTATTGAGACCACTGTATTTCATGAAGTTTTTATTAAGGGCGGTGAAGCCGTATGCTTTTCCAGGCCCGATGGCGAGGCACTTTCTCATATTGTCGCAAGATCCGGAAGATTTACTTAAGGACCCCCTTTTTTGTAGTCCGGAGATATTGCCGCCTCTATATGGTGGCACGAATACGAATTACAGTTGGCCAATGCGAGTCCGAGGGTGGACGCTGGAGGAAGAGGAGTTGGAGTTTAGTAGCGAGATGGGGAGTTCGTGTAGAAGCGAGAGCAACTTAAATGATGACAACACCAACAGTAGTTACAACACTGGAAGTGAAACCAACAACTATACCGGTTTTAAGGGCAGTAGCTGCGAGTCTGTCGGATTGTTTAGAAGATTTTTGTAAAAGTAAAAGTAGAGCACCCAAGCTCCACAAAAAGAAGTTCCGCCCTCTTTCGAGGAATAAAATTATGTCCATCCCGAACACGGCACATTCCAACGTATTCGTCTACGGCACGCTCAAACGAGAGATGTTCAATCACAAAATACTTGCAGAAGGCGTAAATAGCGGCAAGTTCATCGGCGTCGGAGAGACGTCAAAAGCATTCAAGTTTTCTCTTTTGCTTTCAAGTTATGGATTTCCGTATCTCATTCAAAACGAAGAAGGAGACGTGTCTTCCTCGAACACGGCCGTGAGAGGCGAAGTATACACCGTAAACGAAGAAAAATTAGCAGAGTTAGACATTTTAGAAAACATAGCGTCGGGTTTGTACAAAAGAAGCGTGATTGAGGTGGAGTTATTGACCGACGAAAACGATGAGAAAATTCCAGTTGAACAGGGAGAAAAGAATATTCTGTTGGCCTTTGCCTACATCGCAGGCGAGAAAGAAGACAAGAGTGATTTACCGCGGATAGAAGAGTATACAAAAGAAATTCACGACGAGAAATACGTGCCAAAAGGCTCGCGACCCGGGTTTTGGTAGAAGAAAGTTTATATATATAGTGTAAAATAATTGTCATCACCTACCTTTAAAATGGTAGTAGTTTAAAACCGCGTAGAAGAAGAGTACGAGTAAAGTTTGATGAGAGAGGAAAAAAGAAATCACCTTCTTCGTTTACAATCCTAATACCTAAACATCCTAAACCTACACGCGTATACTACTGCTTCCTTTATTTTCTATCTCATGTACTAATGTGTACTGCTTTAAAAAACATACACCGTTCGCGAGCTAATAAATCTATGCTACGTAGTACCATGGTACTGGTACCTACTACATCTTCTTCCATTTTGACTATCTCCTCTAAAAGTCCTCCTCGTCCTCCTCGTCCTCGTCCTGATGTACAAATCCCGGCATCACGCCGACTTGACATTCCCTCATCATGAACTCTCCGTTTACGTATTTATGAAACTTATCGAACAACGCGGTGCAGTCGGTCCCAAACGCTTGCAATAAAATCTTCGCCCCGCCCGGGTGGAAGTGAATATACGGCGTTAAATTGTACACTTTCCCTCGAAATCCAATCCAAGCGTCTTCTTCGGTGTTGTGTTGTGCGATTTCTTCTAAAGTAATCACTCTTTTCGAGACATTTATTTTCTTCCCTCCCAACCCGTTCAAGTTGTTGTTCTTGGTCTTTGTCAACCGCATCCAATCCATTTGCGAGTATCCCGGCGATAAATGCACTTTGCCCACTTTCTGTTGCCGTTGTTGCTGTTGCTTTGAAGAAGAGGACGCGTGGGTCCCCGCGCTGACGGGAGCGACGACGACAGGCATCGTCTGTTTGCGCCCGTCTTTGTCCACGTGCGAAACCGTGGCGTTTTTCAACAACCCCCCGTACGAAGAAGAAGAAGGAGATTTTGTCGTGGTGTTGTCGTCTCCACTCGTCGTCGAAGTCGTCGTCGGGTTCGCATTACTATTATTATTCGGTCTCTGATAGTGGACGTTTGTATTCCTCAGAGGATTATTCGCGTCTCGCGGGGACGACATCACAGCGTATTTTGGCTCCTCCTCGTGCGCTTCTTAATGGCGAAGAGTTTGGGGAAAACGAGAACAACGTTCGCGTCATTATTATTTTGTACAACAATGACGACGACGACGAGTAGTATTCATCATCGTCAGGCTGCTTCTTCTCGCGCTTCGTGTAGCGGACGACGACGGCGAGCACTGCTTTCGTCCTCTTCGTCCTCTTCGTCGCCTTCGCTTCATCTTCTTCTTCTTCTTCGTCGTCGCGACAACAACGTTCAGATAACGACGAATGCGACAACATCAATCACTGCCGCGCAAAGAGAAAGAAGAAGAAGAAGTGGAAAAACGAAAATAAGAACGCGCTTATCAAAACTATCATCATCGTCATCATCACCAGAGGATACCGTGGTGAACGCTGTTACGGTGGAAAGCACGAGCAACGAAAGAGGTTGGGGCCCGACCCGAGAGGAAATCGAAACGATAGAAGAAGACTTGGAGTATGATTCTTTAGACCGAGTTGGATGGTTCGAACTCTTATCGTTCGTCAGCGAGTTTACTTCTACGGCTTTAGGGAAAGCGCGGTTGTCGTCAAGTGAAGGCGAGAGTTTGATTTCGGAAGTGTATTCGCAGGAAATGTCGGAGTTGCTTCTGGATGAAACAGAATCAGCGATGTACATGGAATCCGTCGCGGGCGTTTCGTTGGATTTTGGTGGGATGCTCACAATCGAGACGAGGAGAAGCGTGCACAAAGCGTCGCAAGGAGCACCATTGGGTGGAGATGAATTGATGGCAGTGGCAAACTTTTTAGAAAACGCGCGGCGATTGAAACTTTCCATCGAAAATGTCTCCTACGAAGACGACGAGACAGGCGAGATTGAGGTACCGAGAGCAATGATGCCGCTGAGAAATATTGCGGTACAAATGGAAACATTTTCTGAGGTGGCGGATATCATTAAATCAAAAGTTGACGACACCGGATCGTTCAAAGATAACGCGAGTCCCGAATTACGCAGGGCGCGAGCGCATCTGTCCGGTAAAGAAACGCAGTTGAAAGAGTTGTTATCAAGGATGCCAGGGAGTGCGGTTTCGTTTCGAGGACGCATGTGTTTAGCGGTTTCGCCAGAGAGTGCTCCGAAGAATGCGCTCGTTTTAGGCACGCAAAGTGGATTAACTCTGATTGAACCTCCATCAGTGGTTAATTTGAACACAGAATTGGCAAAAGCGAAGGACGACGAGGAGTCAGCGATTGATGGTATTAAAAGAGAATTATCGAGAGTCATCATGGAAGTCGCCGAGGAGATTTTACGGTGTTTGGAATTGACGATTGATTTAGACGTTATTGCGGCGCGATGTCGTCATGGACAAGCGTTGAATTCGGTGCGTCCGACGTTTGCAAGAGAGTCTGCTTTAGAAGACGCCATCGAGGAAATATTGAGAGCGGAAACGGCGAGGAATGAAATGAACGACGGAGAAGGTGAGGACGGTGAGGACGACGACGAAGAAGAAATTTTAAGCACGAAGAATGCATTCGTTCAAGCCGAACTCGAAATTGCGAAATCAAAAGTCTACCTTCCCGGACTCCGTCAGCCAGTGCTGGCGTCGCAAGCGGTGAAAGCTGCGAAAGATAAACGTCGCGAGGCGGCTGAAAGGGAAAGAAGGAAAGAAGAAGACGATGCGAGTTTGCAACCAAGATTTAAAATCGCCACGAGAGAATCGAAGAAAAAAAAGAGTAAGAAACTCCAGAACGAATTGAATTCTCAAGATGAATTCGATTTCGACGACAACTTTGATTGGCTTTACGACGGCAAAAACGAAAACGGAAGCGACTCGAATCCTTTCAGGGTGAAAGGACCGGTGCCGGTGGACGTTTTCGTGGAGGCGAGAACAAAATGCGTCGTCATTACTGGTCCGAATACGGGTGGTAAAACGGCGGCGATGAAAGCTCTCGGATTGAGCGCATTAATGGCAAGAGCTGGTATGTTTGTACCCGCGGAAAGAGCGCACTTGCCTTGGTTTGACTACGTTTTATGCGACATTGGCGACGACCAAGATTTACTCACGAATTTGAGTACATTCTCAGCGCGCTGGACGACGCAGAAAGCTATTTTGAAGCGTGCTACCCCTCAATCTTTAGTTTTGATCGACGAGGTCGGGACAGGCACATCGCCTTTAGAAGGCGCTGCGATAGCTCGCGCATTCTTAAAAGCTTTGGCGGGATTACTTCCTCGTCGACTCGGCGTTTCGTTGGCGTTTGCGACTACCCATCAAGGCAGTTTGAAAGCGTTGAAGTACGAACACAAAGATTCCGGTGCTTTTGAGAATGCCGCGGTAGAATTCGATGAAGCTGAATTACGTCCAACGTATAGGCTCTTATGGTCTGTTCCTGGTCGTTCAAGAGCTTTACAGATTGCGCAGAGAAACAAGTTAGACGAAGATGTCATCAACTCGGCGAAGAAGGTCATGGGACAAAGTTTCGCAACGCTGGACGATGTCATCGCAGAACTCGAAGGCGCGCGAAAAGATGCAGATAAAGCCGTTGCAAAAGCTATGCAAATGCTGAAAGATGTAGAAAAGCGCATCCCGCAAGCACGAAACGCTGAGCAAAAGGTCTTACGAGTGAAGGAGGACGTAGCGATGAAGCAGGCGACAACCATCGTAAGAATCTCGAGGGAGGCTAAAATTCGCATCCAAGGCGAAGAGCGATTGAAACGACAAGAACTTTCGGCGAATACGAAAAAGTCGATGATTGCGAAAAGTGCCGCCGGAGAATCAGATCGAGAGCGTGAAATTCGTTTAGCTAAAGAGCGCAAAGCAGCCGCGACGAGTGGAGAAGCAGGCGCAGAAAAAACTCATCAAGAGTGTACTGAAATGCCCGCGGTTGGAGACCAAGTCATTTTGAAAGCGAGCGGTTTAGCCGGGAAGGTGACGAAAGTCTCTGGCGAAATCGTAACGGTCGCTGCAGGATTTATTGTCGCGGAAGCTAAATTGAACGAGCTGGAGAAGTCGTCATCTTCTACTTCGTCGGTGAAGACGAGCTCTACTCAAACTTTCGCTGGAGTGAAAAAGAAGCCCACTTCGCCTTCGAGAGCCGCTCGAGAATTCGACGCTCTCCTAGGAAACGGCAAAAGTAATGCTTCTTCGAGCGATGGCAGCAGAAGAGTTTCTGGTGAAGATTACGACGTCTGGGATAACGAACCAAGTAAACTCGCTCAAATAGGAGACTCAGTCCAAATTTTGAAAAACAACTTTAAAGGCAAAGTGGTCGAAGACGAAGACGGCATGTTGACAATCCAAGCCGGTCCGACGCGAATGGTTGCCCCAAGTCACGGCGTTAAAGTTACGAAGAAAGCCAATGTCGGAAGTGAGATGAGCGCGGGAGCTGTTAACGTCCCGAGACCGACAATGAGTAACAAAAAGAAGAAGAAGAAGCAAAGCGCTTTTCCTTCCGGAACAAATATTACAACAAACGCGCCTCCCACGGTGCCACAGAAAGAGGAAGCCTCCATCCAAGATTTGATGAAAAAGTTTGGAAAATAGCAATAGTATCAGCGAAAATAGCAAGATGAATGACATGTAGCCGTGTGTAATAAAAGTAGTATTAATAGTAGATTTGTGTTGAATTTTCAAGTTGGATACTGAGTTCTCTCTTTTTTTTTACTGAGGAGCTCGTCAGTCTTCGTATCTGTTTCCGTCTCCTCCCCTTCTATCTTCGGGGTAGGAACTTCTTCTATCGTCGTAGCCTCTTCTATCATCATAGCGTCTTTTATCATCGTAGCCTCTTTTATCGTCGTATCTTCTTCGATCGTCATGACCTGCTCCAGCTCGTCTATCGTCGTAACCCGCTCCAGCTCGTCGGTCTTCATACCGGCCACCGCCCCCATACCCGCCTCGGCGGTCATCGTAATCTCTCCCTCCTCCGCGAGAATATCCTCCATCTCGTCTGTCGTGGCCACTGTCGTTCCTTCGATCATGATACCGGTCTCCTCCTCCTCCTCCTCCTCGATTATAGTCGTCTCTCCTATACCCACCTCCTCGATTATAGTCGTCTCTTCTATATCCACCTCCTCGGTCGCCGCCGCCGCGATGGTATCCTCCCCTATCTCTGGAGTGATACGGCCCTCTCGTATCTGGTTTCTTCTCTTCTGCCATCCCAACGCGAATAATTCTTCCTGCAATCTCTTTCTCGTGCATCGCGTCAATAGCCGCGTCCGCGGATTGTTTTTCCACGTATCGAACAAAAGCAAACCCACGCATTCGTTGGGTGTGATGGTTTCTGGGCACATACACATCTCCAATCTCGCCGTACGACGCAAACATGTCCGTAATTTCCTCTTGGGTCAGATCAAACGATAAGTTATCGATTTTCACCGAGTGCAAATTGGAAGTATCCGGCGGACCTTTCTTTTCTTCTTGTCTGCCGCCGTGGTCTTCGTTCGAATTTGGTTGTTGGGAATCGTCTTCTCGATTTTGTTGATTCGTCGGTGCGGCGGCTGCTGCAGCTTCAGCTAACCCGCCGTCGTCCACGTCTCCTTCGTTGGTGGTCATTATTCTTCTCACGCTAAAAGCAGATGCGAATGAATGAATTCTTTTACCGAAAAGAGCGCGAGAGATGTGTGTGTGTTTGTGTGTGTGTGTGTGTGTGTGTGTGTGTGTGTCGAATGTACGCGCACACGATTATAATTTTGAAGACGAGATTGATCTGCTCTTTTTCGAGTATTCGAGATTTCGAGACGATTTTCAAGAAAGAGAGACAAAAAATACGCGAAAGACAAAAAAGACAAAAAAAAACAGACCTTTTCTTCAAACAAAAACGCGATCGATGATGTTGAGACTACGACAGTCGCATCATCGTCTTCTCTTCCTCTTCTGGTGCTTTTTCCTCATCCTCGTTTCTTTCCTTTTTCTTCCATCGTGTTCAAACGCGCAGGAAGAGGAGGGAAAATGTCCTCTGGACATTGCGAAAATCGATTTGAGCGGGTTAGGAAACGCTTGTGGTAACGCCGCCGATACAGGTATGGACCCATACTTTTTTTATATCTCTTTTCTTATATTAAACTTCCATCGCAGAGTTGTGCGAGAAATGCATCACGTTTCTCGGTCAAGCGATCGTAAACGCGGGGTACACGAGGGAAGAATTGAACGTGTTGCCATTAGATACGTGCGCGACGGAGAATCTGTCGACGTTATTGGCAAACGGAGCGACGATCGATTCGTTTTTGAAAGTTTCAGCCTGCCCGCGAGACGCTTCCGTGTTCGAGAACGTTACTTTTCCCGAAGAAGAAGGAGATATTGGAAGGGCGGTTCAAAGTGCCTTTGCGCCCGTCGTTGAGAAAGGAGACGCGGTAGATGCGACAGAAAAGAAGAAGAAAACGGGTGTTGATATCGTCGGCCTGTCTGTATCAATGGCCGTTATTGTCGTTTGCTTTGCTGGAATTATTCTGTTCGCGCTACATCGAGACAAGAAAAGACAGAAGCTCAACGCCCTGTATGTGCAAAGAAATCACGATGCAGAGAGAAACGTGCCAGTTGCTGCGCGACCAGTTCGCGAAATTCTATCGTTTCGAAACATTACTTGTCAATTGAAAACCAACGGAGGTGGTGGTGGAGGAGGAGGAGGAGTAAAAAAATCTGCCGCCCGACGAACCATAATAAGTGGTATATCCGGGATAGTTTGTGAGGGATCTGTGTGTGCAGTTATGGGACCTTCTGGATGTGGAAAGACCACTTTGGTGAAATCTTTAATTTCAGCCTCGGTTTTCCACGTCGACATCGATTTGAACAAAGTTAATCTCTCTGGAAATGCTCACTTTACCGGTAAAAATAGAATTGGCTACGTGCCGCAACATTCCGATTACCTGCTCAAATTCTTGACGACGAGTGAATCGATTTTATACGCAGCTTCTTTGCGCCTTCCGTGGTATGTTTCAAAACAAACGAAGGAGAATAAAGTAAACGCACTTCTTGACGAACTCTGCCTTGTCGACGTGCGAAATACTCGTGTATCTGATTTAAGCGGCGGTCAGCGAAAAAGGCTATCCATCGCGATGGAGATGGTTATTGATAGCGACTTACTCATCCTAGATGAGCCGACGTCTGGCCTCGATTCGAAAACTGCAGATACGATATTGGAACTGCTAAAAAGTATCGCTTCTCGTGGACGTGCCGTATTATGTACTATCCACGCACCATCGGCAAGATCTCTTTGCGAACAAATTGATACTGTTTTGTTACTTTCTTCGACTGGTGATCGTTTACATTTTGGCTCTATTTCTCTCGATTTATTAGAGTCCTTACAAATGCCGTGTCCAAAAACTTTTTCGTTACCGGAGTGGTTGTTGGAAATAGCGAGCGACGAAAGAATGTCCAAAAAACTTCTTCTCAAAACAACAGAATTTGAAGAAAAAGGAGACACAGAACAAGACAGCAGCTCATCGGAAACCAACGAAACTCTTTTTGTCGTTGATAATCAATCCTCGCACGACTTTTACGAAAAAAGCGAGCGCTCGTTCGTGACGGAGCTATCCGTCCTCTGTTAGCGAGAGTTTTTAGAGGTGAAACGGAACATCTCTCGCTTCATTACGGACTCGGTCACCGCTATTTTGGTTGGAATTCTCATCGGCTTGCTCTATTTGGACGTGCAAAAGAATCTTCGCGGCTTCCAAAATCGTATGGGAAGCATATTTTTCGTCCTCTTTTTTTTTCGCTCTTTCGAGCGTATCGTGTTGCGATGCCTTTCTCTCGTCGAGAAACGTCTTCCTGCGAGAGAAAAGAGCGGGGTACTACAGAGCCGAAACGTACTATCTTTCAAAGATGATCGTTGAGATAGTCGTTTTGCGTTGGACGTCGGTCGTTTTGACTTCAATAAGTTACTACTGGCTGATGGGCTTACGCGTCGATCCTGGCGCCTTCTTCATCTTTTTGAGTTTCGCGTTGTTATTTTCAGCGACATCTACGGCATTAATGAGTTTTATCCAGACGCTCTGCGCATCCACGGCGATCGCAACACTGGTTGGAATAGTTTGCATTCTGCTTTCAAGTCTTTTCGGCGGGTTCCTCATAAATATTCCCACCTTGCCAGGATTTTGTAGATGGATTCGTTGGTTTTCAGCTTTTTTCTACGCGTGGGGCGGAATGCTAGCAAGCGAGATGAACGACGGAAAATACGTGTTCGATGCCGACTTCGACGGAACAGACGTCGCCGTGACTGTGAGCGGGTCAACATATCTAAACGTCGTAGGAGTAGATCCAGCAAATATCGGAAGAGATATGGTCGCTTTGTGCATCGTAATTGGAGTCTACATGGCTTCTGCGATATTCATGTATCGCCGATTTCAATGAGCGTTTCGAGGCTGGATTTGGGTTCGAGAATACGAGAGATCATAAAAAAATAAAAAAGGGTAGTAGAGAGTAAAGCGTACAGTACACACCATTTCGTTCACGCTAGAATACATACAACTACAATGCGACTATTATTGCAACTTAGCTTCTTCTTCTATTTCTTCATCGTATCTTTCACGAGAGGAGCGAAGGCGCAAACGTTGCTACAGGCGTGCCCGTTCGATATCGAGCGCCTCGATTTCACAGGCATCAACGAAACTTGCAGCGATCCGAACGACCGAAATCTCTGCATCAGTTGCCCGTTAACCATCGTACAGAAAATAGTCGACGGCGGCTACTCCGTCGAGGAAATCAACGCGCTGCCCATCGAGCGATGTCTGTTGGAAAATCTTCCGCAATTGTTAGAAAACGGAGCAACACTGCTCGCGTTTCTCGCGCTTCAAAGCTGCGATTTTACCTCCGGCAACTTGGCCACAGACATTCTGAATAACGTCACGTTCCCGCCTCCATTTCCAGGATTACCCACGGAATGGCTACGAAACGAAGAAAACGAAACGATGCCTTCGTTATCGCCTTCATCTTCCTCCTCGCCCGACGACGGTGGTGACGACCAACAAGACGACGCTTCAGTTGTTGCGAAAACAAACGGACCTCCTTCTTTTGAAGAAGGAGGAAAAGAAGAGGAGGAAAAACTCTCGTCGTCTGCGGCGAACTCGGTGGCGAGTTCTTCGACGCGCCGAGTGCTCATCTCGTGCGTCGTTTCCGTCCTCGTCCTTCTCGCCACGACAACAATGACTTAAAACAATGATACGAATAAAATAATACTAATACTTTATCACTCTTCGTCCGTGTATTTTTTTCTCCTCTTTCAGCTCTTTCTCTCCTCTGTCTCCTCCGTATCTTCTTCCCCTCATTTTTTAATATCTCTTCTCTACTACTACTAAGAATATGTCAACTTCATCTGGTTTAGTATTACTCTCCTCGCACCACCAAACGACGACGACGAGCGCGCAAAAGCAGCAAAAGAAGATCATCAGTAGCGTCTTTAAGGCGAAGAAGAAGAAGAACAACAACGCGTGGAGACGACGAGTTGGCCCCGTCTTTGCATTCGCGAAAGAATCATCATCTGTCGCGAATTTTGAAGTTGAAGAGTACGCACCAGCCTCATCATCATCATCATCATCATCATCATCAACTTCCTCCTCGTCCTCCTCGTCGTTGAAAAATGCCGGTGTGAAAATTGGTTCATTAGCGGCGTCGTTCATCACGTGCTTGGACGCGCACGCGGCAACTGCGCAGAGTAGTAATCCAGCGATCGCTGAAGTTGCCGAAGCGGCGAGCGCGTTGGCGACGTATTCTGTTATTGGACTGACTGTGGCAGCTATCGGCGTCTCCCTCCTCAAATCTTTTGGCTCGTTCGTATTACCCGGTCCGCGAGCCTCTGCCTCGCATATTTTAGTCGCGGACGAGTCCTTAGCGGTCTCGTTGAAAGAGCGCTTGTTGGAAGGGCCTCAAAGCACGTTACTGGACCGGTTCGCGAAAGAGGCGTCCGCGTACTCGACGTGCCCTTCAAAATCTAAGGGCGGGGATCTCGGGGACTTTAAGCCGGGTCAAATGGTTAAAGAATTCGATACGGTGGTGTTTGAAGCGCCTTTGATGGAATTGCAAGGTCCGGTGAAGACGCAATTTGGCTATCACTTGATTTTAGTCACCGACCGAAACGAGCCGTCGGCGTAAAAATGCCATCCTGACCGTGACAAAAGAGCTTTAAGTCGCACGCCAAGGACGAGAAGTATTGGAGAGTGAAAACACGCTCCTCAAAACGTATCGACGAATATAGCAGCCGCATAAACATGTATTATTTAAATTATTATTATTATCTATTATTATTATCTTCCTCCCTTTGTTATTATTGTTGTTTATCCACACACCAGTTTTTTGTTTTTTTTTTCTCGAGGCGAAGCGAGAAGCGATTTCTACCGCTAAAAATACCACTTTATCTACTTCTTTAAACGCCTCGAGACGGCCGCTTTTACTCCACAAAAAATTATTCCACGCGCTAACGGGAACGTGTACGCTACTTACTCGTCGCGATCTAATTCATCGATCTCCGAGCACACATTTGCATCGCAGAGAATATATTTGTCGCAAATACACGTCTTCGATATCGATTCGTACACACTTTTGATCGTTGTTGTTTAAGCGCGCGCTTCATCTTTCCGTTCGGATTGATTATACCACTTTTTAAAGCAACGCTTTAACGAGTCACACTTAGGCGTACGCAAAAGGAGGAGATAGAAAACAAAAATGCACGGCGTTTGTCTTCAACAAGGGATGACGCGAACGTCGTCGACGGTCAATTTCACGCCAGCGAGTACTTCTTCATCGTCGAGAAAGACAATCGCGATGCCATTTCCGAGATCGCGAGGCAGAGGAGGGAAGGCTTCAACGACGCGCGACGCCGTGGCTGAGCCATC
>Ga0115000_10003205_pt1 | contig 13694 bp, 11 predicted proteins | sample ArcticOcean_MG_C_6_FD_89690 | JGI IMG/M metagenome (GOLD analysis project Ga0115000, IMG submission 89690) | Marine microbial communities from western Arctic Ocean - ArcticOcean_MG_CB8_128 | ecosystem: Environmental > Aquatic > Marine > Oceanic | place: Arctic Ocean: Canada Basin | collected...
TCGCAATACAAACAGTGGAAGAAGGTCGAGAGAAGGTTTGACAGACATCTTGAAGAGACTGTTTGTCATTTTTATTCTTAACTCGGTACCTTTTATTGTTTCTTAGCGAAAGCGCTAAGAATTCGTGATTCGTGAAATCTTTTTCACTCATCCTCTAGGAGGGGATATTTATTATGAAAAATTTTACTACATGTATATGTATTATGGGTCTATCAGGCGTAGCTGCGGCTGACGTGTTGATGGACCAAATCGGTGACATGGATGGTTCAGGTATGGGAGCCAACATTATGGCGTCTCAAGACTTCGAAGCAGCCTACGACGTTTATGACTGCGTTGTCGCCGATGACTTTGCTGGTGACGGTTCTGCTATTAATAGCGTTGAACTCGTACTCGGCGGTTGGAACGGCTTTGTCGATCCTTCATCGATTGCTGGTTACACAGCAAACTTGTACTCTAGTCCTGAGGCTATGGGTACTTCACTCACAGGCGATATTGCTTCGCAATTTGTCGATGCTGCTGACGCAACAGTAAGTGCTGACTGGACTGGTGTTAACTTTTTGGTTGGCATGGCTACCGATATGGGTTCAAACCCTGGCGATCAACTTGTAGGTGTAATCCCTTCAAATGATTTCGCAACTGGTGGACAAACTGGTTTAGCAGACACACTTCTGGGTAATGGTGTCAATGCTTGGCAAGCCAACCCAGGTGGCGGTTTCGGCTTTGGTACTGTCCAAGATGCAGCCGCTGAAGGCGCACTCCGCATTGCTGGTGGTGCTCCTGCTGATCCTTGTACTTTCCCACTTCCAGCAACTTGTGCTGCAGACGTTGATGGCGACGGTACCGTTGCTGTTTCTGACGTTCTTGCAATCATCGGTGCTTGGGGTGACTGTGGTGACGGAACATACCGCCCTACTGGCGATATTGCTCCAATGCCTAATGGTGACTGTTGTGTAACAGTTGCAGACGTCCTTGCTGTTGTTGGTAACTGGGGTGCTGATTGCTCTGTATACGGCTCATGCTGTATGTCAGACGGTTCATGCTCTGAAATGACTGACATGGCTTGTATGGATGCTGGTGGTTCATGGGATGAAGGTGGCGACTGTGCTACTGCTGACTGTGTTGCTGCTGCTTGTTGCCTAACTTCAACATCATGTGAAGATCTTACAGAAGACTCATGTGTTGCTCTTGGTGGTTCATATAAAGGTGACGGCACAGCTTGTGCAACAACCGACTGTGCTGCTGTAGAAGCTGGTGACGAATGTACTACAGCGATTGCTGTTGTTGACGGTGCTAACGCATTTGACACAACTAACATGACTGCTGGTGGTTCAACTGTAGATGAAACGCAATGTGATGGTACATTCCTTGAATTTGGCGCAAGCCAAGACGGTTGGTATATGTACGTTGCAACAGGCGGATTGACTACGTTTGATACTTGCGATGCTGCTTCATACGATACTTCAATAGTATTATATGAAGGTTCATGCGACAACCAAGTTGCATGTAACGGTGACGCTGCAGATTCAACTGGCTGTCAAGCGTACAGTTCATCTATCGCTAATTACACTTGCGTAGCTGGTGAAACGTACTACATCCGAATTGGTGCATATCAAGGTGTAGGCGCAGGCCCTGGCACCTTGAATATTAATCCACCAGCAACTGGTTATGGCGCATGCTGCTTCGCAGACGAAACATGCATCGATGTTGAAGCAGCTGACTGCTCCGCATTCGGTGGTTTCTTCCAAGGCGATGGCACAGAATGTGCTTCAGGTATCTGCTTAGCAGGTCCTGGCGACGAATGTGATTCAGCAACTGAAGCTATGTTAGGTGCAAACCCATACGACACTTCACTAGCTACTCCATCTGTACCAGTACCAGACGAGACACAGTGCGAAGGCACTTTCCTCGAATGGGGTACTTCAGCTGATATGTGGATGTACTGGGTCGCTACTGGCTCAGGTACAGCATCATTTGATACTTGCGATGTAGCTTCATTCGATACTTCAATAGTATTATATGAAGGTACTTGTGATAACCAAATTGCATGCGATGGTGATTCAGGTGCAGCAGACTGCCAACCGTACTCATCACTTATGGCTGATATTCCAGTTACAGAAGGCACTACGTACTACATCCGCTTAGGCGGTTGGCAAGGTGCTACAGGCGCTGGTACTCTAAACATCTCCTTAATAGGCGGAGATGCACAAGGTGCTTGCTGTATGGCAGATGGTTCATGCATGGATTACAACTCAGCTGACTGCTTAGCTGCTGGTGGTGCATGGGATAGCTCACAAATGTGTGCTACTGCTTCTTGCCCAGCTCCATTTGCGGGCTGTGCTGCAGGTTCTGATGTTGAATGCGACGCTTGTGCTATAGACGGCCAAGATGGAACATTAGACTGCAATGGCGGTCTTAATGGTGTTCCCCAAGAATTCCAAGCGATTACGCTCGGTGTTCCAGTATGTGGCACAGGGGCAGTCTTCCTTGACGGCCCAACTGGTGGTACTTATCGTGACCTTGACTGGTTCACAAATGCTACGCTGAATGCTGGTGGAGATTTCACAATTTCTGCAGGTACTTCAGGTATGGATCTACTATTTGGTGTTGTTGACAACGCCCTTGGTGCATTCGTTGCAGCATTTGAGATTCCAGGTGGTTTTGAAGGCTCTGCAGATTTCCTTGCTCTACCAGCAGGAGACTACAGTATCCTTGTAGGACCTAATGATTGGAACGTAGAATGGACATGTGATAGTGGTCTAGCAGACTACTCAGTTCAACTTGACTAATCCTCAAGTGTTCAGACTTTGATCTCTTACTAGAGATTCCATGCAGCCCCTCGATTCTTTGAATCGAGGGGCTGTTCATTGGGGGATTACGCATTTTTTGATTTGATTTGTATAAGACTTGGTCTACAATGTACTATTGGAGAAAGACTTGCTAACTAGAACGATATCCCTATGCACATTATTTGCCACCCCTGCTTTTGCTGAGGTTATTTTTGATCAAATTGGCCCAAACGAAGGCAGTCAAATTGGTGCAGCCATTTCTACTAATCAGTATTTTGAATCTGACTTAGAGCAATATAATATTGCAGTTATTGAATACCTTCCGCTTTTTAGTGAGACTACTCTTACGAAAGCAGAAGTGGTCATTGATGGCTGGGATGGCTTTAAGCATCCGAGTTCAATTACAGAATACCAATTCAATATATATTCTACTATCGAAGAAGCAGGCACTTCTCTTATAGGTGATGTGTATTCACTTACTTTGGATACCGCTGACATTACGATTTCCGCCGATTGGCTCGGACCAGGGTACCTAGTGCAGATGCCCATAGACATTGCAGTCTTGGAAGGAGCATACTGGTGTAGTCTTATTCCAAGCAACGTTTTTGATCCTCATGGCCAAATTGGCGTGAGTGAATCTTTGAATGGCGATAGCATTTATAGTATGCAAGCAAACCCGGGTGAAGGATTCGGTTTCGGTCCAACAAGAACATTGGGGTACGATTCTGCTTTTCGAATTTCTGACAATACCATTATTGACCCATGCGATGCATTACTTCCTTTCTGCCCAGAAGACATTACACTTGACGGCTACGTTACAATTTCTGATTTGCTTGAAATTATCGCTAACTGGGGATCCTGCGGTGATGGTACGTTTAGACCTGTAGGAGATTGTGCTCCACTACCGAACGGAGACTGCTGTATAAATATCGCAGACATTCTCGCAGTGGTTGCAGCGTGGAATAACGAATGCACCCCACACGGGGCTTGTTGTTTACCCGAGGGTATTTGTCAAGACGATATGAATGAATCAAGTTGCACAGCTAAAGCAGGTGTGTACTTAGGCAACGGAGGTATATGTGCAGATGCTATTTGCGAACCTCGCGCATGCTGCGTTGACATCGAAACTTGTCTTGATGTTTCTTCCTATTGGTGTATCGAGATAGGCGGACTTGTCCAACCAGAATTTACATGTGCAGTAATCGACTGCTCGGTGATAGCCGCAGGTGACGAATGCGATGAAGCAATTGAAGTTACTACAGGGAGTGCTCTATTCGACACAACATTCATGAGCCCAAGTTTGCCATTGCCTAACGAAGCTCTCTGTCCAGATAGCAACTTAGAGTGGAATAATAGTAAAGATGTTTGGTACTCATTTTCTCCCCCTAGTTCAGGATTTTATGCATTCTCATTATGCGACTCTGACAGTTTCGACACGTCTATGGTTTTGTACGAAGGTAATTGCTCCACACAAGTTGCATGCAATGGCGATGCTGAAGACCAAGACCTAGAAAATTGCCAAGAATACTATTCTGAAATAGAATTTTTTGTTACACCCGGCACTACATATTACATACGAATCGGCGGTTGGTATGGGCAGTCAGGACAAGGCACCCTATCTATATTCGAACTCCCACCTGCGATGCCCGGCGCATGTTGTTTTGGTAATGGCTCTTGCGCGGATGAAGTATCTTTCGAAGAATGCGATGCATTCGGCGGCACATTCATGGGTAGCGAATCCCTGTGCATAAAAGCAGAGTGCATAATTATTGAGGGCGACGAGTGTGACGAAGCAGGAATTGTTACCATTGGCCAAAATTTATTCTCGACAGTGTATGCAAGTCCAAGTGAACCGGAACCTTCAGAGTCTATGTGCCAAGACTCCTATTTTGAATGGGAAAATAGCCCCGATATATGGTTGCGCTGGCTTTCTCCAGACAGCGGCACAGCATTCTTTACGACTTGCGATACTCTGAGTTTTGATACGTCTATGGTTCTGTATGAAGGCGATTGCAGTTCACAAGTGGCATGCAACGGTGATGCAGCTGCAAGTACCTCTTGCCAGAATTACCATTCTGAAATTGAATACCAAGTTACCGCAAACACGTTTTACTATATTCGCATAGGTGGATGGCAAGGAACAGTAGGAGATGGAACCCTAACGATTGAGCTTGAAGGCGACAACGATATAGGTGCATGCTGTATTAATGGAAGTTGCCTTGCAGATGAGTTACAAGATGATTGTCTTGCATTGAGTGGCGATTGGCGGTTTGGCGAAACGTGCAAAGAAGCAAATTGCGCAAATATCCCTTGCCATAGTTCAACTTTTACTCAGAGCCCAGATTATCCAGACGATGCCTGGTACGCGAGTAACTCTTCCTCGGACGTTGGGTTCGATAGAGCAGAATTTGTTGATGTTGATTATATAAGCAAGGTTACCGTTTGGGGATTCCAAGCGTACTTCGATGGTGCTCAGTGGTCTTCGTGCGATTCCACAATGGAGTTTACACTCCGGTCTTATGCAGATGCAGGTGGCGTACCGGGTGAACAAACCTACGAACAAGTCAATACTGTTTCAACTGCAGTTGCCACTGGAACTTTGTATGCAGGTTTGTACGAGCTCATAAAATTTGAAATGTCATACAATGACATAAATGTCGAACATTTGAGTGTTCAGGCTGAGACGGATGGTCTAGATTGCTGGTTTTTGTGGATGAGTTCAAGCGAAGGCGATGCCACATCATCTTCAAGTACTGGGTCTAATTGGACATACGAAAACGTAGATTTATCTATCTGCATCGATTAACTCTTTGAGTTATCATTTTCACATGGATTATCGGAAAATTACAATACGTGTTTTATTGTTTTCACTTGGTATCGCTGCAGTTTCAGGCCTGTTAGCTATATTCCTTCCTGGAGGCACAGGAATTACTGGACGTCTGTTGGGTACAGCAATACTAACAGCGGCATGTTCAGCGTTTCTTTTGTTTTCGGTGCAACGAGGCGAAGTGCCAAATACCAAGTCTTTTGGAATTTCTCTTGGCTTCACCACATTGTGCGTGTACTTTTGTGCAGTGATTGCGATTTGGGCTCATTACCTTACCAAATCATTCTTCAATACTAGCAATGTAGAAGAAAAATTCGCCGGAAGCGCATTATTGATTGCAGGTTGCGGAATCTTGGTTTCATTAGGATTCCTTTGCACGCCGCATAAAAAAATCCGCCTATCGGGTGCTATTCTTTCTGGCGTTTGGCTGATTTGTTTGTTCCTATGGCTAGTCGTTATCTGGTCGGGTAATTCTTCGGTTCTTACCAGTAGAGCAGAATACGTTGCGTATCCACTGCAGACCTTATTTCCACTGCTTGTGCTTTGCGCTATTCGGCGAAATAATCTGTATATGGGTGTATCAATTGGTTTCGCTGTGACATGCATTGTTGCATCGCAAATCGCCCTCTTTACAAATAGCGGATCAATTGGGGATAATAATTCCTTGTTCTTGTTCATTCTCTCTACAGGTTGCCTTTCTGCTTTTTTAGCTGTACTGAATATTATTCATTTCCGCCCAGTTTCTAAGTCAATTCGGTGGGCTGAAATTCCTACTTGTATTCTTACTTCCGCTGCAATACTGTTGTTTGCTATCGCTGTGTATTACAACGCAAATCATATGCAACTTCCTGAACTGCTTTTGCGGCTAGGAGTAGGCTTAGGTATATTGAGTTCTACTTCGATACTTGGCCTCCTCGTTGGCCAACTTCTTCGTTCTTCTGTGTTTACGATCTACAGCGGCTCAGGAATCCAAGCAGTTTGCCCTCGATGTCTTTCTGAGTTTTTTGTCCCTAGCGGTAAAAGCCGTTGCGGTATCTGCAATTTGCGTATGAAACTATATATTGAGTCTCCAAACTGCAGTAGTTGTGGGTACGACATAAGTAAGCAGGAAGACTGCGTCAATTGCCCTGAATGCGGCAAGCCTATCAAGTCTGCTAGTACCCTACAATAAACAAATGCGATTATTTCTACTTGCGTGCTGTTGTGTATGTTTCATTTCTTGTTCAGGAACTGAGAATTCACCTCCCGTATTACAACTAGAATTAGATGGCGTAGACCCAGAAGCCAGTCGCATTATTCAACTTAACTACGAACAAGCAAAAACAGGCGAAGACTGGTTCGAGTTAGCACAGTACTTGCATGCGCACGAGTTAAGTTCGAACGCAATAAAAGCATACGAATATTCTTTACAAATACGCTCTTCTTCTCAAGCTCGTTACCTTTTAGCATTATCACTAGCCAGGCAAGGAGCGTATGAGAAAGCAATACAACACGCCAAGCAAATTAGCGGATACGGACCAGCAGTATGGAGGCAAGGCTATTGGTATTTAGATCTTGGTAATCCTGAACAGGCATTGCAACAATTTAACAAAGCATTGGCTACTAAAAATAATGATGTTGCTGCAATTATCGGTAAATCTAGAGCTTTTTTAGCATTAGGTAACCCAGAACAAACAATAAAAACATTGCAATTATTGCTCGACCGTGGCGGCAAGCACCCGTATGTATTTTATCTTTTGGGAAAGGCGTATCAGCAATCGGGACAAAGCGAACTTGCGCTGCAACTATTACGACAAAAATCAAATGGCCCGCCAGAATCAAGTGATATTTGGTACGACACGATGAAAGCGCACCAAAGTGGCTTCGCCGCTGAACTTAATAGGGCGATTTCCTGTATCGATAAAGGTAACTTGCAAGAGGCCCTACAAACGCTTCGTTCAATTGAACGTACGTATCCGTACTCTCCAGATGTTCAAAGTAATCTAGCTACCGTACAACTTCAGTTAAACAAACCTAATGACGCAATCAATACTCTCGGAAAAGCTATTAGAAAATCACCTGAGTATGCTCCCTTGCATTTAACAATGGCATTTACAATGTCCCGCGTAAATGCCATGGATGAAGCGATGCAATCTGCAAAAAAAGCACTTTCCCTACAACCATCGATGGTACTGGCATCTACTTTTATAGGGAAATTGGCAGCGCAGCAAAAAGATTACGCTGTAGCATTATCTTCATTTAAATATTCACTTCAATTAGGGGATTCGGATCCAAGGACAAGAGAGTTGTACGCAGAAATGTTTCTTCGAGTAAATGATTGGGCTAAAGCGCAAGAACAGTACGAATTAGTTTTACAGATTTCACCTACTCGGACAGGAAGTATCGGTGGTTTATGTATTGCACACACAAAACAGGGCAATCGTACAACGGCAATTACGGTCTTGCAAAAAGCATTGACGCAATATCCAGATGATCCAAATTTACTTAGAGCACAAAGTGCGATAGGTTCTGCTATCAAATGATACGTTACTTTTTTTTACTATTATTTTTACTGTCGGGTTGTACTGATAGTCCCGCCGAACGTCCTGATGGAAATGTAATACCCGATGAAATTTGGTTTCAAGATAAAGCGGAACTTCTCCATAATGATTTAATTTGGACAAGTGGCGATACAGGTAACTTCTATATGCCAGAAATTATAGGCGGAGGCGCAGCGTTATTCGATTTTGATAACGACGGGGACTTGGATATTTATTTTGTCAACGGTGGCAATATTGCTTCGTCTACTGAAGTTGGAAACATCCTATTAGAAAATCAAAACGGTGCCTTCAAAAACATTACAGATACATCAAACTCTGGAGACACAGGGTATGGAATGGGAGTAACAACAGGCGATTACGATAACGATGGATACCAAGATGTATACATTACGAATGTCGGTTCGAATGTACTGTTGCACAACGACGGTGATGGCACGTTCTCAGATGTAACGCAGTTTGCAACCGTTGGAGATGAGGCTTGGGGAGCAAGCACAGCATTTGTAGACATAGATTCCGACGGCGATTTAGACTTATTTGTCGTGAATTATCTAATGTGGGAACATGGCTTGAAGCTCGATTGTTACAACGCTAAAGGGAGTAAAGATTATTGTTCACCAACGAATTATATGGCCCCTGCTCGTGACACTTTATACCTAAATAATGGCGACGGAACATTTACAGACATATCTCTACCTGCTGGATTTTCTACTCAGACAGGTACTGGCCTTGGCGTTCTATGCAACGACTACACTGGAGATGGCCTCATCGATATTTTTGTTGCCAACGATGGGATGGCGGATCAACTGTGGATGAATAATGGGGACTTGACGTTCACAGATGTTGCCCCCATACGCGGTTGCGCACTTGATGAAGAAGGCAAGGCTAAAGCAGGCATGGGTGTGACTACAGAAGATTTTGATAACGATGGAGATTTTGACATCTTGGTTTGTAATTTATTCGGTGAAAGTGATTCCCTCTACAGAAACGATGGGGAATTCTTTACTGATGTTACTGCCCAGCATGGCATTCGCACTTCAACTCGGCACGCGACAAGATTTGGTCTTGGCCTAGTTGACTTCAACAACGATGGGCATCTAGATATATACGAAGCTAATGGACGCGTCCAGCAAATAGGAGATGCAAGTACATCCGATCCATTCGCTGAACCAAACCACTTTCTGATCGGAGACAGTAAAAGTTGGCAACCAATTACAGTTGTTGATAAGGCTAAAGTGCACACAAGTCGAGCGGCTGTTTTTGGGGATATTAATAATGATGGTGGTATTGATATTTTAGTTGTTAATAAAGACGCTCCAGCGTATTTGTTAATGAACGTGCATCCAGACAAATCGAATTCAGTGTTGCTCGATGTTCGAAATAAATTCGATTCGCCAGCCCTTGGAGCATTTGTTACAGCTAACAGGAATGGGACAATTATCACTAAACCAGTGCAAAGCGCATGGAGCTACATGGCATCAAACGATCCGCGAGTTCATATTGGACTTGGAAATGCTACTTCTCTACAAGATGTAACAGTCCATTGGGTAGACGGAACTACCACCAGTTTCGGTGAACTTGAGCAAGGCCTGCACGCATTAGACTACAATTAACACAAAGGAAAACATTATGACATACGAATTACCAGAACTCGGATACGCTTTCAACGCACTCGAACCAAACATAGATGCTCGTACCATGGAAATCCATCACGATAAGCACCACGCTGGCTATGTAGCAAAGTTAAATGCTGCTGTTGAAGGAACTGATCTAGGATCAAAGACAGTATGCGAACTCATCTCATCACTTGATTCATTACCAGAGAACATTCGTGGAGCTGTAAGAAACAATGGTGGCGGTCACTGCAATCACTCTTTATTCTGGAAAGTCATTTCGCCAGGTGGTGCAAATGCCCCAGAAGGCGAACTAGCTACTGCTATCGATGCTTCTTTTGGTTCATTCGATGCATTCAAAGAACAATTTGCTGCAGCGGCAGCAACTCGTTTTGGTTCCGGATGGGCTTGGCTTGTTGCAGACAAAGATGGCAACCTATCAATTTCTTCTACAGCCAACCAAGATAACCCCCGCATGACCAATGGTGGAACGCCAATACTTGGGCTTGATGTTTGGGAGCATGCGTACTATTTGCATTATCAAAATCGTAGACCAGATTATATTCAAGCATTTTGGAACGTTGTAAACTGGACATACGTAGCATCAGTACTAGAAGGCACAAACTTGACATGCAGTTGCCCTACCGATTAATTTCTATAGCATCTATACCATTAGTTTTGCATGTTTCATTGTTTGGGTGTAGTAAAATCACAGAAGTTACACAGTATGGTGGCATGCGCGACACGCTTAGGAAAGGCAATACTCAACCTCGAGTAACCTTCGATGAAATAACCACTCTTCCAAATGCATTTGCTGTTGGAGCGCTTCCTGAACTTAATGGTGAGATTACAATTTTTGACGGTAACGTTTGGATTGCTACAACTGATAGTGAGAGTGCTACGACTTCTCGTCCGTTTGGAAACCATGATTCTGCTACGCTCCTAACAGTTGCGTATGTAGAAGATTGGCAAGAGTTTACTTTGCCCGCTGGAACACCTCTAGAATTAGCAATAGAACATGTTGCGAAAGCCAATGCTGATTTCAATACTGATATTCCATTCCCTTTTTTCATTATTGGTGATGCGTCAGAATTTCATATGCATGTAATAAATGGATTTTGTCCAGTTGCGAGCCCAGGCCTTGCTGAAGAATTCCAACCTTGGAAATTGAGCGTAGAAAAACAAACCCCTATTACGGTCATTGGTTTTTTTGGAAAAAACCAAGACGGCGTAATGACGCACCATGGATCAAACATTCACATTCATGGATTACTTGATATTGATGGCGCAACAGCAACCGGACATTTGGATTCGGTGGAGTTTACAAACGGTGCAAAACTGTACCTTCCTGACCTGTAGAACGTCCGTTTTTTTTCTCAAAATAATATTCTAGAACATCGAAAACTGCATCCACAAGATATTGTGGGTGTAGTTTTTTTTACCCCCTACCGAGGGCGATTGAAAAATCTTGCCTACATTTTTGGTCAATAGAGACGATTTGACCGTAGTTATCAAATAATGGATTCTATGCCGGGAGTCCGATTGCTTTTTTAACGCAGTTAAAAGGAAGAAACAACAATGCTCTCTAAGAACCAAGTAATTGACGCAATCAGCAGATTAAACCCAACAGCACCCATGCAATGGCTAGCAGGCTTTGATTTAGCCGCACTTAGAAGGTATTACGAGCATTTGCTCATTACGCTAGAACCACGTGGCAGTCGTGGCTGGGTTCGCCCTACCGGGACTTCAGCTGCTATCACGCGTAGACCAGCTGCGTAAAAAATCGCTTCCCTTCGCAGAAGCCTGGCCCCCCCTTTGTCAGTAGTTGTATGACTCCCCTCGTCAACTTCTCACCGAGCGCGGGTCAGGCTTTTGTCTTTGGCCCTGTATCGGAGTGCCTAATACCAGGTCTTTGACCTGGTCAAAAAAAGAGCGAAATTGGATGAATTACTCAAATGATTGTTTTACAAGAGCAAGTTCGAGCAAAGTACGAACTCGAGTGATAAGTTCAAGCTTATTGACTGGTTTCGTGATGAAATCATTGGTACCGCATTCCACTGCTCGTTCGTAATCGCTCACTTCATTGAGGGCAGTTACCATGATTATCACTATATCTCGAGTAGAAGGTTGAGATTTGATTTTTTGGCAGACTTCGAATCCGCTCATCCGTGGCATCATGACGTCGAGAATGACAAGATCGGGTTGCTCCCTATCGATACTCTCAATTGCTTCAACGCCATCAGAGGCCGTTCTAAGCTTGCAGGGTAGCTCGTCTAGAAAAGCTTGCATCAATTCTAGGTTTTGGGCATTATCGTCTACGAGCAAAATAGACGCCGTTGACAGGTCAACTTCTGGCATTGATTGTGGTGTTGTCGTATTCACACTGTGTATGCTATCATGCCTCAATTCTCACGTGCACATGCGGAGCATAATCAATGGCAAAATACGCCCCACCATCAATTTGGACAGACGAATACAACACCCCTAGTATCGAAAGCTTGCGCAAGCTCGTTATTAACGATGCTAAAAAGTCCTTTGACAAGTCTATGTCGAAAATAGTAGGCCTCGAGAACGTTACTACAGATGTAAAATGGTATGGGGAATGCTGGTATTGGACTGTAGCATTCATGTCTGATTTTCTTGAAGAGCCATTAGCTATTTTGGTTCCTGCTGAAGAAAACCTTCAAATTGCAGCCCCACTTACGCATGATTTTATTGAGCAACTTTCTACTCGTCGACTGAAGCGGTTTGTTCGTGATGGTTTGGAACTGGCTCTGCCACCGCATAGGACAAATTGGGCCGTTTGGTCAATTCCTACACCAGCGGCATTTGAAGATGTGCTACCGGTCATTAAGAGTAAGCAAAAGTACTACGAGGCCTAAAAGCAGTTTCTGTACTTACCGCTGTAGCCACTCGCCATTTTTGCGAATACGTTTCGTGGGATCAACACCAACGAGTGATGCTATATCATCGCTGATATTCAACACTACAGGTCTATCCCCATTTGTGGCAACATCGGCTGACCAATTGTTTGCTCCACCGAGTACCGCTAACTCTATTTGAAGCGTGACGGTAATATCTTCGCGTTTAATTTGAACACGTTCAGTAAGTGATTTTTGAAGTGCATGGTGTAACGAATCCGAAAATAAGAACGACCAAGGCCTGAGTGAATTGTAACCTTCAGTTTTTAAGAATTGCCCTTTTCGTAATGACGACAGAGTTGAGCAAATTTGAAGGGTATCGTATTTTGCTTCGATACTATATTGCTTGTTGTGAATAACACTTGAGACAAGCATCGGCTTTTGGACTCGTAAATTATGTAATCTAGAAGTAAGTTCAGCATCTTGTTCAATGGAGATTATTCCGAGCAAAGCACTTTCGCGATACATTGGTTCAATAATCGCTGCAAGAACATACAATTCTTTGACAAGTTGCATTGTCGATTCAGATACATTTCCTTCTTGCAATAAATCTTCAGCAGCTTGAATATAGGAAAGGCCATTTCCTTGTTCTAGCGATTCCTCTAAAGACGGCTTTGAGTGAAACGATAGAATCGAGACTATTAAAAAGACTGGTACCATCATTGAGACATCCTTCTTTCGAATTCAGTTTTAACATCTTGTAGTAATAAAGACCAAAATTTAGAAATATGCAGCTCAGCAATTGTCAATTGGTCAGATATAGAAGATTGTGAACTGATGTCTGCAATGAGAAGTGAAAATGATGATTCAAGGTATTTATTTGATCGCCATCTAGCTTCTTCCGATTCAAGTAATGCAAAATACTGCAGTTGAGAGAGAAGGTATTGTTGTAAAACGCCAGAAGGATTAAAGGGGATAGAATTAGAAAGTAAATATTCAGGTGGTATAGCTTGATACCAAGTATCGGTAACCATTGTGAATGCTTCTATAGCAGTTGTGTCAGTAGATAA
>Ga0115000_10003207_pt1 | contig 13692 bp, 7 predicted proteins | sample ArcticOcean_MG_C_6_FD_89690 | JGI IMG/M metagenome (GOLD analysis project Ga0115000, IMG submission 89690) | Marine microbial communities from western Arctic Ocean - ArcticOcean_MG_CB8_128 | ecosystem: Environmental > Aquatic > Marine > Oceanic | place: Arctic Ocean: Canada Basin | collected...
ACTTTAAAAATACTTAAAGCGATGAATGATTGTATCTTTATCAGAGGTAATCACGATAGATATTTAATCGAAAAAATTTGGGAAGATGAAATCCCAGCTTTAGAAGGAATGGATCCTAATGATCCAATCTGTAAAGCGATTATCCAGAATGAAAAATGGACAGCACAAAAAGTAGGTAAGGAAGGAATTGATTTCTGCAAAGAAATGAAAATTGCTCATCGTGAAATTGTAGGGGATACATTAGTTGAATTTTCACACGCTTGGTATAAAAGAGATGATAAGCCACCATCTTCAACCGAAGCCATAAACTGGAAAGATCACGTAATTAAATCAAACCCAACAATCAAGAATGTAGTTTTTGTGCATGGCCATGTACATGTACCTAGAAACCAAAAAATTGACAACCTTACGATTCTTTGTCAGGGAGCAACAGGGCTTCCTTTTGACCGAGATCCGAGAGGATCCGTTGCATTCTTAACAGTTTCTGAGCATGGAATTGATTGGGATGTTAAGCGCTATGAATATGATCTAAAAACAACTTCAAATAAATTAGAAGAACGGAAACCACCGTTCTATACGAATTTAAAAAATACCATTAAGTTTGCATCGATAAGAAACGACCTGTAGCTAATTCAAAATTTTATAAAGCTATTTTTGTAAATGTATTATTTTGATCACAGTGCCACTACTCCCATTAATCCTCTCGTGTTAGAATTAATGACAGAAGTCCAAAAAAACACTTACGGTAATCCATCTTCAATACACTCTGCTGGTAGAGAAGCAAAGATAATTATTGAAAAAGCAAGACAGGAAATTGCAAATGCAATTAATGCTGAACCTTTTCAAATTTATTTTACAAGTGGAGGAACCGAGTCTAACAACCATGTCTTATGGTCTTTAGTTTCCATTAAAAATGCTCATATTATTACAAATGTGATTGAGCACCCTGCTATTTTAAAAGTTCTGGAATATTTAGAACCTCATGGTTTAAAGAATACGCTAATTAATGTCGATAAAAATGGTTTAGTGAACCTAAAAGACCTAGAATCTCAAATTACAAAAGAGACCCGATTAGTCTCAATCATGTTTGCTAATAACGAGATTGGGACTATTCAGCCATTAAGAAAAATTAATAAAATTATTAAAGGAAAAAATATTCTTTTCCATACTGATGCAGTACAATGTCTTGGTAAAATAAAAGTCGATGTAAAAGAACTTGACGTAGACTTTTTAAGCCTTTCTGCTCATAAATTTCATGGACCAAAAGGTATTGGAATTCTTTATGTCAAAAATAAAAAAGACATAAGCAGTCTTATTATTGGAGGAAGTCAAGAAGGTGGTTTAAGAGGTGGTACTGAAAACGTAGCGTCAATAGCTGGAGCGGGTCTAGCAGCTAAACTAAGCGTAAAAAATCTAAAAGAAAATTCAAAAAAATTAAAAGATTTGAAAACTTTTTTTATAAAAGAATTAATATCCTTTTTCCCGAAAATAATAATTAATGGTGATTTAATAGATTCACTACCAGGTTTAGTAAATATCTCATTCCCAGGATTTAGGTCAGATATTCTATTAGCAAAATTAGATAGAGTAAATATTGCGGTTTCGAGCGGAACCGCATGCGGAGCTGGAGATGTTAAACCCTCACCTGTTTTATCAGCAATTGGTCTCGATATAAAGCTTAATCTTTCTTCGCTTAGATTTAGTTTTGGATCTACCAATACGATGGCTGAAGTAAAAATTCTTTTAAAAGAGCTTAAAATAATTTTAAACATTTAATGAGCCGTATCGTAGTTGGATTAAGTGGTGGTGTTGATAGCGCTGTTTCAGCCTCACTACTCTTAGAACAGGGATATGATGTCGAAGCTATATTTATGAAAAACTGGGAAGATGACAGCGAATATTGCACTGTTGAACAAGATTATAAAGATGCCTTACAAGTTTGTGATATACTAAAAATACCGCTCCGTAGCGTAAATTTTGCGAAAGAATATTGGGATAAAGTATTTCAACATTTTTTAGAAGAATACAAATTAGGACGGACTCCTAACCCAGATATCTTATGTAATTCTGAAATAAAGTTCAAAGAATTCCTACAATATTCTATTGAATTAGGAGCAAAAAAAATAGCAACTGGACATTATGTTCGAACAAAGAATATAAATGGAGAGACTCAGCTTTTAAAAGGTCTAGACCCAAACAAAGATCAGAGTTATTTTTTACATACCTTAAACCAAAATCAATTATCTCAGTCATTATTCCCAATCGGAACACTCGATAAATCTGAAGTAAGAATTCATGCTGAAAAAAAAGGGTTTACGAATTTCAATAAAAAAGACAGTGTCGGAATTTGCTTTATTGGTGAAAGAAATTTTAAAGATTTTCTTAAAAAATATATTCCGGCAAAACCAGGATTTATTATTGATGAATTGAGTAATGTCATCGGACAGCATGATGGATTGATGTACCATACAATTGGTCAAAGAAAAGGACTCCGAATTGGTGGTGGAAACGGTCAGAGTACCGACGCCTGGTATGTCCTCGATAAAGATATAGAGAACAATCAATTAATTGTAGGTCAAGGGATAAAAAATACGAGACTCTATAAAAAGAATTTAAATGCATCTAGCATACATTGGATCAATAATCGGAAACCTGAGGTAGATCAATTAAGTGCAAAAATAAGATATCGGGCTGCGGACTCGTTATGTACAATTACTGCCTTATCAAAAACCAAAATAACTATTCATTTTGAAAAACCACAATTTGCTATAGCAAAAGGTCAATCTGTTGTTTTCTATAATAATGAGGTTTGTTTAGGTGGGGCTATTATCACTTCCTCTTATTGATTCTTTTTCTCAAAAAAAAGAATACTTTTTCATTTGGGAACTATAATAGTTTTTATAGATTCTAGAAGAGATGATACAACCTTTAAAACCAATCCTATTTATATTTCTATTTAATATATTATCAGCGCAGTTCCGAGCGGAGCTCCCGGCTCAATCTTTACCAACTAATTTGAATGGTGAACTAGACCAAAATAACTCTCTGTCTTTTTTTAATCCTAATAATTTTGACATTAATTATGGCTTTACAATGTCAATGTCTTCATCTGGGGGGCAATCTTATTCTGTTGCCGGATTTACAAATAATATAAGTTATCTACTGAAAGAAAATTTACAGCTCGATGCAAATGTAACTCTTTATAAATCGCAATCACCATTTCAATCAAAATCTGAAAATTTTAATGGACTAGACATCGGTTATGATGCTGGTCTTACTTATAAACCATCAAAAAATTCTTTTTTACAATTTAGATTTCAAAGAATACCATTTAATCGAGGTTTTCAAAATAATTCATTCCTAAATCCAAAGCTTACCAGATAATTTCTTTTGCCTAAGAAACAACCTAGACAAGCAAGTTATTTTTCAAAAGAGTTAATTCTGAATTTTACTATTAGTGTTGCTGGAATACTTCTTTTAGGGTTTATATATTCTTTTTCAAAAAACGCTTCTCATGGAGGCATACCCATAGATGTCGTTTTCCCAGAATTAGATCAAGAGCCACGTTTAGCAGTAGAAGTTTACCAACAAAATCCAGTGAAAAATATAAAAGTAGAAGTTTTAAATGGATGTGGTATAAAGGGAATTGCAGCTAAGGCTTCTGATTTTTTAAGACTTCAGCAGGTAGATGTTATTCGATCTGATAACGCTGATAAATATGATTATCCGAATACTACTATTATTGGTAGAAATGAGAATTTTGAGAGTTTAAAAATTGTTGCTGAATCCTTGGGGCTTTCGGTTGAAAATAAAACAAATATTAAACACGATCCCGATGAAACGTTAGGCGTTGATGTTACAGTTATACTTGGAAAAGATATTGCTGATTTCACGGAACTATTTGACTTCATATCTAATTTATAAGTTATGCCTCCATTAGCTAAGGACTTTTTAAAAGGTCAATCACTTTTAAAAGAGATCATTGATCTTGCGCTTGATAAAAAAGCAATAGACCTTAATGTTTTAGATGTAAGGGGTCTCTCTTCGATAACTGATTTTATGGTTATTTGTCATGGTCGCTCTGAACCTCAAGTAAAGGCTATTACTGATAGTATAAGAAAAGGCACCCCTCAAAAGCCGAGACATTTAGAAGGTCATGAAAATCAAAATTGGGTTTTAATAGATTATTTTGATATAATAATTCATGTTTTCAATGAAGAGCAAAGAGAATATTATTCTCTAGAACGTCTCTGGGCAGATGCACCTATAAAGCAGTTTAGTGATGAATCGCCTTAAACTTCTTTTACGAGAAAATATTTCTTTAATTCTCTCTAATCTTTTATATCCTGAAAAAGAGTTTTCTTTAATGCCTCCCAAAAAATTAACTTTTGGGGATTTATCTTCCAATCTACCCCTTGTCATTGCAAAAGAGTTAAAAAAAAAACCAATGGATATTGGAGAAGAGATTTTAGAAGCATTTAACTCAAAGCTACCCAATTACATATCAAAAGTAACAGTGACCCAACCAGGGTTTTTAAATTTTGAAATTAAAAAATCATATTTCCAAAACCAAATTAAAACAATTATGGAACAATCCAAAAGTTTTGGAAGAGGCCATAGTGGTCTTGATAAAAGAGCAAATGTTGAATTTGTAAGTGCAAACCCAACAGGTCCATTAACAATCGGACATGGTCGTAATGCGGTACTGGGAGATACAGTCTCAAATATATTAGAATGGCAAGGTTATGATGTTACTAGAGAGTATTATTTTAATGATGCTGGTAGACAAATGAGGATTTTAGGTGAATCTGTCGAAGCTCGGTATAATGAAATATTAGGTAAAAAATTTAGTTTTCCTGAAGATGGATACCAGGGTGATTATATTAAAGAGATAGCCCAGATAGTTTTAAATGAATCAAAAAATAAACCAAATTTAGAAAAAGAAATATTTAAGAAAACGGCAGAAAAAGAAATTTTCAAAGATATCAAAAAATCATTGAACAAGCTTGGAATTCATTTCAATATTTTTACGAATGAAAAAACATTTTATGAGAACGGTGATATTGAACGTTTGCTTGAAGAATTACGATCAAAAAATTTAATATATGAAAAAGATAATGCAACCTGGTTTAAAACCAGTGCCCTAGGCAAAGAACAAGATAGAGTTTTTATAAAGAGCACAGGTGAGCCAACATATCGAGTCCCTGATACAGCTTATCATAAGAATAAGGTTGAAAGAGAGTTTGATCTAATCATTGATGTTTTTGGTGCAGATCATGCCGATACATATCCAGATGTTCTTTTAGCTCTTGAGGCATTAAATCAAAGGACTGATCATATTAAAGTACTCCTCTATCAATTTGTGACTTTATTAAAAGAGGGGGAAAAAGTTAAAATGTCCACTCGAAAAGCAAATTATATTACTTTGGATTACTTAGTTAAAGAGGTTGGTTTAGATGTTGTCCGATATTTTTTTATTATGCGAAGTATGAATACCCATCTCGACTTTGATTTAGATTTAGCAAAGGATCAGTCAGAAAAAAACCCCGTATTTTATTTACAATATGCTTATGCTCGCATTTGTAACATAATTAAACGAGGAGAATCTTCAGAAACAACTTTTAATGAAAAGTTTAATCCAGCAGTCCTTTCTGATCCTGAAGAACTATATCTCTTAAAGTATTTAATACGATTCCCTGATTTTATGAATCTTGCATATGAAAATTTAGAACCTCAAAATATTGCAAACTACCTACAAGAACTATCATCGAGGTTTCACAAATTCTATAGCCATTGCCGAGTTTTATCTGAAGATTCTGAAATATCAAAAGCAAGAATGGCATTAGTTAAATCGGTTAAAGTTGTCCTAGAAAATGGACTTAATGTTTTAGGAATTTCTTGTCCTGAACGTATGTAATGTCTGAGATAATACAAGCTGAAGCTCAATTTTTCATTTTTTGTCTTACTACTCTATTCACCTTAATTAATCCAATCGGAATTGCACCATTGCTTTTAGTAATGACGGAGCGATTCCCAAAAGAAGAAAGAGTTCAAATAGCTAAAAAAGGTTCCTTAACAGCTTTTTATACTTTAATTCTATTTTCTCTTTTAGGATCTGTCATTTTTAAATTTTTTGGAATTACTCTTGAAGCATTTCAAATTATGGGAGGTATATTATTTTTCAGAAATGGACTTAGAATGCTTGAGGTTAAAGTTGGAAGATCTAGAACAACACCAGCTGAGCGAGAAGAATCAATGGAAAGCGAAGATATTGCAATAAGCCCTATAGGTATTCCATTAATTGCAGGACCCGGAGCTATCACAGCGGCTATGTTATTGTCGAGTCAAACACCAAAGCTATATAGCTATGCAACCGTAGTTTTTTCTCTCTCTTTAGTACTATTGATGGTTTATTTAATCCTAAGAAATGGAGATCTTTTAATACAAGTTCTAGGAACTACTGGAATGCGAATTATACAGAGATTAATGGGTTTAATTTTACTTGTAATTGCAGTGCAATTCGTCATCAACGGTACAACCGCAGTTCTAAAGCCAATTCTTTTATCACTTTAATAATAGCATTTTTTGAGTACGCATATTTTCACCAGCTTTTAACTGAAAAAAGTATATCCCAGTACTAACTTTATTACCCAATTGATTTAAACCATTCCAACTGAATTGGTGCCGACCCGGTTGCGTTTTATTTAATTCAGTACTATAAATTGTTCGACCTATCGAATCATAAATATAAATACTGACCTCTTGTTCTTTAGGTAGTTCATATTGAATTGTTGTTTTTGGATTGAAAGGATTTGGATAATTATCCATTACTACAAATTTATCTGGAAGAATCTCTAAATTGAGATCATAAATAGCACTCTCAATTAGAACGTTATTACTATCTAAGAATTTGTACTGTAGTCGACATGAAAAGTTATTTAAATCAGTACTTGGTATTTTTAAAGTTAATAATGAGTCTAGGCCTCGGTAATCAGCAATAGAGAATTGAATAATCTGACTTAGGGTATCAAGGGATTTAAATAAAAGTGATGTTGCGTTTAATCGTGAAATACTCATCTCTGAAATATTTAAATTTGATTCTCCTATTAACATCTCTACCATTACTGCATTTTCGGGTACTTTAAAAGTAACATCATTCCCTTGCGCTTTAATATCTGTTATTGCACTAGAACGTGCAGCAAGCCCAGTCGTGTCAAAAGCTAAATTAAAATATTTCCATTGCCATATCTTTGCAAATGAAGATAAATCTGTAAGATCTGCTTTGCCATCAGGTGCAGGCTTTACATGTGGTAAGCTCTTAGTAAATGGGCTTATATCTATTTCAGGCCATTCTTGATTAAAAACAAATATATCCTCTATGGATATATCATGATCATTGTTTAAATCACCCCAAATCTTACTATAAAATTGAAGAGTATCAGAAAAGAAGAGGGTATTATATGCCAAAGCGCTGTCAAGGATTACAGTAATCGTATCATCACTCGCTAAAGGTTCGTCCCAAGTAATAGTAATAATTGAATCAGCAAAAAATTCTTCAGAGTTAAATTCAATGTCTGCCTTAGAACTAATACTTATTTCATAAAAGTAAATAAGTCGATTAAATTTGATAATAATCGAATCCTCGTTGAAAATAGATAATACTTTTAATGAGTCACTAAAATCTGGTGTTATTTTTTGCACTCTGGGCTCAGTATCATCAAAATATATTCCATCCGTTCTTACAGCTTCAGATTTATTTGTTGCAAGATCAACGGCTCTTATGTATGTATAATATAAAATATCTCTTTCTAAATCAAACCCTGATAAAAAAACACTACTTGTACTATCAGTAGTAGTCCAATCTAATATATTTGTTGTATCACTATTTGTCCCTATACTCAGTTCGTAATTTGCTATATTGATATTATCTGAAAAACCTTCATAGGTATATTCTAAAAAAGTCGAATCTAACGTATAGTCCATCTCTAATATCCATTGCCCATCGCTGATACTACCAGTATCAGGAAACTCTGTGTCAATAATTATACCATTTCCCCAAATTGTGTCAGAATAATTACCGGCTGAATCCCGTATAAAAGCCCCACCATAATAGGTGTTTTCATTAACTAAACTGATCCCATTTAGACCACCAAAACCATCTAAAGTCCCTTCTGTCCAATTCACTACATCCGGTAGATCACTATTTGATCCAAGCCCATAATAAACCTCCCTTATTCCTGAAAAAGAATCTACTTGTGTCCAGTAAAGAGTAAGCGAGTCTGATTGATTATAATATGGAAGGTCTAGATTATTTTCACCTTCTAAGAGATCTGAAATCAGCGGCTTATCTTTGTCAATACGAATTAAGGAAGGTTCGGTGTTATTTATAGCAACTCCAATATTTCCAGCAGTGTCCATAAATGAAAAATTAAATGGGATTGGTCCATTCTCATCTTGGATCTCCACTATATTTTTAGCGTCCCAGTCAATTCCATTATTAGTATCAACGCTCGTTACCGTATCATTTAAAATTACTGTTATTGGTCTCTTCAGACCTTCACTTCCAATAAAAGAAATAAAGATCGTGTCTGCTGTTGTTGCCCAATTTTGACTTAAAAAGTTATTTGAATAAAGTGTGTCTAACTCAACAACTGGAGGTGTTTCATCAATATGTAGGATTGTATTATCCGTCAAACCCTCTGTTTGATTTCCAGCTTTATCCCAGATATTATATTTAAAAAGAATATCACTTCCCTCTAAATACTGATCCATTTGCATAATTGAGTCTCTTGGGATTTCTAATATTTTAAGACTATCTGAAGACTCTATTATAAATTCGCCACCGATCCTATTGTATCCATTTGAATTAAATTGAACTAATGGTTGAATTTTTCCATCAAATAATGTTGAATCTCCGGATACAAGCACTTCTAAAGAAATACTTTCATTTGATAAGTTCCAATATCCAGTTTGAACATTTCCTCCAGTTGCATAAACTGTATCTAGTTCAATGATCGATGGAGGTGTCATATCAAACAATATTGATGTACCGTCTGTTGTGCTATTTATATCACTTCCAACATTCCCTACAATATCATAAAACTGTATACTAAAAGGTATAAACCCTTGCCCTTCTGAACCATCAAGTACTCTCCAGGATCGAAAGGAGGTAGCTTCTCTCAAAATATTTTCAAAAATTGTATCAGCAGGAGCCCCAGCAATTGCTACTGTACTCAAACTTAAAATTTCATCTGAAACATAATCTAGAATTAAAGTATCTCCAGTAATAGCCAACTCAGGACTTATGCTATTTGTAGATTTAAATGAAACAATATTTAAGTTAGGAGGTGTTCCGTCATAAAGTACTGTGGAGCCGTCACTTGTTTCTGAAATATTACCTGAACTATTACCCGCTGAATCATCTAGAATGATTTCAAATGTTATCAATCCATCCGGGTCGAGATCAACCATATTTCTTAATGAATAAAAAGATAATCCAGCATCATTGACTGGACTAGTGAGAGAATCATAAATCAGTACTTGTAAATTTCTGTGAGCTTCACTTGATGTAAAAAAAATAGTATCTATATCATCGATAGCAGCTAAAGAATCACTAATTGAGTTGTTGGAAGCCATTCTAATATTTGTTAATGATGGTAATATCTTATCGTATTTAACTTTACTATTATTTGTAGTTTGTGATTTAGAAATTCCAATAACACCCCCAAGATCTTGATAATCTATATTAAAAGTAATAAAGCCATCTAAATCTGTTTGGTCCATTATTCTAAATCCAAGATACTTTGCAAGGTTATTTTCATTTAAGCCTTCAAATGTATAAGAAGAAGAATCTCTACCTGATATATTAATATTCATTGATCCCAATTGCTCATTTGCAAAAAACTCGACAAAGACTGTATCACCAGACTTTGCCCATTTTGGGTCAAAATTATTTGAATAAATTAAAACAGAGTCTATGCTTGGTGGCACAATATCATGATTAACATAACTATTATCTGTTGTCACTATTACTTGACTTCCTCTATTACTTGCTCTATCTACAAAATCTATTGTATATGATAAAAATCCACCTGGGACAGCTGGCGTTATTGCAATGGTTCCAACATAGTCGCTACCATTTTGACTCAGATTGGCAACTTGCCCCGCAATGGTAACAATAATTGAATCTGTAATAATAGGATCAGTATTTATAGGCCTAAAAGTTAAAAAGACATCATCCCCAGTAATTGCAATGAGCGTATTATTTGAATTATTTGATTCAATATGCACATAATCAAGTATTGGTGCTGTCTTATCAAAAATAACGTTGGAGCTATTTGTTGTTTCAGAAACGGGATCACCTGAAAGACCAACACTATCTGTAAAGCTAATTGCAAATGGTATATCACCTTCTACATCTGAAGATTGCATTAAATACTTTGCTACATATTTCTGCGCACTTAATGGAGTTAGCTCCGCAGACTCGATTGAAATCGAAGCACTACTCTGGGTTAATAACTCATTCGATTTAAATGTAACGGATATACTATCTCCAATCTTTGCCCATGTTGAGTCACTATTATTCGATATTATCCTTACAATATTAAGAAGAGGCTTTGTATTATCAAAAATGACAACAGAAGAATTGGTTGTACTGGATATTACTCCAGAATTTGGATTCCCCCTGGAATCAGTAACGACACCAATTTCAAATGGAATGATTCCATCACTGTCACCATCTTGCATGGTATAACTTGCCGACCAATTATTACCACCATTATCTACTACTGCTGCGGGATTACTTGCTATGGTAATACTTGGTTCTTGGATGGCTTCATTAGATTTTATTTCAAGAAGGATTTGATCCCCCACTGTGGCTAGTGTAGTGTCTGAAAAATTCGATTTATACGATCTATAAAAAATAGATGCTGGAATTTGATCAATCTCTAATATATTTATACTCTCTATACCATTTTTCATATTTCCTGGACGATCGTATAGAATAGCCTCAAGCGTAATGGTCTCATTCTCAGTAAAACCTGTAATTGATTCAATTTGAGCAGCAGTATATAAAAGAGTCTTATTCCCTCCAATATCTACTTGAAGGATAGAAGATGAGACACCTAAATCTTCAAAATTATTTAATCCAATTTTTGCGCGCGCTTGTACCCAACCGTTCTTTAAAGTTGTATCGCTCTCAATTGGTATAACTATTTCCAATCCTGTATTAGTCAAGTTCCAAATATTTTCTATAATGTTCCCACCTGAAGCCGTTACAGCGCCTAGTGTAAAATCTGAAGGCACAGTACGATCATAAATAACCTTACTATTATTATCCGATGTTGAAGTTGCAATGATATCACCCTTATTACCCGCTAAATCAAAAATAGTTATTTGAAAATTAGTTTCTCCCTCAGGATCTGTATTTGTTGTTACATAATTTGCTTTTCTGCTATTGGCTCCCGTAGTACTTAAAGTTGTATTCTGGCCCATAATCGTTGCAGAGGGAACAGAATCTGTATTTGAGATATCTTCATCAGCTGTAAAATATAAACTTATAGTATTGCTTATAGTTGCCCATGTTGTATCATATGGATTATCACTGGCAATTCGGACCAAGTCTAAACTTGGCTTTGTCTTATCATAATAGACATTTGATCCATCTGTAATTGAAGTGTATTGATTTTGATTACCTAAATAATCTAGAACTGTGAAACTAACTTCAATATCCCCCTCTGGTTCAGTACCGTCAAGTATATATACAGATTTGAATGATTCTCCACCTAAGTCAGATTCATTACTCGCATTACCCTCTATTAACACTTCGGGTAGGTTAACATCTTCAGGGAAACTCATATTTAGAGTAATTTGATCACCTGTTTTTGCAAGGTGCGGATATGTATTATTTGAGAGTATCGAGACAGCAGAAGGTGGTCCTGCAATAATATCTATATTTATAATCGTTGCGCTAGTATTACCATCTGCTGAGTTTCCTGACTGATCGAACAATCGAGCAGAAAATTCAGTATTTAAGTTATGATCAAAACCTGTTAATGCTTGAAATTGATCAGCCGTGATTGAAAGAACCATTTTTTGAGCTGCTAGATCATCACTTGAAATAGTAATTTTGTCTCCAAGTAATTCATATGAATTTCCAGAGACCTTCCCAAGCATTTGAAACTTTGACCCAATAATAGAAAGAGTATTTAGAGAGTCTTCTTGGAATAAAAAGTAGGAATCTTGGGTAAAGCTTGCCCCACCATTTATAGTTCCAGAATTATTAGTAGTTGATAAATCAGTGGCACCTACACCCGAAATCTCATCAATGCGCCAATAACCAATTAAACCTGTTTCATCGCCATTTAAACCAACATTTTTATATGCTTTAATTTCATTTTCTGTTCGTGCAATATTCCAAAAACGTACTTCATCAATTTTCCCATCAAAATAATTAGTTCCTGACCCACTATCAAATGAACCTAGAATTAAATTATCTGAAAAGCCCCCCCAATCAATATTACCCAGATAACCACCTTTTGACCCTATTAAAACTCCATTTCTATATAATTTTAAAATATTATTTTCAAACGTAATTGCAAAATGTACCCATGTATCAATAGGAGCAGATGCCTGTAAATGCTCTATATCACTAAAAGATTCTGATCCTGTAGTTTTTAAAAAAAACCTCCATCCTCCTCCATATAAAAAAGCACCAAATCCTTTTTGAGTCGATCCATATTGACCAAAGTCTAAAAACCCTTGATAATCTCCTGCCGAATTGACTTTTATATATGTTTCAAACGTAAATTCATTAGAGACACTATAAGCACTATTTGATGGAATATTTAATGTCCCATTCGTGCCTATCAGACTAGCTGATTGACCGACTTCATAAGTAAATGCGACTACGGTTGTATCACTAGGAACATCTACCTCAACTTGAATATTTTCATTTGTTGTATTCCAAATTCCAGGAAAAATATTTCCACCTGAGGCTGTTGTATTAACTGTTACATTGGGAGAGACCGGACCTGTAACATCTACTAATACATTTGTATTATCTGTTGTTTGCCTACAAGTTGGACCGGGGATGTTGCTTCCTGTTGTAAAATCGATAGAAAAAGAAATTGGTCCATCCGAAGCTTCGCCCGGTACTGTGTATTCGGCAATATAATTAAGCCCTGAAACATTAGAAACGGAAGCTTCCGTAGAATTAATCAATACAAATGGTTCAGTCCCTGAGGCTAAAGCTACAGGTACTGTAAATGTTAGCGTAATGATATCTCCAGGTATTGCTTTTTGCGAGTCGTCCGAATTATTTGAACTTATAGTAGCGGATCCATCCTGGGCTATTGATGGAATAGCCGTTACTTTAACATTATCTATATGCCAGCGATCAATATGATATGAATTTGTACCATAAGTTTCCCAGCGAATTTGTAGTGTATTATCCATTGTGACATAAAAATCATCTGTCCTTGGTAAAATATCCACTGTCGCACCACTTGCATTACTTATTTGGTATTCCAAAACAGTAAACCATGAATTTCCATCACTACTATATTCTGCTTTTAAACCATTATAATGTCCCGGAGGTGTAGTATATCCATCTAGAGCTATTTGGAATTGAACTAAAGCGTATGTTGGATCTGATACAGTAATTATTTCTGAAAATAAATAGTGTTCTGAGTA
>Ga0115000_10003208_pt1 | contig 13688 bp, 3 predicted proteins | sample ArcticOcean_MG_C_6_FD_89690 | JGI IMG/M metagenome (GOLD analysis project Ga0115000, IMG submission 89690) | Marine microbial communities from western Arctic Ocean - ArcticOcean_MG_CB8_128 | ecosystem: Environmental > Aquatic > Marine > Oceanic | place: Arctic Ocean: Canada Basin | collected...
CGGCGGCGGCGGCGACGACGACGACGACAACATCAACTCGATGAAGTCGCAGCAACAACAACAACAACATCAACGGGCAGCAAACGTTCGTAAAAACATGGGGAGTAACCATAATCAGCCGCAGCAGCAAAGAGTTTTAGAAGAACCGCCGAGACCGAAAAACTTTTTAGAAGTCATCGAACTCGTGGAGAAAGGCGAACCGGTGCCGGGGATTAAAGACATCGACGATCGTCCACCGAATCCGGACGTAGCTTTACCGCCAGTCAGCGAAGATTTCGAGGAGAGAACGAAGAAACCGTGGTCGATGAAACCATCGGAAGACGAGAGCTTTGAAGGGCACAGACCGTGGGATAAATACGGCGATGGCGCCGCGGCGAGCGGCGAGTATTCATTCGACGGAAGAGGAGGAGGAGGAGGGTGGACGCCGCCCTCTGTGCCGCAAATGTCCGATTCTGCCAGACAAGCGTACGGGCTTTAGCATAAAAGATAGTAGCGCATAGATCGATATAATAGTAACAAACAGGTACAGTATGCAGGAAAAAAACTACTAAATAAAAACTACCAGAAAGAACACCATCCGATGTAAGAAGTGCACAAGTTCTCGTGATTCATCGCTTTTTCAATCAACCGTCGCACTTGATGTTCGACTGAATCTCCAGCGTCCACCGCTGAACCAGCTTCGATTAAACCGTCTTTCCCGGTTAATTTATCGTTCATTCGTTGCATGACACTCACCGCTCGATCGTTCAAAACCATATTATCCTCGTTGTCGTTTATGCCGTCCAACGCGTCGATGAGTTCGTCGCGCTTTAAAATTTCCGGTTCGAACGAGGACATGCTACTGCCGCAATTCCCCGCGGCCGCGGCGACGGCGGCAACCGCAGCAGCAGCGCTGCTTTGTGCGTGTTGATTTTGGTGTTGTATATCGCCACTGGCACCGAGCTGTTGATGCATAACGCGCTGCGCGTAGGAAGTTGAGTGGTGATTGAGATGCTGTTGGTGGTTACCGCCGACAGATCTGTCTTGATCGTTGGCGTCGCCGTGTTCGGATTCATCGACCGAAACGTTTGTCGGATCGCCAACACCGCCGAGGATGTTCATGTCCGTACCAATCATAGCGGACATTCCACCACCACCGCCAAACTCGCGCATGTTTTCGTATTGCGCGTGTAACGCCGTCGCGCCCATCACGGAGGAGGAAACCGGAACTTGCCCGCTCGGCGTGTCCATAAACATCGGCGCGGCGCCTGGTTTTTGCCCAGTTCTCGGTAAATCGTCGGAGCCAGAATCCAATCGAGAGGAGGAGTTGTGCCCAAAATCGGCGGTATTTGTTCGACTGTCGACACCAACCGCTTTACTCTTCTCGTCCAAATCGGCGTGGAAGGATTCGTTTTCAGGAATGGTTGGCGTTTTCGGCGGCGGCGTTCGCGAAGGCGCCCTAGAGGATTGACCGGAAGGCATATCAGACCCACCTGGGGTTGCTGAGCCAGAACCACTGGAACCGTCTCCCGCGACGAGAGTATCGTTATTAATGTTATTATTTGATGATGGTTCCTCGGCATCGCGAGAAATGGTATGCCTCGCCAATGGACTCGATTTCGCGCTACTCGTTCCAGCCGCCGGCGTGACGCTTCCGCTGTTGTTCGCCGAATTCGCGTTGGACGAAGGCTCCGCGGAGGATCCATTTTGCTCAGTCGCTTGATTCGCCAAAAGTCTCCAATTAATCAATGGGTCGTGAACAAACGCCTCTAACATAGCCAACACGGAATCTTTATTGCTTCGTAACACCGTAATCACTCTTTGACAAGTACCGATGAAGTTCCCTTCAATCCCGGAGACTTCCATCGCTTTCACCAACATTCGAGTTAAACGAAACGGCACGCGTTCTGGGAACTTTTCTCGGTGCATGGACGCTTCAAAACAATCGCCAAAATCGATATGCAAAACTTTTCCGGAGTATCTATCAATCATAAGGTTACTCGGGTGTCGATCACCGAGACCGAGTAAGTAGCCAACCATGGACATGACGGCCAAGGATCTCGTATACGTCGTTCGACGATCGAGCCATTGCTCGGAGCTGTGCGATTTGAGCCATAAAACTTGCGCTAAATCATTCCCAGGCGTGTTATCTAACGCGTGTCGGAAGACTTCAACTTTATTCACCAACGGCAAATTGTCGTAATCCGGGGCCATGGCGAGCATTAAACGATGTTCCAAGTTCAAAGGAATTTTGCGCGCCTCGCGGTGTTCTCGGATGAGAACGTGCATGGTGTCGCAATTCGGAACCCAGCCAATGAGACCAGAGTTTGGAGATAACGGGACGACGGCGTATCGAGCAATCGCTAAATCTCTCCTCGATGTCGAAGGCGTGCTATTCAACAATTGATTGACTAAACCGAACAACTGCATGACGCGTTCGTCTTGGCGTAAATCTTCGTGACCTTTTAACAAGTAACCGTAATCTTTCCCATCGGAGCCGTGGATTTGTAAACGTCGCGGGCGTTGTTTGGAAGTGATGACATGCATGGTGGGCGCGAACCACGCGATTGTTACCAGTTCGCCACCAGGAATATAATTCCCGGGTAAAGACAACTCTAAATCTCTCGCCGACAACAACCGGTGCGAGACGTATCTCAACTCTAAAGTTGTCAACGTCGGCAGTTGCTTGTTGATTCGTTTGAACACGTGATAATATAAATCCCAAGCTTGATTCAAATCCTCCTCGCGGCCGGACTCTTTGAACTTCTCGCAGTATTCACGAGCCTCTCGTAATTCTCTTCCGTAAGCTTGCGCGAATGACATCTCTTGCAACGTCTCCGCGCCGGTGCGTTCCAAAATGTGATGCAGAGGCGCCAAAACTGCAAACATGCCATCCACGTTTTGTTCGCCAAAGTATAAACGAGATGCCTCTTCCAATGCTTCGTGCCACGCTTCGTGCCAAACAATCGCGACGCGAATGAGCTCTAAACTTACTACTTCCGCTTGCTCGACTAAAAGCGCGGAATGATTCCGCAAGTTGTCTAGAACCGCCGTGGCGGAGACGCGTCGAGTGGTCGATTGCGACTTACACGCGACGAGTAATGGATACAACAACGCCTGGGGATGCTGACGGCCAACGCGAACAAATAATCGATGAATTAATCGTCGAACAGGTGGTGAATTCGAGTGAATTCGAGCAACAATTTGGGGAATCACTGCGAGCCACGTGTTGATGGAAACGTGACCGAAACCTTCAACCAGCGCGGCTTCGACTTCCGGCAAATGGCCGTAGTTAAACCATAAGGTTAACAGGCGTAAAATATCTTGCAGAGCACCACCCATATCACGCGGCGTGGAGCCACCCAATGCGATCGATCGAAAGAAACCTGATATAGCTGGCGCGACGTGCCTTGTTGCGGCGGCTTTGAGCGCGTCTCTTTCTTCGTTGACGTTTAATCGCTGCGTGGCTAAACGCTGGTAGTGTTCCATCGCGGTGGCGTTGAACAAAGCCCAGTTGTGCCAGGCTTTCGCCCAGTGTCTTGAATGTTTTGTAGCCGTACCGAAGGAAGTCAAGACGTCGGAAATTGTATCGTCGTCTAACGTTTCCTCGGCGAGTTCCCATCGCCACTGCCCGAGTTTCAAAAAAGCCTTCGAGACTAACTTTGCGTCGTCTTTAGCTAATCGACTACCCTCCATCTCGCGCTGATACGACGCCGAAAATAACTCGCTCGCGAGCGATTGTAAACGCTGAAATGCCTCTTCTCTCGAGTTAACGCCCCATAAGTGTTTGCAGTACGCAAACATGACCAAAGGTCGACCGGATCCAGCGCCGAAGCCTTCTTGACCGGCGGAGAACTCGCTCGGGTCGTATTCTAAAAGTCTAACCAAAGTTCTCTTCGCTTGCGATTGACGACCGGCTTTACGATTCATGGATGCGAACTTCAACCACGTCTTTGTTTCTTTGCTCATCGGGAGCACTAGCGCTCGAACGGCTAAGAGCGATTGCCAAACTTCCACGTCTCTCGAAACGCCGTAGATGCGATCGCGCCACATTTGACGAACGACATCTTGTCTGTGTTTCGCGCGTGGGTCGTGTTGCGCCATCGCTTGTAACTGAGCGTATTCGACAACTTCCTCGAGCTCGGCGAGCTGCTGCGCGCGAACAACACCGCCGTATGAGCGATCATACGATTCGGAAACCAACGACACGAGCTCTTGACCGAGCGCCTCTCGAGACGCGTCGATGTGTCTTAAAGCCGCCATCGGGTCTCCGCGACGAACGGCGAGAACGGCGCGGTAGAAATCCCCGTCCCCGGGCGTGATCAACGCGTTGACTTCGGAATACGGCGTTGAATTATCCGGCTTGCTCTTCTTACCGTTCATCTCGTCCAAGGTATTACCCGATCCTTTCTTATCGCCGCCGGAGCCGTTCGCATTAGACCCGTTCTTTCCAGTCGTGGAATCTCGTTTCGAGCTCGAGTAATGCACGGTGTACTTTTCCATCGATTTCCAATCGCCTAAATGCCACGCCGCTCGAGCCGCTAACGGTGCAACTTTATCCCTTAAAACCGAGTGTTTTGCCGATACGAGCTTTTTTATCTTTCTCTCGGCGATGGCGTCCCCTCCGTTTTCCCCTACTTGGATACCAATCTTGCTCGCGTGGGAATGCGGTGCGCCGCCTTCGTTTGTCGGCCACTCTCTCTTAGCTAACGCGATGAGTCGTTCCCACTCACTTAAAGCGGCTAAACATCGCATTTGCCCTAAACTTGCCTCCTCGCGCGCGATGCGATCGGCTTTGGACATGAGTTGTCGGTTGTAATGGTACGAAAAAGACGGCGATGGCGGTCTTTGCGCCGCTCCCGAGTACTGCTGATGATGATTTCTGGAGGAAAGTTCTCTTTGATATAGAAGTTCTGCCTCTCTCGCCGCTCGCGCGTCCAACTCATCCGCTTTCTTCTTATGCGCCTCCAACGCGAATTCCCATTGCCCTAATTTTTCGTACCACGACTCTTTCACGTTCACTTCCAATTTTTTATTCCTCAGATGCGTTAACACACCAAGAGCGGCTTCTGGCAATTGCAATTGATTGTTGATCGCAATAATCGCCTCGACGCATTCGTTTGGCATGGATGTAAACTCCAACTCCTTGTAATGCAAAGCTTTAGCGTACGCGCGACACCGCTCGGCGATGGCCCCCAACGTTCGCACGTCTACCGGGATCGGTTTCTCGTCACGTTCCATAAACTCGGACAAGTTGAGCAAAGTCGCTACAATTTCCGGAGGTATCGTCGGTGACGTGAACGCAGATTCCATCGAACGCACGAGTTGCTCTCTGTGCACCACGGACAACTCAGCCCAACAACTCACGAAGGATTCGCAAAACAAATCCTTAGCGACGTTAGGTTGAACGTTCGCCAGGTCCGCACACGCTCTCAGCGACGGAGACGGGGAAGATTTTAACAATTCAACCGATAACTGACGCATCCACTCGAGCCAATCTTCTTTTGTGGATCTTTGCGACGATTCCCACGCTTTGCGCAACGCGAATTCGTTGACGACGAGCTTTTGTGGTTGCACCGGAGGCGGAGGTCTATTCGATCGAGGATCAAACGCGTTCGACTCTTCGTATTCTTCTTGGCTGAGCACACCCTCGCTACCAAATATACTCGCATTTGAGGTGATCGAAAGCGCCCCGAACGCCGCAGGAAATTTCCCGCCCGATTCGATGCGTTCGCGCATCGCTTCGAAACGTTTGTCTTTCAGGCCCACTCTGCGAGCGACGCGAGTAATCGAGGGAAGGAACAACCGGTATTCATTTCCTAACGGCTTTTCCAGAGCAATTAACGCATCCACGGCATACTTTCGAAGAATAGCATCGTCGCTTTCCAAAATGCGCGCTAGCGGAGCAATAATTGCACTCGCGTGTTGGGACGACGCGCACTGCATGCGAGGTAAAAGTCTGGATAACGAAGCCAAGACCGCTCGGCGCACTTGAAACGGTACCGGAGCTACGCCTGGTTTGAACAACCTAACAATCGACGGTAATGCTAAGTGTAAGTGTTCATCCACACCACTCCCGAACGTTTCCAACGCTCTCAAGACGTACGGCACTGCCGCGTACCTCCCAGATCGCTCCGCGTCCGCCAACACCGCGACAATCCTGGGCAACAACTCCGGCAAATACGACCGAAACTCATCTCTCAACGCTCTGGACAGCTCTTCGCACAGCAACAACGTCGATTTTAAAAGCGCGTTATTGCCCCAGAACGTGTGAATGATTTCTAAAATTTCCGGCAAAAATCTCCTCACGTGCGCTTTAATCACGCTTACTAAAATCGCCAACTCTGAGAGCATAAACTCTCGCAAAGCGTCGTCGCACGTGCGCATGACGTCGAATAAAACCGGAAGGACGGTCGGTAGGTAAGAAACACAGTTCAACCCTAATGAATTGTGAAAGATGAACATGACCGATCGAACAACCATGTGTCGATGACTAGACATGGATTTATCTCTCAATACTCTTAACAACGCGTTCAAGGCAACCGTCGGGAAGAAATCGTCGCTCGCTGTGGTTAAGTTCATCAGCGGTAAGAGGTCGTGCGAATTTTCGTCGTCGTCATCGTCGTCGTCGCGGTAATTGTCATCGCCGGCTGTTTTTAAATTTATTTTATTTACATTCTTACCAAAACCTCCCATGATGTACGCATTCGCTTCAACCGCGACTGCTTTAGGGTTGTTTGTCACCGCTTTGGCCACCGCGGATTGTTTCACCCCTCGAACGCCAGCCGCGGAGAGTAAACCTTGACCGTATAGTTTGATTTCGTTTTCTTTGTGCGCGTGTGGGTCTAAAGCGCCGAGAATACCCAATGTTCGCAACACGTTTTCTCGTTTTGTGCCTTTCTCCGTCGCTACCATGCGTAAAAGTAACGGAAGCAACTGCGGGTGATCGGCGTACGGAGCGACGACGTACCCGGAGTGCTTTACCAGTTTACCTAAAGTGATCACGGCAATATCACGCGTAGCGTTTGACTTCAAAGCTTGCATGAGCAAAACGAGGAGCTCGGGCACGTGCAATCTAGTTGCCGGTCCACCAATTTCCATGAGTTCGCCGATGGTGGCAATCGCGGCGGCTTTCTCTCGACCGCTCACCGCCGTGCGTACAAAGACCGACGCCGATGATTTTGCCATCGCATCCGAAGTAGACATTTTACCGATTTTCGTGTGATCGTGCGCACTCATCGGGTCTTCGTTTAGATGTTTCATGGACGTATCATCGTCGTCTAAATTTGGCCTTTCATTTGTAATGTTACCGACGTCTCTCTGCTTCTTTTCCTTCTTGTTCTTGCGATTGGAGGCGTCGTCGTCGTTGAAGTTGAAATCGTAATACTTATCGCTCGAGTCGTTCGCGTTTTCGTCTTGACCGTTGTTATTATTCGAGTCGTTACCGTTGCCACCTTTCTTGACCTTTTCTTTCTTTCCGCTTTTGGCATCTATACCGTCCTTCTTTTTATCGTCAACAACCCCAGCGCCGCTACTTTTCGAATCTTCCGCTTTCGCTCTTAACATCCTCGTCAATGTTTTCAAAATCACCGGGCAAATGTGCGGCGTGAATAATCGAGGACATGCACGAATGAGAGTCGCGATTAACTTTGCCGATTCTTCTCTGACTGAAGATTCTGTTGACCTTTCGAGTTCTGCCAAGAGCTGCAACAAGTACGCTCTCAACGCCGGCAAACAATACCCGGGGTTTCTCGGTGAAAGCCGCGTGCCTATCAACTCAATCGCAAGCGCTCTCACTACCACATTTTCGTCGTTCAAAGCCACGAATAATGCTCTCAAGGACCGCGCTTGCGACAAATACGAATCAATCGCGCGACAGCCAATCACAAATGCCCTCAAAACTGACGCTCGAAAGTTAGCGTCTAAATCCGCCACCGACAGTTGCAACAACCGTTCCATGATGACATCCCTCGTCGCTTGCGGTTTAGCGTCGGACTGACGGTTAAGTAGCATCAACGCGTTTCGATTCGAAGCGCTGTATTGATTTTGTCGATGATACGAAGAGGGAGAAGGCTTTTGCGAAATTTGCTTCAGCTCCAACAAGTGGCAGCACGTCAACGCCGCTTCCAATCGCACGTCCACGGAAGGGTTATCTAAATGTTGGACGACGTTACGTCGCGCAAATTTTAGTAACAATCGAGACTCGAACGGGAACGAGCGCATGGTGCGTAATGCGAGCTCGAGTGTTCGTCGCGAAACTCTTCGTTGACCATTGGTCGCATCCGACGATGGATGTTCAAACATCGTGCCTTCAAAACCGAGGAGGTTATGATGATGGCCAAATTCGCCGCTACCCGCGTTCGTCGTCCTAGTCGCCATGGACACGGCATCGAATAAGCGACTTTGGATTTGTGAAGTCAAGTCTGGTAACGCGTCCGTGATTGTTTCCAACGAAGAGACTAAGGATTTGGACAGACCAACAGCAAACATTGTCGGCAAGACGTTCAATACGTGCGGTTTCCAAGATTCCTGAAGCGCGGCAGCCATTTCGCCACAACATCTCAGAGCCTCGCGCACGCCCGAGCGAAGCACCTTCTCGTTCGCTAATTTTAGCTCTTGCTTTCTTCGAATTTCTTCCTCGTCGTCTTCGTCTTTTTCCGTATCTTTAGCCGACTCGTGCCGTTTCGTCCTCTTTGCGATTTTGTTGCGACCATTCCCCCCGTTTTCGTCGTCGAAATCGCCGTCCAGCTCTTCGCCGTTATTATTACTCCTATTCTTCCTCTTTTCGCGGTTTTCTTTCTTAATGCTCTTTCGTCGTTTTCTTGACGCCAAACGCTCTTCGTAATTTAAAGAACCTTCACCGAAAACATCGTACATGACGGCAGAGATTTCCGGAAGGTAACGCAATAACGCGCTTCCCAGAGGTTTCTCAAACATGCGATTTTCTTGGACCGAATAGTCGATCACGCGAACGCTCCTTCCATCGGCCGAGGTAATCTGCGAAACTGTATTCGGCGATCGCGATCGGTAGTTGCCGTATGCTCCTGGCGTTTGAACTCCGTTATTATTGTTCATGAACCCATCGGGAGTACTGACGGAACCGGGCGTAAGCCATCCCGGGCCGTTACTATTGACTTCTCCTGATCCACCAATTAAAGCGTTGTTGTTGTTGTCGTTGCTTGGAGTCGCCAGAACAGGCGATTGCATGAGCGGACCGATCAAGTTTTGATTGTTCATTTGATGTTGTTGGTCACTGTAATTTGAGCCGTTCGCCGGCGTCCCAGATCGAGATCTATCTAGAGGCGATGCGCCTCCGCTGCCGCCGTATCCTCTGTTGTGAGTATTCGGAGTGGTAGTGCTGTTGCTATTTACTATCAACTGCGGCGTGCCTCGATGACTGGAAATACCACCACCGCTAAGCACGTGTTGTCCTTGCGTGGGGTGGTAGCTCGAGCTCGTCATGTTATTATCTTCTCTCGCCCTTCGCACGCGCATGAGTTCGTTCGCGCGCATCGCCGGTTCCAACGCTTTCGCTAAATCACCGAGTGCTAGGAAACCCGCATCTCTTTCGCCTTGCGCTCGAATAGAAGTAAGCAAAACCCCACACGCTAGCGGTAAATACGAATCTGCAAACCTTCTCGGTGAAAACGCGGCTAACTTTGGAATCAAATCAATCACCGACCTTCTCACGATGAGACGTCTGGATCGATAAAACTTCAAAACCGTTTCCGCAACCTCTTTATATCTAGAAAGCATAAACTCGCCCGTGTGACGCAACAGTTCGCCGAGCGCGAGTAAAGAACCGTGGATTTTTTCTGGACGATCGTTGCACTGCGCGTTCGTGTGCACTTTTTTTGCCGACGGCGAGTGTTTGTCCGAGGGCGTCTTTCTACTGCTACTGCTATGAGGTGTCTTGGCAGAGCCACCGCCGCCGCCAGATTTCGACGGCGTCGTCGTCGAATTCCCCGGAGTCAACGGAGCTTCTAAACCTTTTCTCGCTTCTTCATACAGTTTATAATACCATTGGACGCGATATCTCGTCTCTCTTTGCTCGATAACCATCAAACACGCTCGTAACGCCAACACGCCGGCCAATCGAACGTCTAAACTCGGATCGTGCAACGCCGGCCACACGGCTTTGATGAAATGCGGCACGTGCACGTTAAACACCGTCGGCGCATTTGCGGCTAATTCTCTCAAAGTCAACGCGGCGGCAAACCGTTTTCGCTCTTCCCGTACGGGATTTTTCAACCATTTAAACGCTCTGTTCACCTCCTCCTCCACGATATCCGCGGTCACCGCGCCTCCGGTCGCCACCAACCTCCCCAACGCCTGACTCGCCGCGCTCGCTAAAACCGGTTCCGGTCCTTGTCGCATCGTTGTCACCGCCGTCCTCAAATACCGAGCAAACCTGGTAACTTTCTCGACCTCCTCGCCAAACTCGACCGAACACAACTGGTCCACGCACGCCACCGCGGCTAACCGTTCTCTCAAAATAACGCTTCCGGCTAACTTTTCAATCCTCTCGTGCGCATCGTTGGTAAACTGCGCGAATGCACTCGTCGACGCTTCCCGTGCCTGGCCTTCGACGTATTCTCTCAACGCGTTCCCTCGTTTCTCTCGAAACAAGAGTAAACTTTTCTTCTTCTTACTCCTCGCTCCGTACAAGAAGAAATCTTCCTCGTCGTCGTTATCATCATCGTTATCGTCCTCGCTATTTTCTCCGTCGCTCTTATCATCATCGTCGGCACCCGAATACTCTTCCTCCGAGGAGCTGCTCTCATCCTCGCTGCTCGAGTCGGAATACTCGTCGTTCTCGGAATCATCTTCGTCGTTATTCGCGACTCCGTAAAACCTGCCATTGTTATCGCTAGTAGCGTTTGTTTTCTTCGCCGCCACGTGGGCGGTACTTTTCTTCAACGACTTGTTCTCGCGCATGCCGATGGCGTCGAAACCTACTCCGAACAACTCCCCGGTCAATTCTCGGCTGTTTTGCGAGAACAAAAACAACGAGGAACTCCTTCTCTTATTCTTATCGTTGTTGTTGTTGTATCTCGAAGAAGACGTGTGGTCGTTGCTGTGTTGCGCATTGGTATTGTTTTTCGGCGGTCTCGCGCATAAATCTCGAAGTAACGCGCTGAACGCGTCCGTCGGTCGAGAGGAGGAGGACGAAACGGTATTATTATTATTAGAAGACGTCTTGTTGTTGTTGTTGTTCGCGTGATGCGTGGTTGGATGATGATGATGTTGCGCCGAAGAATCAACTTTCTTTTCCGGAATTAAATTCGATGAAGAAGCCATCGTCTCACTACTCTTCGTGTCGTCTGCGCAACAAGAACAACAACAACAACAACAACAACAACAACAACAACGAGACCCCTCTTCTCTCTTCCTTTATTTCGCGAAAGGTGTTCTCGTTTTTTCTTCTTCTTTAAATTCTCACGCGTGTTTTGCGGTCGATTTTTCTAACGATTTTCTCGAGCTCAAAAGACACCAAATTAGTAAAAGGAGAAAAAAAGGAATTTAAGGCAAAAGTATACGATTACGCGGGATAACGCACATAATAGTAAAACACTGATCACATATAAACAAACGCATTTCACGACTTCAGACTCACTCTCTCGCTCTCTCTCTTCTCTTCGCAAACTTTAAAATGTATTAACTTATATTTTTAGACGTCGATGGAGTTGTACGTCGTCTTTCTCCCCGCGGAGGAGGATTTGGATTTCTCCGTCAAGAGAGAGTCAGGATTTTCCGCCGCCTCTCGGTACTTTCGAACGGCGAGCGCGCCGAAGCCGGCGCAGGCGAAGAGCAAGGTGCCGTACTTCAAGGATTCTGGGCGCAAAAACGAAGGTTTTTGTTGTTGTTCGCCGGAAGAAGAAGAAAGCATTTGGACTCTGTTACCGAGACGAGACGAGAGCGTAGTCTCGCTGACCAAATCAGAAGGGCAGTTCGCAGGCTCGACGGCGCAGACGGAGTCGCAGGAGCACCAGGTGTAGAGCTCGTCGCCCTTGTAGAAGCGGTTGCGAGACTTTGCGCCGTTCCATTCGTACTCTCGCGTGCAAGAATCCATCGCCGAAATGATATCGCCGTCCGGACACTTCGCGGCGTCGCCTTCGCATCCAATGTCGGATACGGCCGATAACTCGTTCTCCGGATCCAACTTGTCGTACAAATAGAAGCCAAACTCCTCGTCATCGGCTGGCGTGAAGTCAACGGCGAAGGTGCCGCAATACACTTCGGTCATCTCCATACCTTTGTTCCATTTGAAATCAGGGTCCATGGACTTGGTGATGATCTTAGCGCCGACGCGATCGGAAAACGTCTCTCCAGTCGAAAAAGTCAACTTAGAAAGCGGAGAGCAACCCGTGGAGAGAATCATGTGGCCTTTGAACGGATCGAGGAGTTGTTCTTTGATCTCCTTTTGCGCCTCCTCTTCGTTCGGTACGATGCAATCGTAGTTCACGGTTAAGTATTTGAAGGTTCCCCAGCACGGGTCGCCAAAAACACCATTCGAAGCCCCGACTTGGCACGATTGAAGGCCTTCGCACTGCGCTCCAACGACGCTGAAAGAGTCTTGGCACTGTTCATTTTTCCCGTGCCCGCAGTACTTGCCGTCTCGAGCCGCGCAGGTCGTGTTCGACCCGTTGCCGCAGACCCCGTTCTTCAAGCGACCGTAAGTCGCGCTGTTGATCTTAGCAACAGTACCAGTTCCGCATTCAATATCGAGCGTTTTATGTTCGCACACGGTGGCATCTTTATTCGTCTCGACGTTGGCTTGTGCCTACGCGAGTGCGGCTTGTAAGTCCGCCGCGGATTCCTCAGCCTTCGCGTCTTCCTCGGCGCTCGGATCCACGCAGTTGTACGAGATATTCAAGTACTTGTACGTTCCTCCGCACGGATCGCCAAAATACCCGTTCGACGAAGGCACGCTGCAACTGTTCTTGCCTTCGCACGCGCCGCCAATTTTCGCTTTTTGCGCGTCGTACTGACCGGTTTTATGGAACGGACAGTTTCTGTTCGACGTCGCCGAGTGCGGACAGACGACTGGTTCACCGGTCACGTGCGCGGCTTCCGAGCGTCCATACCAACCATCGACGATGCTGATGAGCTCCCCGGTTGGACACGAAATCGAAGCCGTTTTGTGTTCGCACGATATCGATTGCACGTCGTACGCGGAAACGAATCTCGCGCCACCACTCGCGACGAGCGCGAGCGAGGCTGCCAACGACGCCGCTTTCGTAAACTTTGAATTCTTTCGCTTCCTCGTCATCATCCTTTTGTGGAATTCCAATGTAAAGCGTCGCGTGATATATTATATATAACAGAAGATGTATGAATCTTCTCTCTTTCTGTTGTTTTCTGACAACAACAAATACACTCTCCGTCGCGTTTGTCCGCGCGTGTGTTTAACAACAACGAGTAGTAAACGCGCAATAAAAGGACTGCGTATCACAGAATGTGTAAAGTGCGGAAAAGAACGACGAAAGGGTGTTACAAGGAATTCCTCACCAAAAAAAAATGCCCAAAAAATTGGACATTTTTTGGAGTTTTTTCCTTCAACTTTTTTTTCAACTTTTTTTTCAACTTTTTTTTCCCTCCTCTGATCACACAATACATGCGATACATTATTCTTCAACCTCATACGACTCTCTTTTAAAGTCTCGTATAATAATAATTCCATGAGACGAAAGAATCCACATCCGCAG
>Ga0115000_10003211_pt1 | contig 13685 bp, 11 predicted proteins | sample ArcticOcean_MG_C_6_FD_89690 | JGI IMG/M metagenome (GOLD analysis project Ga0115000, IMG submission 89690) | Marine microbial communities from western Arctic Ocean - ArcticOcean_MG_CB8_128 | ecosystem: Environmental > Aquatic > Marine > Oceanic | place: Arctic Ocean: Canada Basin | collected...
TCTAACATGTTTTCTTTATTAAAAAACCGTTCTTTGATAGAGTTACTTAAGTAAGAGAGTTCACCAGCTCCATAGACATCTTTGTGTGAAGAAAGAATTTGTTCAGTAAGAGTAGTTCCTGATCTGGGCATCCCAACGATAAATACTAGTTTCTGCCCATTATTTTCTAGAGCAGAAACTTTATTATCTTTAAATCTTTTTTTAATTTCTTCAAACTGCTCAATATCTTTTTCCACATTGTAGTTAATACTGTTTTTAAAAATTTTATTTGCCGTTTCATAATAAAGAAAAGATTTCTTGTGATCACCTATATCTTCATAAGCCTTACCTAGTGCAAAATTTAATTTTTTTTTATTATCCTCACCCAATTCTTTTTTTAATTGCTCTTCCATTTTTTTTAGGTGTGTATCACCCAGTTTATATTTATGTATTGAGCTGATACGTTTATCAGCTTCTGTCACTTGGGGATGATCAGCAAGTATTTCATAATATAATTTCTTTGCTTGATCAAAATTACCTAATTGTTCGTAATAGCTAGCAAGAGATAATTTTGCCGTTATATTTTTATTATCTATTTTTAGTGCTGCTGAAAAAAATTTTTTTGCTGCTTCATTTTGATTTTGAGACATTTTTAGTGCTCCAAAATTAACTAATGTATCTAAAAAATCAGGTTTAATATTTAAAGCTCTTTTATAATACTCTTCTGCTATATAATCTTTACCAGACTTAGCTGACACCATCCCAAGATTATTAAGAATATTAAAATTATTTGGTTCAATTTTTAAAGCTTTTAACAAAAGTTTATTTGCTTGATCTTTTTCACCCAAAGCATTGTAAGCTAAGGAAGTAATGTTATAAAAAATAGTTTGGTTTGGGAATTTCTTTATTAAAAGAGTTCCTTTTTCTATCACATCATCAAATCTTTGTGATTGAAAAAAACTAAGTATTATGGATAATTGTTTTTTTAGGTATTCAATATTTTCCATCTAATTCTTTTTAATTTTAATACAAAGAATTACAAATGAAATAGTATAATGAATAATATTAATTTTAAAAAATATTAATAAATGACTATATTTGCTTTATCTTCAGGTCCCGGAGTTTCTGGAGTGGCCATAATAAGAGTTTCAGGAAAAGACACAAAAAAAGTAATAGAAATATTAACAAAAAAACCTACTCCAGAGCCAAGAGTTGCTACTCTAAGAAAAATCAACAAAATCAACACTACTGAGCTTATTGATGAGGGTATTGTATTGTGGTTTCCTGGCCCACAGAGCTACACAGGGGAAGATATGGCTGAATTCCATGTACATGGAAGCAAGGCTGTTATTAGTGCTTTACACGGGTCTATTTCTGAAGTCGAGAACTGTCGTTTAGCAGAGCCAGGTGAGTTTACAAAAAGAGCATTTCAAAATGGAAAAATAAATTTACTTAAAGCAGAAAGTATTGCTGATTTAATTTCAGCAGAAACTGAAATTCAAAGACAACAAGCAATAAAAATAATGAATGGAAAATCCGCAGATAAATTTAATGAGTTAAGAACAAAACTATTAAAAACCTTATCGCATATTGAAGCCAAGATAGACTTTCCAGATGAGGAGTTATCAGACGACATATTAAAACATATTAAAAAAAACTCTAACGAGGTCTTCGAGGATATAAAAAAAATTTTAGAGGATCAAAGAGTTGGAGAAAGAATTAGAGAAGGTTTTAAAATTGCAATTATAGGACCAACAAATGCTGGTAAATCAAGTTTGTTAAATCATCTTTCAAATCGAGATGCTGCAATTGTATCGGAAATAGCTGGCACCACCAGAGATCTAATTGAAATCCACTTAAATATCGATGGCTATCCGATTGTAATCTCTGATACTGCGGGAATTAGAGAATCTAAAAATGAAATAGAAAAAAAAGGAATAAAAATAGCACTTAAAAAAGCTGATGATGCTGACTTAAAACTTATTGTTATAGATGCAAAAAGGCTTGATTTTAAAGGAGTTTTGAAGGATTTAATGGATGAAAATGCAATTCTTGTTATCAATAAATCAGATCTTTTAAACAAAGATTTAAATTCTGAAATTAAAAAACTTAATCACATTTTGATTTCAGTAAAAAATAATTCCAACATTGATGGTTTAATTTTAAAAATAAAAAATAAATTAAAAAACAAATTTATTACTAGTGACAATATTTTAATTACCCGTGAAAGACACAGAAATCATCTTGAACAATGTTTGGTTTATTTAAAAAATTTTGAAGAAAAAAACCATACAGAAGATTTTGATAAAGCAGCAGAAGATCTTCGTTTAGCCACAAGACATCTTGGGATGATAGTTGGGAAAGTTGATGTCGAAGAAATTTTGGGCAGTATTTTTAATGATTTCTGCATCGGAAAATAAATAATTTTATTTTATTGACAGATTTTGCTTAAATAAACCAATATTATCAACACATTTTATTTTTATGTAAAAAGCACTTTTTACGGGAGTTTTTAGCCCATTTTGGACAGTTATCGTTGATGAATAACACTTATTTATCATGTTTTTCGCTTTTTTTATTTTCTTTTTATAAATTATCAGTAAATACAATTTTATAAATACTCACTCATACCTTGTAATATTTTTGATCGGTTATAAATTTAAGTTATGAAAAATGATTTATCATTTGAGGTAGTTGTAATTGGTGGAGGTCATGCGGGTTGTGAAGCTGCAGCAGCTTCTTCACGTCTTGGAGTTAATACTGCCTTGTTTACCCACAAAATTGAAACCATAGGAGAGATGTCTTGTAACCCAGCTATAGGTGGTCTGGGTAAAGGTCATCTCGTTAGAGAGATAGACGCCTTAGATGGTGTGATGGGTGAGATTGCAGACAGGTCTGGTATACAATTTAGACTGTTAAACAGAAGCAGAGGTCCAGCTGTACAAGGACCAAGAACTCAATCTGATAGATTTTTATATCGTAAATATATGCAAGAAAAACTGTTAAACTACTGTAATTTAACGATTTTTGCTGATCCAATATTAAAATTTATTTTTAATAAAAACACAATAAGTGGTTTAGAAACAAAGTCTGGTAAAAAATTTTCATGTGGCAAGTTGATATTAACAACTGGCACTTTTTTAAATGGTTTAATTCATATTGGTGATAAGAAAACTCCTGCTGGGAGGTTTGATGAGAAGCCATCTACAGGTTTAAGCGAACAGCTTGAAAAATATGATTTTAAAATAGGAAGACTTAAGACTGGAACACCACCAAGGTTAGATGCAAGAACAATTAAGTATGACAACTTGGAAGAACAATTTGCAGATGATGATCCCTACTTTTTTTCTTTTCTAACTAAAAAAAATTTAAACAAACAAGTCTCATGTCGAATGACTTATACAAATGAAAAGGTTCATAAAATTATTCAAAAGAATTTAAAAAAAAGTGCCATGTACTCAGGAAGCATCCAGGGTGTTGGGCCAAGATATTGTCCTTCAATAGAGGATAAGATAGTAAAGTTTGCTGACAAAGATCGCCATCAGATATATTTAGAGCCTGAGGGTTTAAATGATCATACAATTTACCCAAATGGGATATCTACTTCGCTCCCTGAGGAGATACAACAAGAAATATGTAATAATATCAATGGTTTAGAAAATGTAAAGATAATTAGACCAGGTTATGCAATAGAATATGACTATATCGACCCTAGAGAGTTATTTTTAACTCTTGAAACTAAAAAAATACAGAATTTGTATCTTGCAGGACAGATTAATGGAACCACAGGTTATGAAGAAGCTGCAGCTCAAGGGCTAGTCGCAGGAATAAATGCTGCTTTATCCTTCAAGAAAGAAGAGCCGTTTATTTTAGATAGATCTGATGCCTATATTGGAGTTATGATAGATGATCTCGTAACTAAAGGTGTTGCTGAACCTTATAGAATGTTTACCTCTAGAGCAGAATATAGATTAAGTCTAAGAGCAGATAATGCTGATCAAAGATTGACAAACAAGGGTATTGCTATTGGATTAATATCAAATAATAGAGAAAATATATTCAAAGATAAAGAGTGTAAAATTAATTTAATATCAAAAAAAATGTTAGAATCATCAATCTCGCCCTCAAAAATAAATGGTTTTAATATTAAAATAGCAAAAGATGGAGTAATAAGAAATTCCATAGAAATATTAGCTCAAAAAGGTGTCAATATGAATAAAATAAGAGAAATATGGCCAGATATTCCTTTTTTTAATGATAAAATAGATGAGCAAATAGAGATTAATGCACATTACAAGGGATATCTTAAAAAACAAAAAGCTGACATATTGGCATTTAAAAGGGACGAAAACTTGATAATTCCAGATAATGTTAATTATGATGATCTTTCAGGTCTTTCGAATGAAGTAAAGGCAAAATTCAAGCAAATTAAACCAAAAACTATGGGACAAGCGCTCAGAATAGACGGTATAACTCCAGCTGCTGTATATATTTTGTTGTCACATGTAAAAAGAAAGTCTATTAAGCTTATAGCTTAATGGATGAAATTTTAAATAAATATTCACTACTTAGTAATCAGAATGTTCCACGTGAAACACTTTTAGACTTCGAAATTTTCATTAATATGCTTCAAAAAAGAAATGAAGAAATTAATATTGTTAGTAAAGAAACGGCTAAAAATAATATAATTAGAGAACGTCATATAATAGATTCAGCACAAATCATTGAATTCATTGATTTAAACAGTAATATAATAACAGACATAGGTTCTGGTGGTGGAATGCCAGGAATAATTATATCAATTATGATAAAAAATATGAAAAAATTAGTAAAAGTTCACTTATATGAAAAAAGTCATCATAAAAGTGCCTTTTTGAGAAATGTCTCAAGAGACTTGAAATTAAACACAGAAATAATGCAAGAAAATATATTTGACGTACAAAATTTAGAGTCAGGCACTATAATGGCTAGAGCTTTTAAGCCCTTACCAATAATATTAGATTTAATTTACAAAAACTTTAGTAGTTATAAAAATTTAATTTTGTTCATGGGAGCAAATGGTGAAAAAATTTTAGAAGAAACCTTAAAAAATTGGGATTTTAATTTTGAAAAGAAAAAAAGTATTACAAACAAAGATTCATTTTTATTAAATATAAAAAATATTAGAAAAAAAATTAAGAATTAAAATGCAAATTATTTCAATAATAAATCAAAAGGGTGGGGTTGGAAAAACCACTACAGTAATTAATCTTGGAGCTGGTTTGGTGCAACAGAAAAAAAAAGTTTTAGTAATAGATCTAGATCCACAAGGAAATGCAACTACAGGACTTGGTTTATCCAATTTAGAAAATTCTAGTGAAACTATTTACGGAGTATTGAATGGAACAAAGGATATTTCAGCAGTGATTAAAAAAACAGATTTTACAGATCTTGATATAGTTAGTTCAAATGTAGATTTATCTGGTCTCGAAGTTGAAACAGCTGGAGATAGTAAAAGAGCATTTATACTAAAGGGTAAATTGGCCGCTTATTTAAATGATTCTAAGCCATCCTATGATTATATACTGATAGACTGCCCTCCATCATTAAGTCTTTTAACAGTTATGGCGTTAGTGGCATCACACTCACTAGTTGTACCATTACAAACAGAGTTTTTTGCACTAGAGGGACTAACTCAACTAATAAAAACAATAGAACGGATAAAAGTAAGTCTAAATCCTGAATTACAAATAAGAGGAATTCTTTTAACAATGTATGACAAAAGAAATAAACTCTCTGCACAAGTTGAAAAGGAAGCTAGAGATTATTTTAGTGATAAAGTTTATCAAACAATCATACCGAGAAATGTAAGATTGTCAGAAGCACCTTCGCATGGAATGCCAGTTTTAATTTATGACAAATATTGCCTTGGGAGTAAATCTTATTTAAGTTTTACTGATGAATTTATTAATCAAGAATATAAAATAGGAAGTGAGGTATAATGGATTCAAATAAAATAAAAAAAGGCTTAGGTCGTGGATTGTCATCGTTAATTGGAGAAACAAAGTTAGAGACTAGTATTAACAAATTACCCATTAGTGATCTAATCAGTAATAAATTTCAACCAAGACAAATATTTGAAGAAGATAATTTGCAAGATTTAGCAAATTCAATAAAAGAAAGAGGAATCATTCAACCTATTATAGTTAGGAAATCTGCAGATCAGAACTCTAAGTATGAAATAATTGCAGGAGAGAGAAGATGGTTGGCAGCCCAAAAAGCAGGTTTACACGAAGTGCCAGTAGTAATTACCGATGTTAATGATTTAAAATCTCTAGAGTTTGCAATTGTAGAAAATGTTCAAAGACAAGATTTAAATGCGATAGAAGAAGCTAGAGGCTATCAACGTTTGATAGAAGAATTTTCATACGATCAGCAAAAAGTAGCAAAATTTATTGGGAAAAGTCGAAGTCATATAGCAAATTTTTTAAGGTTATTAACCTTGCCTGTAGAAGTCTTAAAATTAATTGAAGTTAAAAAATTATCTGTAGGACATGCTAAAATTTTAGTGGGACTAAATAACATAGAATCAATTGCTAAAAAGATAATAGAAAAGAACTTATCAGTTAGACAGTCAGAAAAACTTGTCCAAATTTTTAAAATAAAAAAACAAACTTTTAAATTGCTAAAAGACCCAAACCTTAAGGCTCTCGAATTATCAATTATGGATAAAATAGGTTTAAATGTTTTAATCAAAAATAAGAAAAATAATACAGGATCTTTAGTAGTAGAGTATAAAGAGCTTGATCAGTTAAACAAAATTATTGAAATAATTAAGTCAAACTATTAATTGGGGAGGCTGTTTCAATAATAAAATTAAATAAAATAAAAATTGAATTATTGTTGTGCCTCTTAATTAAAAGTTCTACTTCATTAACTTGATATATTAATTTTTTAACATCTGAAAGAGACCAACTTCTCAATTGTTGTTTAACAATTTCTTTTTCTTTCCAAAATATAGGTGGTTTACTTGATAAAATAGTTGAATCAATGTTGTTTGTTCTTTTAAATTCAATACTCAATTTAGCCAATCTTTTTGATTTGATTAAAAACGTTCTGATGATTAATATACAATCCTCTATAGTGTAATTATTTTCATTTAATATATTAATTGTTTTCTTTTTATTTTTTGACAAACATGAGTCTACTAATTCTGATATATTATAATTTTCTGCCAAGTTGGTTAACCTTAAAATATCCTCGTGTTCAATTTTTTTTCTACTACCAATATAATTTTTTATTTTTTCTAGCTCGTTAGTCAAATTTAACCTGTCACCCCTTGTCCTTTGAACTATTATGTTAATAACTTCTTGAGAGACAGAAACCTTAATTACTCTAAAAAAATTATTTGCAATACCAGATAAAGTTTGAATAGTATCTTCATAAAAAGCCACACAAGCAACATCTCTATTTTTTTCAAACAATGATCTTATCTTAGATCTTTTTTCAAGAACATTAGCATTTAAAATTATAAGTAGATCAGGAATTTTCTTTTCTATTAATTCTTCCACAACGTCTAATATTTTATCTGTAATTCTATTTATTATTATTAACTTTTCATTTTCAAAAAAAGATTTTGATAAAACATTATTAAAAAAATTTTCTTTGTTAATTAGAATCTCATTTTCATCATAATTATAAGTACTATCCTTATATTTTACTTGAAATTTAGTTTTTATTATTTCATTTTTATGTCCTTGGTTTCCACCATGGAATAAAAAAAAAACAGTTTCACTTTTGATCTTGTCTAATTCAAATGATTTAACAATCATGCTTAGATCTTGGAAAGATAAATAGTTATGCGGTTAATATTTTTATTAATTAACATATCTTCTATTTCTTTTTCGTATTGTCTCAATTTAAATTTATTTGAATTTGTATTGTAGTTGAATCTTTCCTCAAAGGATTGGCTTATATTTTGATCTTTACCATATTTAATTTCTAATTTTATGTTAACAATCATTTCGTAACGAGAGGGATCCCCCCTAGAATCTTTTGCAAGAACATTGGTTTTTTTTTGTGCATCTAACTCAAGAGTAATCATGTTTTGACTTTCATGATTTGAAAAACTAATTAAATTTCGATTTATTTTTGAATTGAGCTGATTTTCCTTCGAATTATTTATAACTTTTATTTTAAAATCAAAATTTTGATTCAAATAAACAGGTGTGTAACCACAACTTGTTAAAAATAAAAATGCCATCAATGTTATAATTATTTTTTTCATTCAACAATTAAGTTTATCAATTTATTTTTGATATAAATACTTTTTTTAATTTTTTTATTTGTGATAAATTTATTTATAATCTCATCTTCTTTTATCCTTTTAAGTAATTGCTCTTCGGTAGTATCAGATTCAGAAAGTAACAGTCCTCTTTTTTTACCTTCGATTTGCACTACAATTTTGAATATTTCTTTTTCTATTTGTTTGAAGTCAGATACAGGCCAAGATGAAGAAAATTTTTTATCTAGTTCTTCTAAGCACTCAAGAGCAAAATGAGGTATTACTGGCTGCAGTAAGCAAAGTATTTTCTTATAATTCTGAATTAATTCGAAATTATTTAAAGGCTTTTCAATTTCTTTATACAAAAAAGTGTAGGTTTCATGATAATTAGCAATAATTACATTGTAATGAAATTTTTCTAAATTTTTTGTAACTTTGTCGATCAAAATATTTGTAAAACTAGCTAATGATTTTGAGTCGTCATTCTCATCGTTTAATTTAATTTTTTCGATAATTTTTTTATGTAATACCCAAAGTTTTTGAATAAACTTATACGATGCAACCATTCCCTGATCAGACCATTGCACATCCTTTTCTGGTGGACTATCTGATAAAATAAAAAGTCTAACAGCATCTGCTCCGTAGTCTTTAATAATTTTTTGAGGATCTATGGTATTCTTTTTAGACTTTGACATAGATTCACTTGGTCCAACCCTTACTTTGTTGTTTGGTTCTGTTTTTGAGCAAAAATTAATTCCATCTTCAGTTTCAATTTCATCTGGACTTAACCAATGATTGTTTTGATCTTTATATGTTTCGTGGCAAACCATCCCTTGAGTAAATAATGCCTTAAAGGGTTCGGGGTTTATAAAATTTTTTTTATTAAAGCTTATTGCCTGCATAAAAAACCTAGAATATAAAAGATGAAGAATTGCATGTTCAACACCACCTATATATTGATCCACCGGCATCCAGTAAGCTGCTTCATCTAAATCAAACCCCTTTTCTGTATTTTTGCTAGAGCAAAATCGCAAATAGTACCAAGAAGAATCTACGAATGTATCTAAGGTGTCTGTTTCTCTTCTACACTTTTCTCCATTAATTTCTATTTCACACCAATCTTTTTGGTGATCCAGTGGGTTACCATTTGTATTAAGATTAATGTTTTCAGGTAATTTTACAGGCAAATCATTCAATGGAATTTTAACAATTTCATTTTTACTATTGTAAGCAATTGGAATTGGACACCCCCAATATCTTTGTCTAGATACACCCCAATCTTTTAATCTAAAATTAATTTTTTTCTTGCCCACATTTCTTTCTTCCAAAATCTTAATGGCTTCTTGTGTGGATTGTGCTGGAGCTTTTAAACCATTTAAAAATTGTGAATTAATTATTGTACCGGCGCCTGTGTAGGCTTTATTAGTTAGTTGTATCTCATTGTTTTTACTTTCAGGTTTGACAACTGAAACAATTTTCAAATTATATTTTTTTGCAAATTCAAAGTCTCTTTGATCGTGTGCAGGACAACCAAATACAGCTCCAAAACCATAATCCATCAATACAAAATTTGCAAAATAGACAGGTACTTTTATTGAGGGATCTAAAGGATTGATAGCAATTAATGTGGTTTTAAAACCGAGTTTTTCAGCTTGGGCAATTGATTCTTCTGTAGTGCCAGTTTTTGAACACTCCTGTTTAAATTTTAAAAAATGATTATCTTTCTCATAAAATTTAGCTACAGGGTGATCAACAGAAACTGCTAAAAAGGAAAAACCAAAAAGAGTATCAGGCCTAGTCGTAAAACATTTAATATTTTCTATAGGAAATTTGCTTTCTATTTTAAAATCCACTTCGCATCCATAAGATTTTCCTATCCAGTTTTGCTGCATAGTTTTTACTTTATTGGGCCATTCATCAAGAGTTTCTAATCCATCCAATAACTCATTTGAAAATTTTGAGATATTAAAAAACCATTGATTTAATTTTTTTCTTTCGACCTGTGCTCCTGATCGCCATCCTTTGCCATCAATAACTTGTTCGTTAGCAAGAACGGTTTGATCAATAGGATCCCAATTTACATAATTTTCTTTTCTATAAACTAAACCTTTATCGTATAATTCTAAAAAAAAGGCCTGTTGATGTTTATAATAATCAGGTGAGCAAGTAGATATTTCTTTATCCCAGTCGATTGAAAGTCCCAATTGCTTTAATTGGCTTTTCATAGTTTTTATATTTTCTTTAGTCCAATCTTTTGGATCCAAATCGTTTTGTTTTGCAGCATTTTCAGCGGGCATACCAAAAGAATCCCAACCCATAGGATGTAGAACATTGTATCCCTGCATTTTTTTAAAACGAGCGAGCACATCCCCTATAGTGTAATTTCTCACGTGACCCATATGGATTTTACCAGATGGGTAAGGAAACATTTCTAAACAATAGAATTTTTTTTTGTTTTTATCGATTTTACTTTTAAAAAAACTATTTTTATCCCAATAGTTTTGCCATTTTTCTTCAGTTACTTTAAAATTATATCTAGTCAAAAAATAAAATTATTATATATTTTATTTACTCTATTGCTAATTCTTTAAAGTCGGTGAAACTCTTTTTTTCTTAAGAAATTCTTTACGATTATTTTTATATTTATTACTCTCTAGCATTGCGGCTCTTTTTAGAATGGCTAATTTAATTTGTGACTCTAGTTTAGATTGAATTTTTTTTACATTACAATCCACAAGACTATTTTGACATTTACGTTCATGAATATTAATATCTAAAGCATCTGCTCTAATTTCGTTTGTTAAAAACCTAACTGTAATTTTCAAATCTCTTTTTTCATTTTTATTCTTAGAATTTCCATCAAACCACTCGGTTATTAAAATACCTCCAGAATAACTTGCATTAGAAAAAGGTACAAAATCCAAAATATCTATCGATGCTCTCCACAATTCATTAGACGAAGCAAAATCAAAAGTACCTCCTTGATTTTTTTTACCTCCGAATCTAATCCCTCGACCTTCTTCAATATTTTTTTTAACTCTATCATTAACGTTAACAGGGGTATCTTTTACATCAGCCCGTTTAAAAATACTTTTTGTTTTAGCGCACCCAGAAAGTGTAAAAAGAAGGACTAAAGCTAATATTGTAAAATTTTTCATAAATTAATATTACAGGAAAAAACACGTGTTTTAAGCAATATCAACAAAAAAATGAGTAAAAAGTGGTAAATATGCAACAAAACACTATAATATTGTCTAGGTATGTTAATTTTCTCTCAATAGCACTAAATAAAGATTAAATAAGCCCATTAATAATAAATAAAAGGAATAATATGATTAACTTAAAAAAAATAGGTGCAACAGCATTAGCAGGTTCGCTAGTAGCTATGAGTGCTTATGCAGGAGAAATGGCAGTAACAGGTAGTGCTGCAGTTACTTATAAAACTGGTAAGAACGGTACAGGTGACCAAGGTTCGTTTGGTAACAATAGTGCGTTATCATTTAACGGAACTGGTGAACTAGACAACGGTTGGAGCTTTGTAATGTCAGTAAATACTACTGATGGTTTTGGTGCAATGTCAACTGGAACAAACACAAACGATGCAATAACATCATCTTATACATCTCTAACTATGGGATCTATGGGAACTTTATCAACTGGTTATGGTATTGGTGGAGCAGGCTCGAAGTATGACGAAGAAGTACCTCAAGCTTACGAACAAGTTTCAGACGGAAATACATTCGCATCATCTAACAAAATTGGTGATCAAATGGATAACGGTGGAATATTGTACAACTCACCATCTTTTGACATTGGTGGAGCTTCAGTATCTTTTGATGCAGAATACAATCCTCAAGCAGATGACAGTGTACCAGCTACTGACGGTGGTCAAGTTGCTTACACTGCTACTGACGGAGAAGGTTACGGTTTAGGTGTTACTGCTAAATACGAAAATGCTACTATCGGTGTTTACGGTAATGAAGTTGAATCAAGAGTAACAAAGACTGCAATTATTCAGCCTAGAGACACTTTTGAAGGTGTTGTATATGCTAAGTATGCTATGGGTCCTCTTGCATTTGGTGTTTCTAGATCGCATATCGATTCAGCAACAAGTACTGGTGGAGTAGGTATAAATGAAAACAAAACACTAAGAACATCAGGCGGTATATTTACAAATGATCAAATGTCAGTTGCGTACAACGTGAATGATGATTTATCTGTTTCATTTACTCGTTCTGTAGATACTTATGAAGGTAGAACAGACATTATTCTTACGAGTGGTGTTGGTGTTAATGAGAGTATTGACATGACAGTTAATGCTTATCAAGCAGCGTACTCTATGGGTGCTATGTCTATTAAAGCGTATAATATGAATGTTAAAAATCCTGGATATAATAAAAATGCACAGGATAGATCAATAACTGAAATCGCAGTAGGTCTTGCATTTTAATTACGACTAGAACTTAATTATTTAAAAACGGCCTAATATTTTTTAGGCCGTTTTTTTTTATCCAAGATATTCCTGCATAACCAACTGATCTCAAAAGACCCACTCTTTTTATTGTAAATTCATTAATGCCACCTAAAGCAATAAATTTAGACTTTCGATTTAAAGTTAATAAATTAAATTTAGTAACTCCAAGGTAATTCTTTTTTTTTTTTACTTTAAATGTGGGTGCTAAAAAAATTATTGAACACCCTTGAGTTTCTTTTATATTAACCTCATGCTGATTATGTGCTGAACCTAGAAAAATAAAGTTTTTTGGTAAAGAAAATGTATTAAAATTAAGTTTCCAATTAAAAGAAGGAATGTAAACACCATTTAATTTATATTTTAAAGATCTTTTAATGTCGTTAGCTAAATATAAGTCTCTTTTCTTTGATTTACAGTAGTTCTTTAGAGCAATAATTACACTATCACTAATTTTTTTTTCATAATTTCTGAATATTATGGAAACATTTTTGTTAAGAAGATTGAGCTCTGAAGGTATAAAGTCATCTATAAATAAATAAATTTTAGGTAACACACTTTGCATAATAATATAAATAATCTAATTTTTGTAGAAAATACACTAAAGTCAGAAAATATTGATCTTAAAAAAGTAAGTATTATTGCTGTTAGTAAAACTTTTCCTATAGATGAAATAAATCCCCTAATTAATCATGGACAGATTCATTTTGGCGAAAACAAAGTACAAGAAGCGCTAGAAAAGTGGACAGATATTAAACAAAGTTTTAATCATATTCAGCTACATATGATCGGAAAATTACAATCCAACAAAGTAAAATTTGTCGTTCCACTTTTTGACTATATTCATTCTTTGGATAGTTTAAAATTAGCTGAAAAAATTTCAGCTGAGCAAAAAAAAATTAACAAAAAATTAAAAATTTTTATACAAATTAATATTGGAAATGAAGATCAGAAAAGTGGAATTAATGAAGA
>Ga0115000_10003213_pt1 | contig 13683 bp, 9 predicted proteins | sample ArcticOcean_MG_C_6_FD_89690 | JGI IMG/M metagenome (GOLD analysis project Ga0115000, IMG submission 89690) | Marine microbial communities from western Arctic Ocean - ArcticOcean_MG_CB8_128 | ecosystem: Environmental > Aquatic > Marine > Oceanic | place: Arctic Ocean: Canada Basin | collected...
ATTCTGATGTGATTGGGTGGCTATTCAAAGCTACTGAAAACCGGCAAAGGCGTTATGGCATATCTCTATTGGGGCATGCAGGAGTCCGGCGGCAGCCGGCAGCGATTAAGGTGTTAGCCCTTGACCTGTGTTGTGATAAAAAAGCAAGACACCGCGTCGAACGCGGATCCAAAATTATCACTATATTGACGCCTGAAAATATAATTCAGCTGATAGAGCGCGGCATCACCGCCGATGAGATGCCCTATTTCGGGATCGAATACCTAGGCGCCTCGATCTGGGCACAGCCTTTTAGATCAATGAGATTTCTCCTATCAACAAGGTCGATACCATTATCCAACTTCTCAAAGCGCTTTCCTATGCGCGCCAGAAAAGAACGTGCCCCTCCCTGACAGCCCAGGCGCTAGGTTTCTAGCCCTTGGAAAGCGAAATAAATCACCAACAAGCGCCCGAACCGGGTTTTTATTCGGACTGTTGTTGCTGATTTTTGTACAATATCTCACTCTTTTGATGGATAGGAAAAGATCAGCCAGAGCCTGCTCGAAGTTTATACTATGCTGGCTAATCAGATTACAAAATTCAGGACAGATTGATGCCCCAGGCACTGACAAAACTCAGAATCGCTGGATATACACACGCAGGAATGCGCCGTGAATATAACCAGGATCATATTGGCTTCGATCAAGAGCTTGGCATAGCAGTTCTTGCCGATGGCATGGGCGGACATAAGGCTGGTGAAATCGCAGCCCATATGACCGTCAAATTCGTGTTAGAAAAGCTGCAAAAATTCGTTTTGCAGAAAACTTCTGTATCGATAACTGGCTCGCAGTTATTGGAATTTGTCTCTACTACAATTTCATCAAGCAATGCAGAGATATTTCGCACTCAGCAAGAGCAAGAAGCCTACAAGGGCATGGGCACGACGATAGTTGCCACACTGGTCATTGGGTCGCACATCTATGTCGGACACGTAGGTGACTCTAGGCTCTACCTGTACCGCAACCGAAAAGTAAAACGCCTAACCAAGGATCACAGCGTAGTTCAGGATCTAATCGATCGTGGCTTCTATACCGAGAGAGAAGCGCGCGAAGCAAACGTTGGGCATGTGGTCACCAGAGCTATGGGAACGAAATCTGCCGTTGATGTAGACACCGCAGAAGTACCACGGCTACCTTACGATCTATTGATGCTTTGTTCAGATGGTTTAACCGATATGATTTCTGATTGGCAGATAGCAGAAACGATCGCTGAAAACATTACCGACTTAGATTTGGCCGCTAAGAAATTGATTGCGCTGGCAAACCAAAACGGCGGCAAAGACAATATTTCTGTCATTCTTATGCAGACCTAGCCGCAGAATGAACACAAGAGCACTCTATTGATGAGCAATGGGGAAACTACAGGCCCGCGCTCGGCCAAGCTAAATAAACCAAAACATGAAGACTACCCGGCTGTCTAGCGCAGCTTTCATGGCCTATCGAGGCTGCTAGATATCTATGTCGATAACGCCGCGCATGAACAACACTGCCTTGCCCCAGATCAACACACGATCTCCTACCAATTCACAAGTCACCTCACCGCCGCGTTCTGAAACCTGCTTGGCTCGAAATGTAGTCTTGCCAAGGCGAGTTGCCCAGTAAGGCACAAGTTGAGTAAACGCAGAGCCAGTAACAGGGTCTTCTGCTATCCCAGTTCTGGGGCCGAACCACCTTGCGATGAAATCATACTCCGTAGACTCGGCCGTAATGATTATTCCTCGGCAGTCCAGCTGTGCCAACGGCAACATATTCGGGTCGACAGTTCGCACCAATTGCTCCGAAGAGAAAATAGCAACGATGTCGGCAAACTTCAAGCAGGCCTCGGGAGTAGCGCCAAACGCCTCAACCAACTGCATCGGCAACTCAAAAGGAATAGGTGGCTGGGCTGGAAAATCCATTCTAAGAAAATCACCACTGCGGCTTACACTGAGCGTTCCAGACCTCGTGCTAAAACGAATCTCTTCTGCCTGATAGTCCAATTCCTCGAACAGAACATACGCTGCAGCGAGCGTCGCGTGACCGCACAGATCCACCTCCGTTGCTGGTGTAAACCAGCGCAGAGCGAACCCATCTCCCTCAGGAACAAAGAATGCCGTTTCCGATAAATTGTTCTCCGCAGCCAGCGCCTGCATGGTCTGCTCAGGTAGCCACTCCGCTAGCGGGCAGATTGCCGCCGGATTACCCTCGAAAGGCTTGTTGGCAAAGGCATCGACCTGATACACATTGATTTTCACTGAGTCTTTTCCCTCTAGATAGGTGCTAAGCGTATGTTGCAGCAGTCAGCTTTACCGTTTATCCGATCGCTTAGGAGAGCGTACTTAGGGACGGCCAAGCTGTTGGACTTTGGCAGGCAATAGCACATGCTCTTCAACAAGTTCGTAGAGGCGACCTAGGTGGCCCCTCCTCGACGAACCCGGCGTACTTTCCGATGTAGCAACTACAACTAAATCCAATTCCTTCACCACGAAGATAAGCTGACCACCATAGCCCCAGGCAACTGGAACCTGCATGCCGGCGAGATCTCGCAGCCACCAACCGTAGCCGTAGAAGCGACCTTGGCCGCGCGGTGATCTTGCGCGTGGTTTGTGCGAGTCTTCTATCCAGGCCTTGGAAATTACCTGCTCGTTCTCATAGACGCCTTCGTTTAGATACAAGCGACCAAATTCAAGCATTTGCCGCGGCGTCATCTCCATATCGTTGCCTCCGAAATAGATTCCCTGCGGATCCTGCGACCAATAGGACATCGAGAAACCAAGCCGTAAACTCAAGTTTTCTTGTGCGAACTGCTTAGCACTCATGCCACTGGCTTGGGTGATGATCGCCGACAAGAGGTGAGTACTCCCCGTGCTATACAGCATACGAGTTCCAGGCGCCGCCACCAGCGGCTGATTGAGAGCGAACTCGACCCAATTGTCACTGAGAACCCACTTGCCATAGTTTCTATTGCTCGTGGTCTCTAGGCCCGATTGCATCGTGAGCAGGTTCTCTATGGTGATCTGCTGCTTCTGCAGGTCATCACTCGCGGCGATTAGATCTGGAAAATACTCCGCCACTTTCACATCGACAGAATCGATCAGCCCCTTATCGATAGCGATTCCTACTAACGCTGAGATAACGCTTTTGGAGGCAGATTTCATGTTCGCTGGGCGCGATGGGTCCCGTTGGTTGTAATACTGCTCAAAGACAAGGTCGTCGCCTTGGCTAATCAGCAAGCTATGCAGCCGTGGTAGCTGACTGGCTGCGGCGTGTGCCTTAGAGTATTTACCCTGCGCGTCAACTTGCTCTGCGGCAATCGCGAAAACCGAGATCGAAGCTAAGGATAGGGCAATCAGAAAACGCAGCTGAATTCGCATAGCAATTGTGCTGGGCTAGAGGGAGAAATGTGAAGGCGATTATTACTCACTTTGAAATAGATTCAACTGAGCAATGCACGCCTGATGGAACGTATCAAATTAATTAACTAACTAAATGCTGGCAAAAACATCAGCGACCATACCCGGCGTAAGAATCTGCGGAAGAATAATCGGCTCCTTGCTACTGTCGCCCGGATAGAGGACATACAGCGGCACCGAAGGACGATTGAAATGCTCAAGGATAGCGGTAATCTCCGGGTCCTCGTTCGTCCAGTCGCCTTTCATGTAGGTAATGTCGTTGTCCAGCAGTGCCTGCTCGACACGCTCAGTACTCAGGGTAGTCTGCTCATTAGCAAGGCAGGTAATACACCAGGCGGCGGTCATGTTAACGAACACAGGGCGACCCTCGGCCTGTATTTCATTAAGACGAGCAGTGCTGAAGACTTCGTAGTTCTGCGTAGAGTTTCCATCTGCATCCACACTCGCTGCTTGCACCGTTGAAACGGTCTGCAAGAAAGGCGTCTGCATCAGATAGATTGCAGCGACTAACGCCATGGCGCCCACCGCGTAGTTAACCGTGCGCAATATCGGACCCATGGTGAAGCGGCGCTGGTACATCCAAGCTGCGAAGGCGAGCAAGATACACACGCCAAGCACCAGTGACATTCCCATAACCCCTACCTGATTACCCAGCACCCAAAGGAAGAACAGCGCTGAGAGATACAAAGGGAATGCCATGAACTGCTTGAACGTTTCCATCCATGCGCCTGGTTTGGGCATGTACTTCGTTAGGGATGGCATATAAGAGAGCACGAGAATCGGTAGCGCCATGCCTAAGCCCAAGGATACGAATACCATCATCGCAACCGCCCAAGACTGGGTTAGAGCAAAGCCGAGTGCCGGCCCCATAAACGGAGCGGTACAAGGCGTCGCTACAGTCGTTGCTAGCACACCTGTGAAGAATGAACCCTTGTAACCCTTCTTCTGCGCTAGGCTGCCACCGGCGCCCATGAGGCCCGCACCGATCTCAAACACACCCGAAAGACTCAGTGCCATCATGAAGAACACATACACGATAAACGCGAGGAACCAAGGCTGCTGAAACTGGAAAGCCCAACCAATGCGCTCACCACCGGCGCGCAACACGATGAGAACTGTTGCCAAGGCTACGAAGGCGGCAATTACACCAACGGTGTAAGCCAGGCCATCCATGCGCTGTTTGTGCACGGATTCACCCGCATTTTTAGCGAAGCTAAGTGCCTTCATCGATAGAACTGGGAACACACAGGGCATCAGGTTCAGTATAAAACCGCCCAGTAGTGCGAATAGCATGTACAGCAGCAGTCCACCGCCAGCTCCACCATCGCTACCTGAACTATTCGCCGCAGCAAGAGGCGCTATAGTTGTTAAGTTCGCATCGGCTATTGGGTTCTGAAAATCGTAGGCAGTGCGCTCTCCTTGTTCATTCTCTAGAACAAGAACTCCGTAAACTTCAGTGAGGTCTTCCAACATGCGTCTTGGTTGTTGGTGAGTTATCTGCAGCAAATTTTCCGCAATGCTCACATCCCGAAGCGGGCCAGGTTTAACTATGCGGCGCTGCTCAGGAAAGAAGAACGCGTCAGTGTAATCAGAAAAAAGTGCATCTGGCGCTTCGAACCCGAGACTCACTCGCTCACCGGCAACGGCGATGATTGATTTGATACCGTGATCAATTATTGGGAGTTGCTCTCTAGCGGTGGCAAAAATCTGCGCGTTGCCAGCGTCTAGCTCAGGAGATTGCGCCACCGGCAGTGTGATACTTAGCCGCTGCTCTCCAGGAATACAAATCTGTTCGCAAACATTCCAAAAAGCCAAAGTTGATAGTTCAACCGTATCGCCTTGGTAGTCTGCTGGAATAGTGACTGCGATGGGATGCAATACTTCTTGCTCGTAAGCGAAGTTAACCAAATCGGTGTCGTAGAACGGCAGCCAGTGCGGAGCCGGCCACAGCAGTTCGCCAATATTCGTTCCTTCGGGTGCCGTCCATTCGTTGGCGCTAGTCGGTTCGCCGCTATCGCCCCCCATCTTCCAATAGGTATGCCAGTGTTCAGCCGGCTGCAGTCGCAAACCTAGCCACGTTGTCTCACCCGGCACTATGTTAGTGGTCTCCGAGAGGAGCTCTACTTCGATGCTATGGTCCCAGGCCACGTTCGCAGATTGAGGCTTGATGTCGTAACCGTGCCACTGTCCGTCATCGTCGATGTAAGCGAGTAGCCCTGTAAGCTCCGTAAGGTCGGTATCGAAGCGACGGTGTTGGTCGGTAGAAATCTGCAGGCGGTTGCCGTCTTTGATGACCTTGCGAAAGGGTGCGTACTTCATGATCCGGCGCTGTTCTGGGAAGAACCAAACCTCATCGATATCATCGAATAAATTTTCTTCCGCCTCGACCATGACATTGAACTTGCCATCGAAGCTGTTGAAGTTGGCTTGCAGCTTATGCTGTTCTGCCGGTACTGGAGTCATCGCGCGCGTCTCGGCAAAGCCTTGCTGCCACTTCTCATCGATCTGCGCCGCACTGCCTACCGGCAACGACAGGTCAAACTCGGCTGACCCGGGTATGCAAATCTCGTAGCAGACCTGATAGTCAACATTAGTGTGAATATCAAAGCTCGAAGCACTGTAGTCTGCCGGAACAGTGACAGGAATTGGCAGGAATACTTCTCGCTCGTAGGTAAATGTAACGAGGTCACTACCAGGGAAGGGAGTCCACTCAGGGATTGGCCAGACAATGTTGCCGACGCTCGCGCCAGCTGGCAATTGCCACGCGTTAGCCTCAGTCGCTTCGCCGCTATCGCCGCCAAATTTCCAGTAGGTGTGCCAGTGTTCGATAGGGTCGAGCCGGATAGCGAGCCATAGTGTTTCGCCGGGAACCACATTGCTGGTTTCCGCAACTAGCTCAACCTCAATCTGATCGGTCTTGTACACTTGTGCCTGGACGCTGCCAGCCACAAGAATAAAGCTAAGCAATATCAGAAAGTTATGTAACTTAATGCGCATTTTGACTCCCATCAAATCATGCTAAGGATGCTACGTGAACAAGACCGTAGTTTGTGTGCCAAAAGGTAACAAATACGCGCCGCTCTGTCATTTAAAGACCGTGTAGTTGGGACTTTATTACAAACTAACTCGCCGGGTACCACACAGAGGCGATAACGCAGGCCATGAGGCCTTAACCTGCACACAAGAAAAGTTACAGTGGAGGTTGCCCTTGAGCGTATCCTTGCTGATTTGAGTACTGTGTTTGCTAGTCTTCGGCGTAGTCAAAAACAAAGAGCCCGGTTCCTATGCAATTTATATCCTGCCCAAGACAAGACTCGCCAGAACGATCGGATGCATAAACGAGCCCTCTATGATCGATATCCACATCTGTTAGTTGAATAACCCCCGGTTGAGTTTGACCTGGACGTGGACTCGCATTCGTTTCAGGTATGTAAAATCCAACTTCTCGCAAATTCTGAGGGTCAGAAATATCCAGCAGCCTGACTCCTGCGTTCATATAGGCCACCCACGCCAGCTTGTTCTCGAATCGATTGAGGCTGCCATTCACCGTTTCAGCGTGTTGATGTGGACCAAAATTTCCCCCCGTATCACAAAAATTTCCTATAGGTACTTGCCAAGTCGACACTGGCATCGGGTGGGTTTCATGCGTAATGTCAAACATGTAAACCCTGCTCTTCATCCCATGCCCGCATTCAAGTCCGTCATACTCGTCTGAAACCAGCGCATAGGTTCGAGGGAGCGCGCCCTCCGCCGCCGTTACATTCGGGACGCTATCATAGGTAATTGGAGAGACGGTATGTGGACCTCGCCCTGGAGGGGACGTGTCATAAGACCAGACCAAGCTTGGCTCACTTGGGTCGGATATGTCCCAAGCGGCAACGTGCCCACTGCCAATACGGAACCCTGCGTACACCCTATCATTGTCTTCATCAACGATAGGGTGGTGCACATACTGTTCCTCAAACCCTTCCTCACCCACTTTCTGACCCGGCAGCCAAGCTCTGCCGACAAACCGAGGGGCTCGTGGATCCTGTAAATCCCATATGTGGAGGATTGTTGTACGAAACCCAGGTTCTCCTGAAGCGCTGTAAAATAGTCCAGACTCCTGAGACCAAAAACCTTTGTGGGCACGATTGATCAAAGCACCACCACAACCGCGCCCACAAGAGTTTTCTGGAGTAGCAGTGATTTCGGAGACCAGCTCGATTTGAGAAGGATCTGATGTGCGACTTGTAATATCAAATATCTGAAATTTCAGTTCATCGCCTGCCTCGAAATTGCGAATTAGATAGTCCCGGCCTAAGGATTCTGAACCGAAGCCATAATCATAAACCACTGAAACAGATCTAGAGTTGGCACTCACCTGGTTAGGAATATGCCAAACGAGCTGCGGGCTACTGGGGTCGGATATATCCACAACCGAAGTGCCATTCCACTCGGCTTTGCCTGAAATAGGATTCAGCGTGGCCTCTTGAGTGCGCGAGTTTGGAACATGTCCAATATAAACCCAGTCCCCATTAGCTGGATCCGATTTTGTCGTGACTTGTAAGGCCTGCCTTCCTTGTAAATGGTGGTAACCAATAAGTGAAATATCACGGAACACATCAGCTGAAACCTGAGGTATGTGAATAGCCGTTACAAAAATGGCTAGTGATACTGATTTTTTAAATTTATTGATCATAGATAGCATTTGCTCTGCTCATTTGTTAGTAAAAGTTGGCGGTTCAAACAACACACAACGCCCTGAATAATAGCTACTCGCGTAGCAAATTCCTGTTCCGGCTTGCCTACGTTGTTCGGCACCTTCAGATAGGAACATGGCCAACCGTAGCATATTCTGGTTTGTAGGTTCATGGATCGATTCTTTTAGAAACTAGCAACCGTAACTATTGTAGAATTTTTGCCCTAAAGAATTAGCCGCAAAAACTTCAACTTCATTTCCCATCAAGTCAATAAATCCCACCACCTTGCCGTTAACTTCAGCAACTCAGGTATCCGCATTGGCAGGTATACATTCGGAATATTGTAACGCTCTGTCTCAAGAAATTCCTCTTTCAGGAATGGATGGGCGATTTTCGAAGCGCTTTGCTAAGAAGACAGAACAGCGTCCAGATCGTTTTCTGTGTATTGTCTAATTACAGGGATCATAGGTTAATTTCAGTGGCGTAACGCTCCTAAATACTAAAAATCGTAGCTGTCTTGCCATGTTGATTTAATTGTTATGCCTTGTTCAAAAATCGAAAACGCCCTGCCTTAAAGGTAACCTAGTAGCGAACAGGGTTGTTTATCAAGACGCGTAATTTCTTGCTAATTTGCATCATTATCAATTTCATTTTGAGCATCTTCCCATCGCGCACCAGCCAATGATCCCACAAAAGAATAGTTACCCTCATGGCAAGCATATTCATAAATTACCTGTCCGTTGTGCATACGCGTAAATGGAATCTGCGCTGTAAACGATTGCAAATATAATTCCGGATCTGTCACGGTGTATTCATAAACAAGGGTACCGTTTTCGCCAAGTGACAACCTTTCTGTGATCTGTGTTTTTACCGTAGAAAATATCGGTGGAAACGACTGCTCTCTGCGTATTTTATCGGTGTGAATTACCAATGTCTGGTTTTCCCAATGGCCCACTGAATCTCCCATCCATTTGGCAAATCCAGTCGCTGGGTGATCGCTTTCAATACGAATGATCCGAGCATGATACGGATACTCCCCAAGTATCATTAAGTAATCTTTAGTTTGCACAATCTGGGTATAAGGGGACAGGCCGCGCTGATACATCATTGACAATTGTGGACCGGGGAAAAGACAGCGCTCACCGCCGTAGGCTGCTTCTGGCCCATCGAATCTCAAGTTATTGTCTTCGAGATAAAAATAAAACTCATTGGTCTGTGCTCGGTTAACAATATCATGGGGTATTCGGCCGTTAGGCGGATCGATTATTAAAGACGTGCGGTATTCGCCATTAATCATCGCTATATCAATAGGAAAATCATCAAAGTCATCGTCTGCCTGGTTAGTAACTCTACCTTCTTGGGGTGGCTCTCGATCCGGATCCAGGGGCAAACTTCTTTTTCGAAGGCTTGCACTTGCTTGCTCAATCAGCGCAAAAGCCTCTTCTTCAGAGTAGGCCTGTCTGTCTCCAAGCTCCTCAGGTCTTTGTAGTGGTGTTTGATGGAGATTTTCCCAATACCCTTGGAAGTCAGGATAGCCATATTCGGTTTTAGGAAGATTAGTAACCAAGTTAGTCTGAGCGAAGACATGGGCCGACACTACAATTAGCAGCGCGCTAAGCGTTCGAGTAAGAAAAGTCATGCTACCTCCCTCTCACAACTTGTGATTGTAATGTGCCGGCCTGGCTCTAAGTCATTCACTTTGGCTTGGCTCTTGCGCACAGCTGATTTTCCATGGTGTTCCAAACTTATCCACTACACTTTCCGCCCACACAGTACACCACCACCTCTTTTGACTTGTCGATCTGGCTGATCCAATTAGTCAGGTCTTCGGGGTTTCGGTAGGTTGAATTTGGATTCAAACTTGGGTTCTTGGCGAAGTCTTCCTCTAAGCGAACATCTAGCACCAAGGCCTCTTCACTGGCTTGTGATTTTTTCAGCTGGGCGACATCTACAGATTTTGTGAATGTGGGTCTGTCGTCAGTTCGAATTTTGAATTCTGATTCTTGTTCAGAAGAAGCTATGGGGACTATGCAGAAGAGGAAGGCGACTAGTAAGGGTTTCATAACAATTCCTAGGGAATAGTTGAATGTAACTGATTTTTTTGACAAGAAAATTCTATTGCCAGGCGATTATATGCTCCACCATAAGCTGCAGCGTTTGATTTCCTCTGAACTCGTTGATATCGAGCCTGTAGGCAATCTCGATATCAGTCATCTCAGGAGCCGGCCAGTCTTGCTTGTCAATGTTGAAGGCGATTGCATCTATGGTCTGCTGCGGCGCAAGTTCCGGCGCTAGCACTAGCTTCAAGTGATTCTCCCCTACTCTGCGCTGCTGGATTACTTTGAACTTACCATCAAAGACAGGCTCGGGGAACTCCTGCCCCCAGGGACCTGCTTTTATCAACGCTGCTGCAGTCTCCATAGAGAACTCACTCTGCTCGATTTCTCCGTCACTTAATATCTGCGCCTGAAGTAGCTCTTCGTTTAACAGTAAAGCGGCTTGCTTTTGGAATGCCTGGGTAAAATCTTGCAACTTGTCCTTCTCAAGACTGAGGCCCGCTGCCATCGCGTGACCGCCGAACTTGCTGATCATGCCAGGATTACTGCTGGCCACAGCATCCAATGCATCGCGGATATGGAATCCCTTGATGGATCTAGCGGAGCCTTTAATTTCGTTACCTGAATCATTCGCGTCTGCGAAGGCGATAACCGGCCTATTGAACTTCTCCTTCACACGCGAAGCGAGAATGCCCACAACGCCCTGATGCCATCTTTCATCATAAATACAAAGCGCTGCCGGAAGGTCACTGTGTTCCAATGAAAATTCCTGTAGAAATTTGAAGGCCTGTTCGCGCATATCGCCTTCTATCTGTTTGCGGTCTTTGTTCATTGCGTCGAGCTGTAAGGCAAGTTTATACGCTGTGCCTTCATGATCTGTCAGCAGGCATTCGATGCCCGTGGACATGTCATCTAATCTTCCCGCCGCATTCAATCTAGGACCAACGCTGAAGCCAAGGTCGGAGGCGGTAAGTCTAGCGCTACTGCGGCCCGCAATCTCTAAAAGGCTAGTAATGCCAGGGCGAGTGCGTCCTGCACGAATTCTTCTTAAGCCTTCGCTTACTAATATACGATTATTGCGATCCAGTGCGACTACGTCCGCCACCGTGCCCAAAGCGAGTAGGTCTAGCAGGTCCGCGAGCTTGGGTTGTGCAAGTCTATTTTCTTCGAACCAGCTGGTTTCCCGCAGCTTCGCCCGCAGCGCCAACATCACGTAGAAGATAACACCCACACCGGCGATGCTCTTGCTGGGGAAATTGCATCCGTGTTGATTCGGATTAACTATGGCATCGGCATCCGGCGCTGTAGCACCCGGCAGATGGTGATCGGTGATAAGAGTTTTTATTCCCGCGGCTTTGGCAGCAGCGACTCCCTCTATGCTGGAGATGCCATTGTCGACAGTGATGATGAGGTCGGGGCTGCGTGTCTTTGCCAACTCAACTATCTCGGGTGTTAGGCCGTATCCGTAGTCGAATCGATTAGGAACGATGTAGTCGGTGTGCTGAAAACCAAATTGCCGGAGAGCCTTTAGAGCTACAACGCAACTCGTCGCCCCGTCTGCGTCGAAATCGGCAACAATAAGCACGCGCTGCTGCTGTTGCAATGCATCGATCAACAACTGAACAGCCTCATTGATACCCTTGAACTGTTCGGGAGGGATGAGCTTCTCTAAGCCAAGGTCTAGCTCTTCGACATCTTTGATTTTGCGCTGGCTGTAAACACGCCGCAGAAGCGGGTGCATAGAATCGGGAAGATTTAGTGTGGTGTTTGCCGCTCTACGTTTAACGAGTCGTGACATCAGTACCCTAACTGTGTGAGTGTTTTGTTACGAATTCTGTCACTGCCGCCAAATCGTTTGCTACGACACTGTAATGCTCTTCCTTCTCAAACAAGCCTGTTAGGTGAGCCGGCAACTCGGGCGTATTAAGTCCAGCTTCGTTAATAGCATCGCTGAACTTAGCCGGATGCGCGGTCGATAGAGTGATCATCGGCGTGGATGGATCAGTATTGCATTCTCTGGCTGCACGTATTCCAACGGCCGTGTGAGGATCTACGAGCTTGCCGGTATCACTGAATACTTTCGCTATAGTTTCACAGGTGAGCGCATCATCGACTCTAGCGCTAGAGAAGCATTCGCGCATCTGCTGCCACTTCTCATCCGACACCTGCTGCGACTCTTGACCAAGTTTAGACATGAATGTCCTGAGCATCTCTACATCTTTATCGAACAAATCGAACAGATAGCGTTCGAAATTACTTGAGACGAGAATATCCATACTCGGAGACAAAGTATGACTCAAGTCAGTAGTGGAATACTCGTTGCCATTGATGAAACGGTGCAGGATATCGTTGCTGTTTGTGGCCACAACTAACTGCTTGATGGGTAGCCCAATGCGCTTGGCGAGAAAGCCCGCGTAGATATCGCCAAAATTCCCCGTTGGAACTGAGAAAGAAACAGCTTGCTCTGGTGCTCCTACCTTAAGTGCCGCCGAAAAATAATAGACGATCTGCATCATTATCCGCGCCCAGTTTATGGAATTCACGGCGACTAGCTGACTCTCTTCAGGGAGGAAGGACTGATCGGCGAACGCGGCTTTGACGATGCTCTGACAGTCATCGAAATTTCCTTCAACTGCCAAGTTAAACACGTTATCGCCAACGACCGTGGTCATCTGCCTGCGTTGCACTTCAGATACTCGCTGATGTGGATGCAAAATGAAGATGTCGACTTGTTTTGAGTGTCTACAGCCTTCTAAGGCTGCCGAACCTGTATCGCCTGACGTTGCCCCAAGGATAACCACACGCTGGTCGTTCTTTACTAGCACATAGTCGAGTAACCGGCCGAGCACCTGCAAGGCGAAGTCTTTAAATGCCAGGGTCGGTCCATGATACAACTCCAGCATGAAGTCGTTCTTCGCCAGCTTCGTCAGCGGCGCCACCTCGGGATGATCGAACTGGGCATAGCTGTCAATGACTATCTTACGCAAAGCCTCTGCCGGTATGTCGTCACCTACAAAGGCAGACACGATTTTTAATGCGAGCTCCGGGTAGCTAAGGTTTTTCCATGAAGCTATTTCCTCGATGGAGAAATGAGGCAGCTCGGCAGGCACGTACAAGCCCCCATCTGGAGCCAGACCAGTTAGAAGAACCTGTTCGAATGTCTGCGGGATACCACCGCCTCTAGTGCTTATATATTTCAACTCACCATCCCTTCTCTACTCTTTTTTTTACGCTCTAGAATTCTTTAACGCCAGTATCCAGTGAAGTTAACTATTATGCTATCCGTCAAATGACTCAACGCGGATGCGCATAACTTCGCCACTCACATCATCCAACGCTTCGATCGCGGCGATCGCCAAATTCAATTTTTTCTCTAGCGCCTTGTGGGTAAGAATGACAATTGGCACTGTCGTGCTATCGAGCTCTTGCTGAATGACTGCGTCTATGCTGATATCAAAGCCTTGCAGAATACTGGATATCTTTGCCAACACTCCCACCACATCGTTCACTGGGA
>Ga0115000_10003214_pt1 | contig 13682 bp, 12 predicted proteins | sample ArcticOcean_MG_C_6_FD_89690 | JGI IMG/M metagenome (GOLD analysis project Ga0115000, IMG submission 89690) | Marine microbial communities from western Arctic Ocean - ArcticOcean_MG_CB8_128 | ecosystem: Environmental > Aquatic > Marine > Oceanic | place: Arctic Ocean: Canada Basin | collected...
AGCCCTGTCACTTGTGCAATCATCAACGTCAAGATGGCATAAGAAGCAATGTTAAAAGGAACTCCTAGAAAGACATCAGCACTGCGTTGATAGAGTTGGCAAGATAGCTTTCCTTCGCTAACGTAAAACTGAAAAAGCGTATGGCAGGGAGGTAGTCCTGATTTTATCATTACAGGAATATCCTTTGGATTCCATGCTGAAACAATTAGCCTTCTGGAATCCGGTGAAGATTTAATATCTTCAACAACCTGACTCAGTTGATCTACTCCTTCAAAATTTCTCCACTGTCTTCCATACACCGGTCCGAGATCACCGTAAGTAGCTGCAAATTCGTCATCGTTCTTTATGTGCTCGATGAACTCCTTCATTTTTTCTTTCCACTCATTCGAGTGCATTGGATATTTCTCTTCTTGGCCTGTTTGTTTTAAATAACTTTGGTAGGGCCAGTCATTCCATATATTGACTTTATTTTTAACCAAATAAGAAATATTGGTATCGCCGCTTATAAACCAAAGCAGTTCATGAATAATTGAATTAAGGTTCACTTTCTTGGTTGTCAGAAGAGGGAAGCTTTCCTCTAAATTGAAACGCATTTGGTACCCAAAAACACTAATGGTTCCAGTGCCGGTTCTGTCCTCTTTCTTTACACCCTCATCACGGATGTGTTTCATTAGATCAAGATATTGTTTCATTTCCTGATAAGTTTATAAGAAAAAAATAATAAAAGAAGGCCAGCTAATACCATTGGTATCGATAACATCTGCCCCCTCGTTAAGAATTCAAAAGCATCGAAACCTATGTGGCTATCCGGTTCTCTAAAGAACTCAGTCACTGTCCTTACGGAGCCATAACCAATTAGAAAATATGCCGATATGGCCATAGAAGGTTTTGGCCTTCTGGCTACCCACAATAGAAAAATTAAAAGCAGAATTCCTTCGCTAAACGCCTGATAAAGCTGAGAGGGATGTCTCAATAATCCGGAAGGGTCTGAAGGAAAAATAACACCCCAACTTTGATCCGTGGGGCGACCAAGAAGTTCAGAATTAAGAAAATTACCGATTCTGACAATCCCAAGTCCAATGGGTACAGAAGGTGCTATAAAATCTAAAACTTCAAAAAATTTAACCCCCCAAGATCGTGCAAGAAAATACACCGCTGCAAGAACTCCCAAAAGGCCTCCGTGGAAAGATAAGCCGCCTTCCCATACTCTAAACAGCCATAACGGATCTTCAGTTAATTGGTCTAATCCATAAAAAAAACAATACCCAGCTCTGCCGCCCAACATAGCTCCAAGCAGACCATAGAACATGAGGTCACCTAATTGCTCCGTCGTATGTATTTTTAATCTGTATTTGGCCAGTGAATAAATTCCAAGAAAAGCAGCCATCCAAGTTAATGAGTACCACCTAATAGCCAAAGGACCAATTTGTAAAGCAACTGGATCTATTTCAGGCAGGATCATTCTGGTTGTCTTATCATTTCTACCATATCAAGAACTTCTTGAGGTGGCGGTTTGGTGGCTGAAGAAACTAAAATGGCTACGGTGAAATTTAATATCATTCCTACAAAACCTATTCCTTCTGGAGAAATAGACATAAACCAGTTGTCTGCGGTATTCAGATCTACGTAAAGGAACTTAAAGTAGATAATGTAAGTAGCTGTGAAGATTAAGCCCACCAACATTCCTGATATTGCACCTTCTTTATTAAGTCTCTTTGAAAAAATTCCCATAAATAAAGCAGGAAAAAAAGTGGCAGCAGCTAATCCAAATGCAAAAGCTACCACTTGAGCAACAAATGCCGGTGGGTAAATACCAAATAAACCTGCTATGGATATTGCTACAGCAGCTGATATTCTTGCATAGAAGAGTTCTTGTTTTTCGGTAATTTTTGGCATGTAAGTTTTTTTAAGTAAATCATGAGAAATAGAGGATGATATGACCAGTAATAAGCCTGCAGCCGTAGAAAGTGCAGCAGCTAAACCACCAGCAGCCACTAGCGCTATAACCCAACCAGGAAGTCCTGCTATCTCAGGATTGGCTAGGACGATGATATCGCGATCTATATAGACTTCATTTTCATTATCTAAATTAGGGCTGTTTAAGATGGCTCTTTCCCCATAAGGCCCTCTCTTAGTGTCATAAACCGGCCTTCCTTTAACAGCGTCACCTGATGAATAACGTATTTCGCCATCAGAATTCTTATCTTTCCAAGCTATTAGCCCAATTTCTTCCCAGTTCTTAAACCAACTGGGCGCATTTGAATATTCTTTATCTTGAATAGAGTCTATGAGATTCATTCTTGCAAATGCAGAAACTGCCGGGGCAGTTGTGTACAACAGAGCTATGAAGATCAAGGCGTACCCAGCTGATTTCCTTGCATCTGCCACAGTAGGTACCGTAAAAAATCTAACAATAACATGAGGCAATCCAGCCGTTCCAAACATGAGGGCTGCTGTAATACAAAAAATATCAATAACACTTTTCGAATTTTGTGTGTATGCGTTAAATCCCAGGTCAACGGTAACCTGATCAAGCTTATCCAATAAGTAGACAGAGCTATCAACCAAAGTGCTTCCAAAGCCTAGCTGAGGAACGGGATTACCGGTCATCAATATAGAAATAAATATAGCCGGGACAAGATAAGCGAAGATCAATACGCAATACTGAGCTACTTGAGTGTAGGTTATTCCCTTCATTCCACCCAATACGGCATAAAAGAACACAATACCCATGCCAATAATAACGCCGGTGTTGATATCAACTTCAAGGAATCTCGAGAAGACAATTCCTACTCCTCTCATTTGGCCAGCTATGTAAGTAAAGGATATAAATATAAGGCACAAAACTGCTACTTTTCTAGCAAAACTTGAATAGTATCTTTCACCAATAAAATCAGGCACAGTAAATTTACCAAATTTTCTTAGATAAGGCGCAAGGAACAGGGCCAGCAAAACATACCCGCCTGTCCACCCCATTAAATAAACAGAACCATCTTTCCCCAGGAAGGCAATAAGTCCTGCCATGGATAAAAAAGAGGCTGCAGACATCCAGTCTGCCGCAGTTGCCATGCCATTAGCTATTGGATGAACACCCTTACCAGCAACGTAGAAATCGTTAGTAGATTCAGCTCTAGACCATATTGCTATGCCAATATAAACCGCGAAGGAAAGGCCAACAAATAAATACGTAAGTTGCTGAACTTCCAAGATTAATCCTTTTCTTTGGCTTCTGAGAAGGCCTTATCAAGTTTATTCATGAGATGAACGTATACGAATACCAACACAATGAATATGTAAATGCTGCCCTGTTGGGCAAACCAAAATCCTAATTTAAAGCCACCGACTCTGAATTGGTCCAATGTATCTGAAAAAATAATTCCAAACCCAAAAGAGCAGAGAAACCAAAACACCATCAGCCAAGAAACTATCTTTAGATTTGCCCTCCAGTAAGACCTGCTTCTTTCCGATTCTTTTGTCATTTAACGAGTTAATAAGTTTAAAGCCATAATCATAACTAAAAATGCAAATGCAATCCTTAGCTTTTTTTGTTTCATTCTGTGAGCTATCTTCACTCCGAAACGAGCCGTTAGAGAACTTACTATTCCTACTGTTAGAGCAGCAGGGAGATAAACGTAACCCCAAGAATTGTCCGGTAATATTTTTTCATCAAATCCAACATAAATATAAGAAATAGTACCTGACACAGCTATAGGAATACCGCAAGCCGCTGAAGTCCCTATTGCTTTCATCATCTTAAGTCCTCTGTGATAAAAATAAGGAACGGAGAATATGCCGCCTCCAATTCCAAATATGCCTGAAAGCCAGCCAATTCCTCCCCCAGCTACGATGGGACCAAAAATGGAAGTGCGTGGATTTTGAGTTGGTGGAGGGAATTCAAAGATAAGCTGAATAGAGGCTATTAAGAGAAAAAGAGACACGAGTCCTTGGAGTGTGTCACTATCAATATTACCTGCTGTAAGGGCGCCTAAGGCAGATCCAATACAAATACTAGGAGCAACTGTCTTAATTAATTTCCAGTCAACTGCCCCTCGGTTATTGTGTGAGAAAGTTGAAGAAATAGAGCTAAAAATAATAACGCCAAGTGAACTTCCTAGCACCATGTGAGATAATATTTCGCTTGGGAACCCAAGAAAAGAAAATATATAAAAGAAAGTAGGGATTATGACAATGCCGCCACCAATCCCAAATAGACCAGCCAGGACACCGGAGAAAGTTCCAAGAATGAGGTATAAAAAGATTTCCAACAAAACTATTTTATCATTAACTGCATCCAAATAATTTTTTAATCAGAAGACATGTGCTTAATCGTTTTTTCCGTTTCAAGGAATAAAAATTTTAGTGCTCCTGGTTTAGGATTTTCCATCACTCTTGTTGCAAATAGAGATGAATATTATGAGAGACCAACAAGCTCTATGGATTGGTGGAACGATGAGCCTATTCTTGCCGGCAAAGATCGCCAAGCAGGTGGAACCTGGCTGGGGGTTAATAAAGATGGAAGATTTGCTGCGATCACCAATTACAAAGAAGAAGGGCCCTCGAAAGAATATGAATTATCAAGAGGAAAGCTTATCAAGGATTTTTTAAGAGAAGACAAGCTTTTAGCTAGAGATTACTTGGCGTCTCTAGAAGGAGAAAGTTATGCGGGTTTCAATTTACTGGTAAGTGACTCAGAAGGGATTCACTCTTTTTCTAACAGAAAAAAAGGAATAACAACCTTGACCGATGGAATCCACGCTTTGGGTAATCGCTTCTTAAATTCTGATACTGAAAAAGTATTAAAAGTTAAAAATGATTTCTCCAAGCACCTGAATATTTCGATGGATAAAGAGGCTGCTTTTGAGATGATGGCTCAAGATTCAGGAAATTTAGATGCAGAAACTCAATTAGAGTTAAGAGAGAAAGACTATGAAGAAATTCCTTATAGATTTATTAAATCTAAATTTTACGGAACCAGGTGTACAACTTATCTTTCCATAAACAGCTCAGGAATGATTAATGCAAGTGAGCAGAACTATTCCGAAGAAGGAAAGTCAGGACAGAGAAAAGATTTTGAATTCCTCGCTAGTTAATTTTCTTAATAAACTCTCTGTAAGCTGGCAACATGTCATTAAGGGCTTTTCTGTAGGCCTCTGACTTAAAAGCTACGGTAGCTCCAAGAGGGTACCAATATTTTGTCCACACCCATTTATCAAACTCAACTGGCGATGTGGAATTAAGGTTTATGAGTTTTTCATCGCCGGTTAGCTCAGCTAAGAACCATTTTTGTCTCTGACCTATGAATCGTTTCTTTTGAAAAAAGTAACTGGATCTTCTAGCCTTTGGAACGTCGTAATTTATCCATTCTTTATTCTCATAGAGAATATTAAAGTCATCAGAGCCAAGGCCAACTTCTTCCTTAGTTTCTCTCATAACAGCTTCTTCGGGTGATTCACCAGAATCTATACCTCCTTGAGGAAACTGCCATCCGTCTTGATTTTTTCTCCTGCACCAAAGAACATCGCCTTTTTTATTAAGAATTACGATGGCCACATTGGGCCTGTATACATCACCTTGCGCCAACAAACATTCTCCTTAAATATTTATAACTTATCTTTATAATGCACTTTATTAACAGGTATGGACAATGACTTTAGTATTTTTTGATATGGATGACACTTTGCTTGCTGGAGATGCTGAGGCAGCTTGGGCTAAGCACATGGCAGAGAGTGGCATAATGCAAGACAATGGCTTTGAACAAAAAATTAAAGAATTTGATGAAGACTACAGGCGAGGAAATTTAGATTTTTCTGTGTACACCAAGTTTCTCTTGGACCCAATCAAAGGGATGACATTAAAGGAAGTTCGAGACATTGTTAGGCCATTTTGTATTGGCATTGTTAGAGATTTTAAAGACCCTACAACTCAAGTCTTGTTAGAAAGACATCTCCACGACGAGTGTTTGATTACATCGGGTACTTTAAGTTTCATAGTCACTGAAATAGCAGACTTGCTTGGTATAGCAGTATCCTTCGGAACTGATGCAGAAATAAAAGAAGGTCGCTACACTGGACGCGTATCTGGAAAACCAAACTTTGGTGAAGAAAAAGTTAGAAAAATTAAAAATTGGCTTGGCGATAGAAGCCTGCCCGAGACAATTGCTTATTCAGACTCTATAAATGATCTTCCTTTGCTTGAGTTCTCTACTAAAGCAGTTGTGGTAAATCCTGATAGCAAGCTTAGGGAAGTGGCAAGGTCATCAGGTTGGGAAATTGATGATTCAAGGAATGCCTGATTAATCAAAGTCTTCCATTGAAGGACAGCTGCACATCAAGTTCCGATCACCGTAAACATTATCTACACGGCCAACTGGTGGCCAATATTTGTTATCTTCAAGATTTTTTACAGGGTAGGCGGCTAGTTGTCGTGAATAAGGGTGTTCCCAGGAATCTCCCGTTACGTGCCTTGCAGTGTGAGGTGCATTTTTAAGCATGTTATCTTCTTGATCTAGGCTCCCAGCTTCTATTTGTCTTATCTCTTCCCTGATGCTGATCATTGCATCACAGAATCTGTCTATTTCGTATTGGGATTCACTTTCAGTAGGTTCGATCATTAGAGTTCCAGTAACGGGCCAGGACATGGTAGGTGCATGAAACCCATAATCAATTAATCTTTTTGCAATATCTTCAACTTCAATGCCAGCGCTTTCTTTAAGAGGTCTCACATCTATAATGCATTCATGAGCCACTAAGCCCGTTTCACCTTTGTACAGGACCTCATAATGCCCTTGCAGTCTGCTAGCAATATAGTTTGTGTTGAGAATGGCTAATTCCGTAGATCTTTTTAACCCTTCCGAGCCCATCATTTTTATGTACATCCAGCTGATGGGCAATAAGCTTGCACTTCCCCAGTCCGTTGCAGATACAGGACCCACTGGAGAGTCAGTTTGGTTATGATTTCCTGGTAGAAATTTCTCTAATTTTTTTACAACGCCAATAGGTCCTATGCCAGGACCTCCCCCTCCGTGAGGTATGCAAAAAGTCTTATGCAGATTGAGATGAGAAACATCCCCGCCAAATTCTCCCGGGCAACACAACCCAACCATTGCATTAAAATTTGCCCCGTCGATATAAACCAAGCCGCCATGATCATGGATTAATGAGCACACTTCTCTGACTGTTGTTTCAAAAACGCCATGCGTTGAAGGGTAGGTGATCATCAGCGCAGATAAGTTATTTGAATGCAGTTCTGCCTTTGTTCTTAAGTCGTTTATATCAATATTTCCATTTTTATCGCACTCAACTGCTACGACTTTCATTCCTACCATTTGGGCAGAAGCAGGGTTAGTTCCATGAGCAGATTTAGGAATAAGGCAAATATTTCTGTCTTCATCCCCTTGATCTTTGTGGTATGCATCTATTGCTAATAAGCCCGCATATTCTCCTTGAGAACCCGCATTAGGTTGTAATGAAATGGCTGAATACCCCGTGATGTCTACGAGCATTTCTTCTAATTCAGAAATAAGTTCTAAGTACCCTTTCACCTGTTCTAATGGTGCAAGTGGGTGTATTGAAGAAAATTCTGGCCAGCTAACGGGTAGCATCTCTGATGTTGCATTAAGTTTCATGGTGCATGAGCCAAGTGGAATCATAGCTCTGTCCAAAGCTATATCTTTATCGCAGAGTTTTCTTATGTATCTCAGCATTTCAGTTTCTGTTTGGTACCTTTTAAAAACTGGATGCTGAAGATAATCAGATTTCCTAATTAGGTTATCCGGAATAGAGCTATTTTCTTGTTTGTCAGATAAAGGGCGTTCGTTCTTAAATAGGGAGGCTATTGTATTTAGATCATCATCAGAAACGGTTTCGTCTAGAGATAAACCAACAGTGTCATCAGTTACTTTTCTTAAATTAATTTGTTTGGCTAAGGCCTGATTAAGAATATCTTCTGTTTCATCTCCCGTAATAATCACCAAAGTATCAAAGAAAGAATCTGATTTTAGGTCATAGCCATGATCGTTAATAATCCTAGCTAATTTTTTTGTCTTTTTATTAATCCTTGTGGCTATAGTTTTAATTCCGATGGCTCCGTGGTAGACCGCATAAAAGCCAGCCATTATTGCTAGAAGTGCCTGAGCCGTGCATATATTGCTTGTAGCCTTCTCTCTTCTTATGTGCTGTTCGCGTGTTTGCAGTGCAAGTCTGTAGGCAGTGTTACCGTGACTATCTATAGAAGCTCCTACAATTCTCCCGGGTAAAGATCTTCTGTGATCTTCTTTAGTTGCCATGAAAGCTGCATGAGGACCTCCAAATCCCATCGGGACACCGAAGCGCTGAGAGGATCCTATGACTATATCAGCACCAAACTCGCCAGGTGCTTTTATTAAGGTTAGGGCCAACAAGTCAGTAGCAAAGATAGTCAAGGCGTTCTTCTTGTGAGCTTCTGAAACTATTGATGTGTAATCATTTAGACTGCCATCTGCCGAAGGGTATTGAAGAATAATTCCAAAGTAGTCTTCATGTGAACTTTCGTTAGGAGCTCCTATTTTAATCTTAATGCCCAGGGGCTTTGCTCTTGTTTTTAGAACGTTAATAGTCTGTGGAAAGCATTGTTCATCTACAAAGAAGGTGCTCGACTTAGATTTAGAAATTCTCTTGGACAGGGCCATCGCTTCTGCGGCCGAAGTGGCTTCATCCAAAAGTGATGCATTGGCTATTTCCATGGCCGTAAGATCGCAGATCATTGTTTGGTAGTTAATTAAAGCCTCCAATCTGCCTTGCGAAATTTCAGGCTGGTAAGGAGTATAAGAGGTATACCATCCTGGGTTTTCAAATACATTTCTGAGAATAACGCTTGGCGTGATAGTGTTGTAATACCCTTGACCTATATAAGACTTATAGGGTTCATTCTTGGTTGCTATTGTCTTTAATTCAATTAATGCTTCTTGTTCTGTTTTTTCTGATCCTATGGATAATTTAGAGTTAAATAAAATATCTTCAGGTATAACTGCGGTAATGAAGTCATCTAGATTGTCATACCCCACTTTTTTGAGCATGACATTTGTTTCAGTTTTGTCCGGACCAATGTGCCGCCTACTAAAAAATTCTATTTTGGAATAATTATTCTCTTTATCTGTCATTCACTTATAAGATTATTAGCCTTCGTGAGAGCTATTATATTCTGCTGCTGAGAGGAGATTTTCTAAACCCTCAATACCGTCAGGTTTTATTTTAAAGAACCAACCATCTTCATAGGGAGAATTATTAACCACATCAGGTTCGTCCATAAGCTTCTCATTTATTTCAATAACCTCTCCACCTATAGGAGAATAAACATCAGACGCAGCTTTAACTGATTCCACTACAGCAGCTTCTGATTCTGCTTCAAGTAGTTGACCAACTTCCGGCAGTTCTACAAAAACAATATCTCCCAGAAGGTCTTGAGCATGGTCGCTAATTCCCACAGTTGCAGTTCCATCATCTTCGAGTTTGACCCATTCATGGCTGGCTAAGTACTTTAGGTTTTCTGGTGATTCACTCATATCAATTCCTTAAAATATAAACTTTCCTTCTTTAATAAATTTTGGCTTGCCTATTTTAGCCTCTAAAAGTTTGCCGCGTACCTCTGCATAGCAAATTTCTTTATTTAAATTTGGGATCCTGGCAAGTGCAATGGACTTTTTTAGAGTTGGAGAGTAGGTACCGCTAGTTACAACACCTTTAATAGTTTTTTCTGAATCCAAATATATTTCATGTCCGGCTCTTATTATTGCTCTTTCTTCTAAAAGCAACCCAACAAGGATAAGAGAATCAGAATTTTTCTTAGTAAGAAAAGCTTCTTTACCTAAGAATCTCCTTTCACTGTCTTTTAAAGAAACCGTCCACTCCATGTTACATTCTAATGGTGAAATAGATTCGTTCATTTCAAAGCCGTAGAGGTTCATGCCTGCTTCTAGTCTTAGAGTGTCTCTTGCACCAAGCCCAACAGGCTTGGCCCCAGCAGAGACAGCTTCTTGCCATAAAACCTTGGCCTCTTCATCGGGTAAGATAACTTCAAACCCCAACTCGCCTGTATATCCTGTTTTTGCGATGAAAGTATCACCTTGGATGACTCCCTGTTGCCTGTTTTTATTTTTTAAAAGGGCCATAGGCATATTCGAGCATAGTGAAACTACTTGACCAGATAGCGGACCTTGGATGGCAAGCATAGACAGATCGTCTCTTTCCGTCATTGTTACCTCAAATTCTTTTGAATGAGAAGAAATCCACTTAAGATCTTCTCCTCTGGTAGCGCAATTAACTACTAATCGATAACCAAATGGCATCCTGTAAGCTATCAAGTCATCTATAACTCCTCCCGGTTCATTCATCATTGCTGAGTACAGTCCATCACCATCTTCATCTAAGCTATCTATGTCATTGGAGATAATGTACCTAATAAAATCTCTGGCCTGTGTTCCTTCAAAATCTAATATAGTCATGTGTGATACATCAAAAATTCCACACCCGTTTCTAACAGATTCATGTTCAGAAATTTGAGATCCGTAATTAATAGGCATTGACCAGCCATGAAAATCCACCATCTTTGCTGATGCTTGAACATGAAGATTATGTAAAGGCGTTTGTTGTGACAAAGATTTCTTAATTAAAAAAAGATTTTAACTAAATTTATTTAATCCGTCTGTTAAAACATACTTTTTATCCCCTAAAAATGTGGATAAACATGTGTACCAATTCTTCTAGAGCCGTAGCTTGAGCACTCTTTAGCTTTGGTTAATTTTTAATCAATCTGTGTTCTGCTGTGAAGAACTCTTGGTGGATGATAAAATCATGGTTTTTTACATGACATTGAAAAATTTAATAACCAATATTGAAGAGGCGGAAGCTTTGTACCTGGATCTAAAGACAAGGCAGTTAAGCCTTGATCTTACTCGAGGAAAGCCAGATGGATCTCAGCTAGATCTGTCCGCAGGCCTGGAAGGCATACTCCAAAGCCAAACAATTGTCGACGGAGTGGATATAAGGAACTACGGAGAGCTATTAGGATTGGACTCCTGTCGAGATTTAGGCGCAGAAATTTTAAGTTGTGATAAGAAATATGTTTTAGCTGGAGGAAACAGCAGCCTTACTTTAATGTCTCAGTACCTATCGAGTTTATTTTTTCATGGATCAGGAGAAGGGCCATGGTCGACCAAAGAGAGAGTTTCTTTGTTATGTCCAGTACCCGGCTATGACCGACATTTCAGACTCTGCGAAGAATTTGGTATAAACATGATACCCGTTGGGCTAACCGGCGAAGGTCCTGATTTAGAATCTGTCCGCCATCTAGTTCTAAATGACCATTCCATAAAAGGTATTTGGTGTGTTCCTAAGCACTCTAATCCAACTGGAGAGACGTACTCGAAAGAAATTACAGAAGGTCTTTTAGAGATTTCTAAAGAGTCCAAGCAAAACTTTAAAGTTTTTTGGGACAATGCTTATGCAGTCCATGATTTTAAAGACTCTACTCATTTAGAAGATATCTTTAGCTTGGCAAAGGATTTTGGTGTACTTGACTCGATAGTAGCTTTTGCTTCAACTTCAAAGATAACTTATGCAGGCAGTGGAATTGGCTTTATAGCTCTTTCTCCATCTAATCTTGATCTTTTCCTTAAGCATTATTTAGCTCTTGTAATTGGTCCTGATAAAGTTAATCAGGCTAAGCATGTTAAATTCTTTAAGAAGAATGGAGGGGTGTACTCTCACATGCAAAAACATGCAGAAATATTAAAACCTAAATTTGAATTAGTAGATCGTTGGCTTTCGAAGCAGAATCTTGGATCTTGGACCAAGCCCACGGGAGGTTATTTTGTTTCTTTTACATCTCAAGAAGGGTTGGCTAAAGAAGTAGTCCATCTGGCTGCTGTTTTAGGTCTTAAGCTTACGCCGGCTGGAGCAACTTTTCCTTACGGGGTTGATCCTAAGGATAATATTATAAGATTGGCTCCAACGGCATGTAGCATTGAGGAGCTAGATCAGGCGATGGAGGCATTCATTTGCTGCGTGGCACTTGCTACCCTAAGAAGAAACTCTTAATTTTTACTGTTTTCTAGGAGTTCGTAAGAAGCTCCATCAAATCCCCCAAAAAAAACAGGCACATCAGGATGTTCTACAGGGACATTGCTATCATCAACTAGCAAGTTCTGCTGCGAGACATAAGCGGAATAGAAAACCTGATCATTTTCAGCAAATACATGGTAAAACGGCTGTTCTTTTATAGGTCTAATAGCCATAGGAATAGATTCGTACCACTCTTCGGTATTGCTAAATTCAGGATCAACATCATAAATTACCCCTCTGAAATCAAGGTACTTGTGTTTCACTACTTGGCCGAGGGAGTATTCTGTTTCAACCGTTTTTTTCATAATAATAGATCATTTAAATTTACAGATTGGTCTTTAAGAACATCAGAACTTATTTTAACTTTATTTGCAACCAGCTTTCTACAGATAAGAAATTCTTTTGAAGAATTAATAGCGTTTACTGCTATTAATACTGAATTTTTTAAGTAGAAAAGTAGAAATTTCTGTTCAGATTCCAATCCCCTCATTACGATTTCATCATGTTCGCCAGAGATTCCAACTAATTGTAATTTATGGTCATACTGATCGGACCAGAACCAAGGTATTTGATCATAAGGATCTCTATTCCCCATGATGGTACTAGCAACGGTTTTGGATTGCTCCATGGCATTATGTACCGATTCAAGCCTTAACCTTGTATTTAAAGTTTTATTCGGGTGGTTGGTGCAATCTCCACAAGCATAAACATCCTGGTCAGAAGTTTCTCCATATTCATTTACCGTAATTCCGTTTTCACATTTTAATCCTGCGTCCATTGCAATCTCTTGATTAGGCAATACGCCTGCTCCTACGACAACCACATCAGCATCTAGTTTGAGACCGTCAGAGCAGAGAACTGCATTTACTGACTCTTTGCCTTGAAATTCTTTTAAGCCATTGTCTAAATGTATTTTTACTCCATGACTTTCATGCAGCTTTTGATAGTAAGAAGAAATCACGGGATCAACGGTTCTGTTCATGACTCTGTTGGCCATTTCTATGACTGTAACTTCTATTCCAAGACTCGCAGCAACCGAAGCAACCTCTAAACCAATATAGCCGGCACCAACCACAACCATTTTTTTACTTTTCTTTATTTGTTTCTTAAGTGCATTAGCATCATTTAAATCTCTGAGATAATAAATTCCTGTTTTTTCAGAACCAGGAACATTAAGTTTTCTTACCCTACTTCCCGTGGCAATTATAAGTTGGTCGTAATTAATTTTATTTTCATCACTAAGAACTATTTCTTTTAAGCTCGTATCAATTGTTTCTGCGCGTTTGCCAAGAATCAAATCAATTCCATTCTCTTCATAAAATTCTTTTTTCTTTAAAGACACACGCTCAGGCTTATATTCCTCTAACAAAAAATCTTTTGATAGAGGGGGTCGCTGATAGGGAAGGTGGCCTTCTTCTCCAATGATTTTAATGGAACCTGTGAACTCATTCCTCTTTAAAGACATCACGGCTTGGACAGCAGCTTGACCAGATCCTATAACTACAATTTCATTCATATTAGAAAGTGCTCGATAATTTTTTAAAATAGAAATAAAGTCTACATCTTATTCTAAAAAGGGAGAAATAA
>Ga0115000_10003217_pt1 | contig 13676 bp, 15 predicted proteins | sample ArcticOcean_MG_C_6_FD_89690 | JGI IMG/M metagenome (GOLD analysis project Ga0115000, IMG submission 89690) | Marine microbial communities from western Arctic Ocean - ArcticOcean_MG_CB8_128 | ecosystem: Environmental > Aquatic > Marine > Oceanic | place: Arctic Ocean: Canada Basin | collected...
TATTATTGCAAAACGATTAATACCTGTGTATTCACCATTATTACTTTTAATTACTGCATTCTCAGTATTTACAATATTATTAATCGTTAGTTATATTCCCTCGAGAAGGATTTCTAAAATGCATCCTGTAGATGCAATTAGAGGAAAGACGGCAGTATGATAAATTTCTTATTTAAAGGATTGCTTAGGGATAAGTCTAGAAGTTTTTTCCCAATTATTATTATTACTCTAATTGTTTCAATTATCATTTTTTTTAGTGGTTTTCTAAATGGAGTATATAATTCCCTATTTCTAAATACAGCTATTTTAAATTCGGGTCATGTTAAAGTGGTAACTCATGCTTATAATTTAGAACATCAATTGCTGCCTAATGATCTTGCATTATTAGATGTTAATAGTTTAGTAGGTAAATTAGAAAATAAGTATAAAGAATATACCTGGACTCCTAGGATAACTTTTGCAGGATTACTTGATGTTCCAGATGAAAATGGTGAAACATTATCACAAAGCCCGGTTATTGGACTTGGCATTGATTTTTTATCTAAAAAATCTAAACAATTAGATATTTGGGATTTAGATAAAAAAATAATAAAAGGAAGTTTATTTAATAAAAAAAACCAAGTTTTATTAAGTGAAAAACTATCAAATAGATTGCAAATATTTTCTGGAGATATTGTAACCTTTATTGGGGCCACGATGTATGGAGGATTTACTACATACAATCTTACTGTTTCAGGTGTTTTTGATTTAAATTTAGGTCCTATAGATAAAGATATGATGATTATCGATTTTAGTGGAGCACAAAATATTTTAGATATGGAGGATGCTGCATCCGAAATATTAGGATACGATAAAAAATTATTTTTTAGTGATAATAGTACTGTGGAAATTAGAGATGAATTTAACTCTCAATATTCTGATTCTTCAGATGTATATCGTCCATTTATGCTTGCTCTTAGAGATTCTAATCAAATGGGTACAATCGTAGATTTCAGTAATGTTATTATGAGTATAATTTTAGGATTATTCTTAATTGTCGTAACTCTAGTCCTTTGGAATATGGGGATTATGAGTGGTTTAAGAAGATATGGGGAAATTGGGATGCGACTAGCTATTGGAGAAACCAAGGGACATGTATTTAAATCAATGATTGTCGAATCAGTTATTATAGGTTTTTTTGGTAGTATTGTCGGAACAACTTTAGGAATATTGTTGACTTCTTATCTTCAAAAGGTAGGGATTGATTATTCTAAAGGAATAGATAGTTTGAATTCATCAAATTTTGCAATGCCTAATATATTTTATCCACAGGTAACTCCTGATTTATTTTATATTGGATTTATTCCGGGAATTTTAGCAACAGTATTTGGAACTATGCTTGCTGGACGTGCAATTTATAAAAGAGAAATGGCTCAATTATTTAAGGAGTTAGAAACATGATCAATAAATATATAGTTTTTACTTTAGTATCTTTTTTGTTTAATCAAGATATAACTGTAGATGAAATTATAAAAAAAATAGATTTTAATTTAAATTCTAAAAATAGAGTAATTGAAAGTAAGATGATAGTTCATGGAAGAAGGACTAGTAGAACAATAGAAGCAAAAAATTGGATTATTGGAACCAACAAAGCCTTTACAGAATATATGTCTCCTCCTAGAGAAGCAGGTAGTAAAATGTTAAAATTAGATGATAAGCTCTTGACTTATTCACCTCAAACAGATAGGATTATACAAATATCTGGGCATATGTTAAGACAATCTGTAATGGGATCTGATATGTCTTATAACGATATAATGGAAGATAAGCCTCTAGATGAATTATATATAGCCAAGCTTGAGGGTATAGAGTATATAGATGAACGTAAATGTTATGTCTTATTTTTAGAATCAAAGGTTGATGGAATATCCTATCCAAAGAGGAGAGAGTGGGTAGATAGTGAATATTTTTTACCTATTAAGGAAGAGTTGTATGCTAAAAGTGGAAAGCTATTAAAATCAACTTCCATGGATGGTATAAAGAAAATAAAAGATAGATGGTTTCCATCCAGATTTCTCTTTAAGGATGAATTGAAAAAAAATACTAAAGGGACTGAATGGATTATAGATAGTATTGAATTTGATGTTCAAATTCCAGAAATTTTATTTTCTAAATCTAATTTAAGGAAATAGACTTATATGATATATAAACAAACAGTTAGTCTGAAAAATACTAATTTTGATCAAGTTTGTAATACTTTTCATGATAGGAAATTTGTCAATTTTCTAACATCATTTCAACCTGTTAAAATTATTTCTTGGACAGGAATAGAAAATGACAAAATTGCATTTTTTAAATTATGGTTTTTAGGTTGGAGAGATTTTAAAGTAAAACATAGTCATTATACAAAAATAAATGATTGTTTAAGTTTTAATGATACTGGAAATGTGCTTCCTTTTGGCTTAACTAATTGGAATCATAATCATACAGTTAAAAAAGATAAAGATAACATATTAATTATAGATTTATTAGAAGTTAAACATAGGAATATTTTATTAGGATATGCTTTATTTCCAATGTTAATATTCCCTATTTTTATAAGAAGAATTTTATATCCCCTATATTTTTATAAGAATAAATCTTAGTATCTAATCTTTTTCTAATTTATTAATTAGACTTATTACTTCATCTTTATTTGTATTTGCAATGCATCTATCCATCTTTGTTGATAATTGATAATCATACATGGGGTCATAATAGTTCTTAAGTAAACTTCCTATCCAATCTCTGTGATAATCTTCGTCTGATTTACAAAAAGCTTTATTTATTTGATCTTTAGTTTTATTATAAATATCTAAACCTAAACGTTTACGTATATTATATAGAGAAGATAGTAAATTTTCATTTAATTGTTCTTTTGGTATTCCATTACATAATGGCTCCTTTATGTACTCTTGAATTATATTATTTATTCTTTGATCCATTGGTAAATTAAGTAAAATAATTTTTGATTTTTGCATTTTTTCATACCAAGGTTTAGGAATCGATACTCTTCCTATTCTAGAAGATTCATCTTCTAAGAATAAAATTTTATAGTCATGATTTATATACTTATATGATAGACTATTCTCAAAATTTATTATAGTAGGTTGTGGCATTTGCATACTTCCAAAAGCAGAACCTCTATGCTGTGCAATATTTTCTAGGTCGATTGATGATTTGATATTTTTAAGAATTGCTGTTTTCCCTGTTCCAGTTCTTCCAGCTAAAATTATCCAATTTTTATTATCACTCTTAACAGATTCGAGAATGTTTATTGAACTATTTCTAAGTGATTTGTATCCATCCTTAATAATTGGGATATTGATATCTACTTCTTTAAGCCAGGATTGTGCTATTTTTGATCTTTGTCCTCCTCTCATGCAATAAATATGAGAGGTAGGATTATCTAGTATAAATTCGCGCCAGTTAGATACTATTTTCTCTTTTTTGTATTCTAGTAGCTTATAACCTAACTTAACAGCTTCTTCTTGCCCATTAATTTTATATTCAATACCTACTTGAGCTCTTTCATCATTATTCAATATTGGAATATTAACACTAGATATTAGAGATCCTTTTTCAAATTCAATTGGTGATCTTAAATCAATTAAAGGAGTAGCATTTTTGATAATATCTTTATTGTTCATAGTTTTAATTTTGCAAATAATAATATTAACTAATTATAGATATTATATATCTATTTATTAATCATTAATTTTTGTTAATTTTGAATATGTTTAAAAACAATTTTCTAGAAATTTTAAGATGGGGATTGAGATTGCATGGGATAGGTCATCTTGTCGAAGTTATTTCAGCTGTAAGTGAAGGTGCATATATTACAGCAACTATTGCCTTGACTTTTATATCTATTGAAATATTGGCTAGCTTTTATTTACCTAAAGAGCATGTTCATTTTAAGCCAATTAAATCAGATATACATGAAAAATGTAAAGATTAATTCCCATTAATGCTTTCAAGATTGCTGTTATTGAAAAATAATAAATGTTGTGGTGAGGGTTGTCTTATGTGCCCTTACGAGCCAAAACATATGGTGAACTCTAAAATAATTCGAAAGGCTATTTTAGATATCTGTTCTAAAGAAGAAGCCACGGTTATTAAAAATTTATAAATAGATCAATTTTCTAAACTAACTAATAAATTATTATGATAAAGAATATAAAAATAGCTCCTGAAGGATATAAAATAATTTTTAATACCTTGGGAGTTTGGCTTATAACATTTATAATTTCAGTGTATTCAGAGTACTCGTGGATTGAAATGCTTAGTATATATTTATTTTATATTTTATTAATTGTTTGCTATTTTTTTAGAGACCCTTCAAGAAAGAATACGCCGAGTAAAAATTTTCTATCTCCTGCCGATGGTAGAATAATTTCTATAACTGACTATATTGATCCAGATATTGGAAAGTCAATAAAAATAGCAATCTTTTTATCCTTTTTTAATGTTCATAGGCAATGGGTACCAATAGAGTCAATAGTACTACAAACATTTTATAATCCTGGAAGATTCTTTGGTGCATATCGCGATAAGGCTTCAATGAATAATGAGCAGACCTCTATTATATTTAAGGATAATAATAATAATATTTTTAAAATAAAACAGATAGCTGGATTTGTTGCTAGACGTATTGTAAATCATATGAATCCAAATGAAGAAGTTGAGCAGGGAGAAAAATTAGGATTTATAAAGTTTGGTTCTAGAGTTGAAATTATTATTCCGGATAACTTTAATATTAAAATAAAAAAAGGTATGAAAGTTAAAGGTTGCAAAACAATCATTGGTAATTTTTAGATGTTCAAAAAAATACTATTATTCTCAATTATTTTTCAATCATTTCTATTTGGTTTATCTGATAATAATTACAGATATTCCCTAGGAGTTTTTAATGAAAGGTTAGGCTTTAATTTATTTAATGGATCATATATTTTTAATGAAAAAAATAATAGTGAATTTTTCGCTTCATTTGGCACTTCTATAATGATTTCCGGGATTGGAGTAGGCTGGAAACATTATTATAATAGTAAATTTTATACAATGTCACCGTTCTCATGTATTTCTATATTTCAGAGATATGGTAATAAAATGGCAGAGACAAGTGGAGGCGCAATTAGAACAGATAATTGTATTGCCGTATCTGGAGGATTACGTTCCCCCGAATTTGAATTATTTAATAGAGTTATGTGTTTACAATTAGGAATATTTTCTAATATTGATTTTAGAAATGATATACCAGTACTTCCATTTATTAATATTGAGTTTAAACATAAGTAATTTTTAAATTGTGATTTTTTTTTATAAAGTATATAAATAATGTTAACTTACTGATAATTAACAAACAAAATTTTATTATGAACTACCTATATATAATACTTATAATTTCTTTTCTTTCTGCTCTTAATGCAGACCCAGATTGGGATAAGGTAGAGTTAGAATCAGTGAAATTATTTCAAGAGTATTTGCGTATTGATACTAGCAATCCTCCAGGAGATGTAACTGAGGCTATAGCTTGGATTGCAAAGCTTCTAGAAAAAGAATCTATTGATTTTGAAACATTCATTGTTCCTGAAGACCCTAGAAGAATGCATATTTTAGCTAATTTCCCTGGAATGAAATCAGAATTGAAACCTCTTTTACTCTTAAGTCATGTAGACGTCGTCCCGGCAGATTACGATTCATGGAGTGTTGATCCTTTTGAAGCTAAAATTATAGATGATATAATTTATGCAAGAGGAGCATTGGATATGAAATGCTTAGGAATGATGCAGCTTATGGCAATGATTTTACTGAAACGAGAAGGTTGGATTCCAGAAAGAACTGTGAAATTACTAGCTGTTGCAGACGAAGAAACTTTAGGTGAATATGGGGTTCAATGGATGATTGAAAATCATTGGGATAAACTTGATCCAGAGTGGGTTTGGGATGAAGGTGGAATAGGTTCAAAGGACTCATTCCCTGGAATAAATGCATTTGCTGTAGCAGTAGCACAAAAAAAATCTTTTTGGGTTAATATTGAAGTAAAAGGAAAATCTGGTCATGGTTCTAGACCTTTTGATAATTATCCAAACAAGGTTTTAGCAAATGGTTTAAATAAAATAGTTAATTGGAATTCAGAGATAGAAATTAATACTGTAACATCTCAAATGTTTAATATAATAGGTGATGAAATAGGAGGATTTCAGGGATTTGTAATGAAAAATTTAGATAATAGATTTGTAAAATATTTATTTGGAAGCAAAGTAGCATCAACCAATCCAACAATAAATGCGATGATGAGGAATACTATTTCACTTACAAAAATTAATTCTGGCTATAAAACAAATATTATCCCAGAATATGCTGAAGCAACATTGGATATAAGATTACTTCCAGACACAGAGCCTGATTTATTTATTAATGAACTTCAAAAAATAGTAGATGATGAAAATATTAAATTTATACCTAAACGAATACCAATAAATAATTACATATCAAATTATGATACTGATTTTTATAATATTTTATCAGAAGAATTAAAGAGTGAAGTATCTAGCGCTGTAGTTTTCCCTTTTATGACAATAGGTGGTACTGATTCTCAATTTTTTCAGACAAAAGGTGTCAATTGCTATGGGTTAATTCCTATTTTAGTTACTGAAGATGATATCCATACTATGCATGGAATAGATGAAAGAATTTCTATTGATAATTTCATGCTAGGAAATAAAATTGTCTATAATACAATAAAGAGAGTATGTAGTACGAAATAAAAAATTATTTAAATTATGAGCGTATATATCACATCCTTATTTATTGCAATACCAACTTTTATTATATTAATTATTGTTGAAATTATTGTTTCAAAGATAAAAGGAGTGGAGGTTAATAATCATGCAGATATGATTTCTAGTCTTAGCTCAGGTCTTACAAATACCATCCAAGCATCATTTAAATTTGGTGTAGTTATTATTAGTTATTCATGGCTGGTAGAAAAAATAACTTTATTTAAGCTTGAGCCAATTTGGCTAGCTGTCTTATTGGCATTTATAGTTGAAGATTTTGCGGGATATTGGATGCATCGACTAAATCATCGAGTTAATATATTTTGGAATAGGCATATCATACACCACAGTAGTGAGGAATTCAATCTTTCTTGTGCATTAAGACAATCTATCTCTACAACATTTAGATTCTCTGCAATATTAATGATTCCAGCAGCATTATTAGGTATTCCAGCATCAATATTTGCAGTATTAGGTCCCATTCATTTGTTTATGCAATTTTGGTATCATACTAGATTAATAAATAGATTGGGGCTATTAGAGTATATACTAGTAACTCCATCTCATCATAGAGTGCACCATGCTATTAATAAGGAGTATCTCGATAAAAACTATAGTCAGATATTTATTATTTGGGACAAACTATTTAATACATTTCAAGTTGAGTTAGATGAGATTAAGCCTATATATGGAACATTAAGACCAGCGGGAACATGGAATCCCATAGTTATTAATTTCAAACACTTCTATCAGTTAGCTCAAGATGCTTGGCATACAGAAAAATTTATTGATAAAATTAAATTATGGTTCAAGCCAACAGGCTGGAGACCAGAGGATGTTAAAATAAAATTTCCATTAAAAGAAATAAATGATCCATCAACGCAAGTAAAGTATAGACCTCTAATATCAAATCATCTAGTTGTATGGTCATGGACTCAGCATATTACAACAGGAATATTGATGTTTCATTTATTTATAATTCTTGATAATCAATCTAACTTATTGAATTACTTATATGCATCTATTTTATTCCTTAATATATTTACTTTCACTGCCTCTCTAGATAAAAAAGAATACACGATAAAAGTAGAAATGTTGAAATTTATTTTTGTATTGTCAACGCTATATTATCAGCAATATAGTTGGTTTGGTTTAGATGCAATTTATTCCAGTATTATTTGTGCTTATTTCCTAATATCATTTTTAGCTACCTATTATTTTCATAGTAAAGATTTTATTTCTTCTGAAATATTAATAGCTAAAAATTAATCTTATTGCAATAAGAAATAGAGCTGCTTTAAATAATATTTTAAATATTTTTTCAGGAATTATATCTAGTATTTTTTTACCAAAATTTGTTCCAATAAATACGGCTATAACTAGTGGAAAGAGTATTTTATATTCTTGATAATAATTGACATTAAAGAAAAATATAAATAAGGGTACTTTAGTTAAGTGAGTTATCATTTGACATGCAGCTTTATTTGCTATAATACTTTGTTTAGTTAAATCACTATTTAGAAAAAATGGTGCAATAAGTGGTCCCGTAGCGCCTACAAATATTGATGCTAAACCACTAATCCCTCCAACTTTTGTAAATGATTTTGATTTTCTAACTTTATTTTTCTTTTTAAAAAAAAGATACCAAATAATAAATAATCCAATAATAGGTTTCAGAAAATCGAATTTTATTTCATTTGCAGAGTTTACTCCATAAAATCTAATTAATAAAAAAATTATTATTGCAGATAATCCTGATCCTAATAGTGCACCAAATGTGAATTCTTTTATTAAATCCTTTTTAAGATATTTTCTGAATACGTAAGTTCTAGTTGTATTACTTATTAGTTGAATAATTCCATGAAGTGCAATAACCATATATCCATTTGGAATCATAATTGCCATAATACCTAAAAGAATAATACCGCCACCCATTCCAAGAACTGCTGAAATAGATGAAGTTATAAATGCTGATATTATAAGTATTATTATTTCCATGGTATGAATATTATCCTTCATCCTTATTATCATCAATCATATGTGGCATATCATGGCAATTTTCACTAAAACCGCAATTTGTGCAAGTGTAGTGACAATTGATTATTATAACCTCAAGTTTGCAAACAATACATTCTTTTTTTTCTATCAATATATTATTCTTCCTTATATGTTTAGATTATAACTCTATTCAAATCTTGATTTATTAGCTTCGATTAAATCTTGAGGAAAGGGATTAAAGAAACTTTGATTTTTTAAATACTGGTTATCAAATCTTAATATCCATGAATATAAAATACTATTTGGAGCAGATAGAGGAATTTTTTTCATATTATATTCTTCTAGAACCTCTAAGAAATACTTCTTCTCAGGTTTTGTAATAACTTTTTTAAAATATCCTAAAACATGCATTAGACTATTGATATTAGATGTATGACGTGATTTTTTTGTAAATAGTAGTAATAATGAATTATAATAGTCATTTAGAACATCCTCAATTTTTTCTTTAGTTTGATTTGCTGCAATTTTCCCCATTTTAGTCATGAGAGTTTGGTTGTATGACATGAATAAATATTTATGTTTAGCATGATACTTATATAATAAATTGAAATTATTAACATTTCTAAAATCTGCAACAGTGAATATAGCGGTGTAGAAGTGTTCTCTTAAAAATATGTTATTTAATCGCTTTTCTTCTTCCATTGGATGCATTGGGAACTTATCTATAATCTTTTCTGTAAATAAACCGGGACCTCTTCTACTAGCAGGAACATTATGTTTTTTAGGATAGATTTTAGCTGATTTGATTCCACACGAGGGTGAATCAGCTTTTAAAATAAATCCATCTATATAATTAATTTTTTTTAAAAATTTTTCAGAAAATTTATTCATATCAATACTGAAATCTTTATCAGTTTCAGGTTGATAGAGTATCTTTTTGTTATCATTTTCTACTATCCGAATAGTATCCCTTGGAATACCCATCCCAATTTCTACTTCAGGACATATTGGATTAAAATCAATAAATTCTTTTAATTTCTTTATATATCTATTAGATATTAATTGACCATCATATCTACACGCATCAAATTCAAGACATTTACTAATAATTATTTGAGGTTTAATAAAATTCATTTTTTTCGGTACCAATTTGGTTTCATTGTTATTTTTTGAGATATACGTTCACGTATAATCTTATAATCTTCTTTAGTAGGGGTCCAATCATGATATAAGTTATTATCAATAAAGATATTTATTGGGAATTTTCTTCCTGGATCAGGCTTGAAATTTCTTTTTTTCATTTCAGCAATAATTTCATTGTATCTGATTTGGAGATATTTTCCTTTATTGTAAAAAAAATAAACATGACCTTTATTAAGAGTATATTGTTGTGAAATTTTATTTTTATCAAGTCCAATTTTACTTTTTAAAGTTCTATTTAATGCTGCCGGAACCATTGTTATCTCTCTATATTCAGCAATTAAATGTTGATCGTAAAGTTCAGATACTGGTATAATATTAATTCTTGTCATATTTTATACCTTAATTTAGATAGATTTTTATTTATCAATAATGTTTAGATGTTATCTATTAGTAAAGTGTAATTTTATATTAAGAATAAATATGAATTTCACAAAACTAAACAAGAAGAGATAATTTTAATGAGAAAAGATAATTTTAGAAATATAGCAATTATTGCACACGTTGATCATGGCAAAACAACCCTTGTTGATGGAATGTTGCATCAAAGTGGTACTTTTCAAGCTCATCAAAATATTAGTGAAAGAGTTATGGACTCAATGGATCTTGAAAAGGAGAGAGGAATTACAATTACTGCAAAGAATACAGCTATTTTTTATAATGATGTTAAAATTAATATTGTAGATACCCCTGGTCACGCTGATTTTGGCGGAGAGGTTGAAAGAAGCCTTAATCTTGTTGATGGAGTATTATTGCTAGTTGATGCTAGTGAAGGTCCATTGCCACAGACTCGATTTGTTTTGCAAAAAGCTTTACTAAAAAATCTTCCTATTATTCTTATTATTAATAAAATAGATAGGTCTGATTCAAGAATTGATGAAGTCGTAAATGAAGTATATGATTTATTTATCGATTTAGATGCAAATGATGAACAGATAGAATTCCCAATTATATATACTAATGCAAAAGATGGTATTGCTCATATTAATATGGGCGATGATTCTAAAGACCTGACTTGTTTATTTGATACTATCTTGCAAAAATTTCCAGGTCCTGTAGCTACTGACGATCACGAAGCTCAATTTTTAATTACAAATATTGGTTATGATCCCTATGTAGGGCAAGTAGCAGTAGGTAGACTTGGCAATGGAGTACTTGAATTAAATAAACAATATAGTCTTTGTACTAAAGATAAGATTATACGAAATCAAAAATTAACTGCATGCTATACATTTAAGGGTTTAGAAAAGCTTAAAGTTGATAAATTAGAATCTGGAGATATAATAGCAATTGCAGGTATAGATAAAATCAATGTAGGTGATACTATATCAAGTAATGATAATCCTAAGCCACTGCCACGTATTCAAGTTGATCAACCAACAGTGTCGATGTTTTTTCATGTTAACAATGGACCTTTTTCCGGCGATGAAGGAAAATTTTTAACATCTCGTCATTTGACAGAACGTTTGCAAAAAGAAATTCTAGGAAATGTTTCATTACAATTAAAAAATACAAATAAAACTGATGTATTTGAGGTTTGTGGTAGAGGAGAATTGCAAATGGCTATTTTAATAGAAACTATGAGAAGAGAAGGTTATGAATTTATGGTTTCTAAGCCTCAAGTTATTACAAAAGAAGAAAATGGTAGCATTTTAGAGCCAGTTGAAAATATTTATTTAGACCTTCAGGAAGATCACGTTGGTATTATTACTGAAAAGATTTCTATCAGAAAGGGGCGAATGACGAATTTACAAAATAATGGATTTGGTAGAGTCACTGTAGATTTTAAAATTCCATCAAGAGGGCTTATAGGTTTTAGAAGTCAATTCTTAACTGATACCAAAGGCTCTGGTATTATGAATACACTCTTTGATTCTTATGCCCCTTGGTTTGGTCCTATTCCTCAAAGAAACAATGGTGTTCTTATTGCAGATAGACCGGGGAAAGTTACTCCTTATGCTAGCTTAGGTATGGTGGATAGAGGAGAATTGATTATTAGTATTGGTACTCAGGTATATAAAGGGATGATCATTGGTGAAAGAAATAGGCCAGGAGATATAGATGTTAATATTACAAGGGAGAAGAAGTTAACAAATCATCGAGCATCTTCTTCTGATGCAACTGTTGTATTAAGACCTCCTCAAAATTTATCGCTAGATCAATGTATAGAGTTCATAGCAGAAGATGAGCTTATCGAAGTGACACCATCGAATATTAGGCTTAGAAAAATGGAATTAGATGTTAATAAAAGAATGTCACTGAAAAAAAAGGAAAAAAATAATACATAAATATTAAAATTATAGGTTATAAGTTATGTGGTTAGTTTTTAAAATGAAAAGGAATACGATTAATGAGTGAAGTAAAACAAGGTACAGTAAAATGGTTTAACGATAAAAAAGGTTTTGGTTTTATTGAACCGTCTGACGGAGGAAAAGATTTGTTTGTCCATATGAGTGTAATTCAAATGGAAGGTTTTAAGACTCTAAGAGATGGACAAGGCGTTGATTATGAAGTTGGTGATAGCGAAAGAGGACCAGCTGCTAAAAATGTAGTTCCAAAATAATATCTTAATCGATACTGTTTAAGTGAAAAAAGCCTCTTTTATAGAGGCTTTTTTTTTATATTATGAATATGCAAAAAATTATATTTACAATAATATACTGTTCTGTTCTATTATCGGATAGTATTACATATCACCTATTATATATTTTAATTATGAATCATCTGGCTCTACGTGGATTACTGAAGATAAAACAATATCTCTAGGTGGTTGGGGATTTAAATCTATAGCTGAATTTTCAAATTTTACAATTGAGCTTGATACATATAATAATCGTTTCTTTGGAATCAAGGATAAGCCTAACTCTTTTTCTGCAGAACAAGGTCTTTCTTGGGTTGGTAATGATCCTGATGGTGAAGAATTTGATTTTGATGTTTCAAATATGAAACTATCGTATGATTATAAATCAGTAGTTTTTGAATTTGGAAAATTTAATAGAAAATGGGGACCCGGAGTATCCTCTTTAACTCTTTCAAATAAATCACCCTCTTTTGTTCAATTTGGGTTTACTTGGAAGTTAAATAATAATTTACATTTTGAATATTTTCATGGAACCCTGAGAAGTCTATATGTAGATGAAACTAATACCGAAGTATATGAAGGGATTGGAGCTGAGCTACCTGAATATAATAGGTTTGTCGTTGGACACAGATTAGATTGGCAAATATCTGAAAAGCTACATATAGGTGCTAGCGAATTAGTGGTTTATGGAGTTAGAGAAATTGATTTTCTTTATCTTATGCCTTTTATTCCATTTTTATCTGTCCAACAATATGCCGGTGACTTAGATAATATTCAATGGGCTATGGATATAAGCTGGAAACCAACTAATAGTTTTATGCTATATTCCTCTTTATTGATGGATGAGTGGAATCCTAGCATGACTTTTAGTAAGCCTAATAGAAATTGGTTTGCATATCAAATAGGAATAAAATTAAATAGTCTATTTATGACTAATGATAGTTTACTTGCTGAATACAATTGGACTGACCATAGAGTATATAGACATCAAAACTCTATAAATGATTATTATAGCCATGGTTATCCTTTAGGATTTTGGGGGGGACCTCATTCAGAAGAATTTTTTATTAATTATAACTTTGTTCGTTCTGGTTCAA
>Ga0115000_10003219_pt1 | contig 13675 bp, 13 predicted proteins | sample ArcticOcean_MG_C_6_FD_89690 | JGI IMG/M metagenome (GOLD analysis project Ga0115000, IMG submission 89690) | Marine microbial communities from western Arctic Ocean - ArcticOcean_MG_CB8_128 | ecosystem: Environmental > Aquatic > Marine > Oceanic | place: Arctic Ocean: Canada Basin | collected...
AACGATATTGAGCTAGTAGATAAGTATGCATCTTCTCTATCTAGAGCAGCTGATGGTAATTATTATGAGGCTAAGGTTCCAAGGACAGGCGCTGAGGACTTCTCATTCTTTGCCCAGCAAGTTCCAGGAATGTTCTTTTTCTTGGGAGTTAATTCGCCTGGAGTAGAAGATTCTCCTACGAATCATTCACCATATTTTTATGTTGATGATTCAGCCCTTACAAATGGCTTGAAAGCTTTTGTGAATCTAGTTGAAGATTTTTCCAAAGACTATAATTTAGATAATTAGTATTAGAAAAATTAATTTAACCTAAATCCTTTGTTATTTTGCTAGGTATATTTTCTGTTATGAACTTTAGCAACAAGATTGGCTAAATGAGGGTTAATGAAGAAAATACATCTAATACTGACTACTTATTAGATTACGACTCGAAAACTATTAAGTATGACTTCGATGACTACGATCATAATGCAGATGATTATGAACCGGGCGATACGCTTGATGAAGGTTTCTACAAATGAGGCTCTAAGTATAGCAATTATTTAACATAATATATATTATGCGAAGTAATATGTAATATAAATATAAATATATATATATATAAAAAGAATTTAATTGTTAATATTAGGCACTACTCTCTCTTTTTGTATGGCTTTAAGAAATTAGGCTAGTCAACCAGTAAATTATTTAAATACCACTTATAAGTTGATAGAAGACCTCGCTCAAGATTTGTGGAATATTTCCATCCCAATGAATTGATAAGATGAACGTCTAATAATTTACGAGGAGTTCCATCAGGTTTAGATTTATCAAATACTATTTGCCCTCTAAAACCTATAACTTTTGCCATTGTAGATGCTAGATTTTCAATCGTAATATCTTTCCCAGTTCCTACATTTATATGGGAGCACATTTGATCTGAAATTACATTTGCAATCTCATCTTTTGTTAATTTCATTATATGAATACATGCATCAGCCAAGTCATCAACATATAAAAACTCTCTTTTAGCTTCTCCAGAGCCCCATACCTCTACTGTACTGCGACCCTCAATTTTAGCTTCATGAAATCGCTGCATCAAACCCGGAATTACATGCGAATTTTCTGGATGAAAATTATCATTTTTTCCATATAGATTTGTTGGCATTATGCATCGGTAATCTACCCCATATTGTCGATTGTATGATTCACATAATTTTATACCCGCTATTTTAGCAACGGCGTAAGGTTCATTAGTTTGCTCAAGTTTTCCAGAAAGCAAATATTCTTCCTTTATTGGTTGATCTGAGTTTTTAGGATAAATGCACGAACTACCAAGAAATAAAAGCTTTTCAACACCCGCCTTATGAGCAGAATGTATTACGTTGCATTGTATTAGTAAGTTTTCTCTTATGAATTCTGCAGGATATTTATCGTTAGCAAATATACCCCCTACCCTAGCCGCAGCAAGATAAACTATGTCGGGTTTTTGATCTTTCATGAATGTCAAAACAGCACTTGGATCTGTAAGATCAAGGTTGTACTTAGATGCAGTTAAAACTTTTACATCAGAGTTATTCAATAGTTTTCTTAGTATCGCAGAGCCAACCATACCATTATGACCCGCTATAAAGACCCGCGATTGCATGTTTAAGTTACGCGATTAACAGGAACTTTATATCCATGCAATTTAAGAAGATGACTTTGTTTTGCTTTATCTAAATCATGAGCGATCATCTCTGAGCACAACTCTTCTACTGAAACTTCGGGAATCCAGCCAAGCTTCTTTTTTGCTTTACTAGGATCACCTAACAAAGTGCTTACTTCGGCTGGTCTAAAATAGCGGGAGTTTATTCTAACTATTTCATCTCCTGCCTCGATAGCAGGCGCTAAATCACCTTTTATAGATTTAACTATACCAACTTCATCCAAACCTTCTCCCTTAAATTCTAAATCAATCCCTAATTCAGAAGCTGACATTTTTACAAAATCTCGAACAGAGATTTGTTTACCAGTTGCTATTACAAAGTCTTCTGGATTATCTTGTTGCAGCATCATCCACTGCATTCTTACATAGTCTTTAGCATGTCCCCAATCGCGCAAGGAATCTAAGTTACCCAAATATAAACAAGGCTCTAAACCATAGGCAATATTAGACAGTCCACGAGTTATTTTCCTTGTAACAAAAGTTTCGCCTCTTCGCATGGATTCATGATTAAACAATATTCCATTGCAAGCATACATTCCATAGGATTCACGATAGTTCACAGTAATCCAATATGCGTATAATTTTGCCACAGCATACGGAGATCGAGGATGAAACGGTGTAGTTTCACTTTGCGGTGATTCTGTTACCAAGCCATATAATTCAGATGTAGATGCTTGATAATAACGTGTTTTGTTTTCTAGACCCAAAAGTCGAATAGCTTCTAATATACGGAGCGCTCCTAAACCATCAATGTCTGCAGTGTATTCTGGTGATTCGAAAGAAACAGCAACATGAGATTGAGCGGCTAAATTATACACCTCATTAGGCTCTATTTCTTTTATGACTCGAGTCAAGTTTGAGGAATCAGATAAGTCACCATAGTGAAGATGAAATTTAGTATTATTTAATAAGGGATCTTCATAAATATGGTCAATACGCTCGGTATTGAAAGAAGAGGAACGCCGCTTGATGCCATGAACTTCATAGCCTTTTTCTAAAAGAAACTCAGCCAAGTATGAGCCATCTTGGCCTGTAACACCTGTAATTAGTGCAGTTTTCATGTTAATTATTCATTGAAAGTGTCATTGTTAGCATTGTAATTGATTTAATCAACTCCAACCAATAAAGCCTTATATTTCCTTCTGAAATAATAACTTATCTAATGAATGTTCAATACCCTCACGCCAGTTTGAAGGATGAATGCCAAAATCATTTTGAATTTTTGAGCAATTAAGAACCGAGAATGTTGGTCTTTTTGCTGGTGTTGGATATGATAAAGTGTCTATTGCATTAATTACGTTTGGTATTTTTAAATTTTTAGTCACTGCATGATCAAAGATTGCATTAGCAAAGTCATGCCAAGTACATGGTTGATTTCCACAAAAGTGATATATTCCATTATTACTTCGCATTTTAAGGTATGGGGCTATCTCAACAATTGATCTTGCAAGATCCTGCGCATATGTAGGACAACCAATTTGATCATCTACCACTCTCAACTTATCGACCTTCGATCCAAGTCGCAACATTGTTTTTAGAAAGTTGTTCCCATACTCGCTAAATACCCACGCTGTTCTAATGATAATATATTTGCATCCAGAGGACTGAATCGCCAGTTCACCATTTAGCTTGGTTACTCCATATGCACTGTGAGGATTAGTTTGATCATGCTCTTTGTATGGTGAATTAGAGTTACCATCAAAAACATAGTCGGTTGATATATGAATTAACCAAGGACCATGTTTTTTACAAAAATCAGCAATATTTTTAACTGCTAGATGATTTATCAGGTTTGCATTATTTTGGTCTTTTTCAGCCATGTCAACTTCAGTATAAGCTGCAGCGTTGATAATGACATCGGGAGAAATATCCAAAATCTCACTATTAGTTTCCTCAAAATTAGTAATATTGATTTGTTCACGCGAAGTAAATATAACTTCATAATTTGTATTTACTAGTTGGTCTTTAAGGCATCTTCCAAGTTGGCCATTACAACCCAAAACAAGAATTTTCATTATTCTAGTCTAGCTGAGATAATAATGGTGCATTTGCATCTTTTTTTGATAATTTGGGTTTATCTATCGGCCATGGAATGTTTAGGTCGGGGTCATTCCATAAGAGATTTCTTTCATCATAGAAATCATAGTAATCTGTACACTTATATTCAAAATCTGCAAAGTCTGAAAGCACCAAAAAACCATGCGCAAAACCTGGTGGGACCCAAAATTGAGTTTTATTTTCTCCAGAGAGAATTACTGCTTCCCATTGACCATAGGTAGGAGAATTCTTACGTATATCTACTGCGACGTCATAAACCTCCCCACTGGTAACTCTAACTAATTTACCCTGCGGTTTAGATTTTTGAAAGTGTAATCCACGCAAAACACCTTTTGATGAACGTGAGTGATTATCCTGAACAAAGGGTAGGGAAATATTTGCAAGATCTAAATATCTATCCACTTTAAATGTTTCTAAAAAAAAGCCTCTTTCATCACCATATACTTTAGGCTCAATAATTACGCAGTCTTTTAGTTTAGTTTTAATTACATTCACTTATAGCCGCCAGCAACCATAGATAAATATTCGCCATAACTAGTATTTTTAAGAGCTCTAGCTTTTTTTAGTAAAGTATCTCTTGTTATCCAACCTTGATAGAAAGCAATCTCTTCCAAACATGCAATTTTTAAACCTTGACGATGTTCTAGTGTTTGGATAAATTGCCCTGCTTCCATCAATGAATCATAAGTACCTGTATCAAGCCAAGCGAAACCTCGACCTAACAACTCGACTGTAAGATCACCCCTTTTTTGGTAAGCATTATTTATGTCAGTAATTTCAAGTTCGCCCCTAGCAGAAGGCTTTAGTGATTTTGCTACCTCAATAACATCATTATCATAGAAATAGAGTCCAGTTATTGCTATGTTTGATTTAGGGTTTTTAGGCTTTTCTTTAATCGAAATCACTTTACCATTTCTATCAAAATCTATAACGCCAAATCTTTCAGGATCATTTACATGATAACCAAAAATAGTTGCACCAGAGGTCTTTGCTGTAGCTACTTTTAAATTCTCTGTAAAGTTTTGTCCATAAAAGATGTTGTCACCCAAAACCAAGGCAACATTGCTTTCTCCTATAAAATCTTCGCCTAAAATGAATGACTGAGCAATGCCACCAGGGCTTGGTTGAATTGCATATTTAATTTTGACTCCAAAGGGTTTCCCGTCTCCTAACAAACGCTTATATGCCTCGATATCGTTTGGTGTTGAGATTAATAAAATTTCTCTGATTCCAGCTAACATCAATACTGAAATTGAGTAATAAATCATTGGTTTATCATAGACAGGCAATAATTGTTTAGATACACCTATAGTGATGGGATGTAATCTAGTACCGGAGCCACCAGCAAGAATAATACCCTTGTAGCTAACTTTCATATTTAATTCTCTGCCCTATAAAGCCGATAAGCACCTGATAGCACTCTTTCCCACCAGGCACGGTTATCTATATACCATTGAACTGTTTTACGCATACCGCTCTCAAATGTTTCATCGGGTATCCAACCAAGCTCACTTTCAATTTTTGAAGCATTAATAGCATAGCGAACATCATGACCCGGTCGATCTTCAACAAAAGTTATTAAGTCTCGATAGTTGATAACCCCTGAGGGCTTTTGAGGTGCAAGTTCCTCAAGCAGGCCACATAAGGTTTCCACTACTTGAAGATTAGTTTTCTCATTATGACCACCAATGTTATAAGTATCTCCAATTTTACCTTCAATCACAACCTTCAATAATGCTTTTGCATGATCTTCTACATAAAGCCAATCTCGTATCTGCAGCCCATCACCATAAATAGGTAGATTTCTCCCATGTATAGCGTTCACAATTACGCGCGGGATAAGTTTTTCAGGAAATTGAAACGGACCATAATTATTGGAGCAATTGCTAATGATAACTGGAAGCCCAAAGGTACGGCCCCATGAACGGACTAGATGGTCAGATGCAGCTTTACTTGCAGAATACGGTGAAGATGGACAATAGCGTGATTCTTCAGTAAAAGGATCACCAGTAACAGTTAAATCACCAAAAACCTCATCCGTAGAGATATGATGAAATCGGAATTTATTTTTTTGGGTATCACTTAGTCCTTCAAAATACTCCCTTGCTGATTCCAATAAGACAAATGTGCCGTTAATATTAGTATTTATAAAAGCTTTGGGCCCGTCAATTGAACGATCGACATGGCTTTCGGCAGCGAGATTCATAATAGCATTAGGCTTATAACAATTAAGAACTCTTTGAACCTCGTTTTTATTACATATATCAACCTTTTCAAATGAGTAATTCGATTGCTCACTATGCATAGATAAGGAATCTAGATTTCCAGCATATGTCAGGCAATCAAGATTAATAATTTTGTTCTTCTTATTAGATAGAGCTTCTTTTATAACGGCGCTCCCAATAAAGCCTGCTCCTCCTGTAACTAAAATTCGCATAATAAATTCCTGAGTTAAAATTTTTTAGAGTTAGGGGGAAGATGAAGTCTTCTGTAAAAAAATTGAAATAAAGGTTTACCAAATAGTTTAGAGGTTTGACGAATTGCCAAACCAAAAATACCAAAAAATGGATGAATTAACTTTTTCGTGATTGCTGTTTTATAGAATTGTATCTCATGTTTACGGTATTCAGTTCCAAACCGTCGATCAATAGTACCTTTGTTCATTCTAAAACCCACTAAAAAATCATCTATATTCTCTACTTTATACCCCATTTTCATGAAATAAAGCCATAGAAGCCAGTCCTCATGTAAATAACAATGTCTATAACCACCGACGTATCTAAGTGCCTCTATATTCATAGCAGTCGACGGGTGATTAAAGGGGTTGATAAAATTTCTATACCAGTAAATTTTTGAATATGAGAGAGGAACTTTTCTAGAACCAATAATTGTCGAATTTTCATCAATCTCATATATATGGCTTCCTACTAGCTGGACGTCCTCAGCTAACATTTTATTAACAAGAGTATTAAATCTATTAGGGTAATTAATATCATCTGCATCAAAGCGAATTGCTATATCATATTTATCGTATATTTTTTCTTCAAACAGTGTGTTCAAAGCTATCCCTAGCCCCATAGATTTAGGGAGGCGAGTTATATATATATCAGGAGAAAATTCCTTTAAAACTACTTCTAATTCCTCATAAATTGGTCCATCTACAATAATATGAACATCAAAAGAAATACCAGACTGATTAAAGACCGAAGTTAAAGCTTCCCTTAAAAATACAGGGTCATCATTTTTATAAACCGCGCCAACTGCACAAACTCTTTGATGAAGTGTATTGGTTTGATACTTTTTATCTATATATGGAATCATTTTAAGATTATTCTTTAGCTATTATTATAATTTTATAATTTCTATTTAAAATATTTCTAACCTTAAATGGATATTATTCAATAATAGCAGACAAGTTTGATTAGGGTTATTACATATTTTAAAAATACCTCAATATTCAGAAAAAGGTTTATCACTTAGTTAATAGATACTTTATTTTACGAAAATAAAATAGCAAAAATGAGGGTGCTAAGATTAATTTATGTATTAATCTTAATATAAAGCCAGTAAATGATTTTGTTAACAACACATTGTGGGGGTAGTCCTTTTTAAGTATCGCAATATCAGATGCAACAACCTTACCCATGCTTGGTAGAATATTTTTTGTTATTGAGAAATCTGTAATTAAACTTATTACTGAAGTTTCTGAATAAAACATCACAACTTCTATGGGGATATCAAGAAATAATCTCCTATACCATTCTGTATCTACATAAAAAACTAAATTTCTATTAAAAAAATTAATATGTCTAGACTTCACTATCAAAAGTGCAGTTGGGCCTCCAATAAAATTTAAAGTCAGCCCACTTTTTCTCAACAGCTTAATCATTAATGATTGTGCAAGCGATTTAACACTTCTGTAAACACCATTAGCATGCTGTACCTTAAGTGGGAGTATCATTAACTCAATAGAATCTTGATATTTCTCAATGGTGTCAATAAAGAGAGTATTAGTAAAAGTCTCGTCATGATGCGCTAGTACAAAAAATTTTCCCTTAACCTTTGACAATAAAAAATTCCAGTTATCAACTGCATTTCCTGTAGATTTATGTTTGTAGTAAACAATATCAGAGCGGCCTATTTTAGATAAATAGGACTTAATGAGGTGAGATATCTCAATATCAGTAGAATCATCAGAAACAATGATCTCAATCTCTTTACGAGTCTTTAGCAACTCTACTATAGTAACTACGCCTTGATATGAGTTGAATGAAGGTATCAATACAGAGAGTAATTTATTTTCCATCATTTATTAAATACATAAAAAGAATCTCATATAAGAGAAATAATAACTAAAAGATATAACTCAAACTATACTTAGATCTACAGTTCAATCATTCTTTCTGCAAACAAGCTTAATAAAATCATTTGAATGCGCCTTTGAACCTCGTTCAATTTTTAGAAATTTAGCATTAATTCGATCGATAATATTTAACTTATTAGCCCTGCGCTGAATTTGATAGGATTCTAGTATTGTCTCAGCTGAATCATCACTCATAATCTCAACATGGAATCCTAAATTACTTAAAAACTCAACAAGAAAGTGCTGCGAAGGAAGGTTAAGATGCCTCGGAGCCTCTAGACCACGCCAATTGTCTCCAAAATGATCTCTAACGAAACTCATAGCGTTTGGTAGAGTAATTACAAGCATGCCATTTTTGGAAACTGAATTGCACATTCTGATAAGAAACTTAAGGGGTTCATGCACATGTTCAAGAACATGAGAAGATAATACAAAGTCAAAGTAATCATGATAATCATCTAATAACTTATCGGTACCCACAAATGCAGTTAATCCTCTTTTGCGAGCCACTGCAACTGCTGCCTCGTCAAAATCAATGCCAATGACATCCCAACCTATCTGTGAAGCGATTGTCATAGCTGCTCCAGATCCGCATCCCATATCCAGAAATTTTCCTGGCTTTGTTGTTACCAAGGGCTTTATCCAAAATGGCAATGAAATTCTTCCAGAAATTTTAACAAGAAGCGCCATTAAGTTTTTAGGAACATATAATTTAGGTGAGATATTTTTCTCTAGAAGAAAAGACAGCCATGCATTTTTTAGTAAAATACGCAGTCTACTCAAATTAAAAAATTCTGAATTATCACCATGAGTATAATAGTTTATATATGCCTCTCTAATTGATAGAAAAGTTGGACGAGGGTTTAGATGTAAAGACTTACAATTATCACAAGTGTAATAACACCATTTCCCATGAGCTACATTAAAAGACCAGTCGCTGACATTTTTATGAGCAATATTTCTTTTTGAGCTTCCACAGTAAGGACACTCATTCACTTTTTCAAGCTCTCCTTTAAAAAATTTACTCATTGTTCATCAGATATTTTTTTCATCATAAGCGGATAGCCTTTTATCACCTAAAATGGAAGTAAACAAGATAAGGCATAATGGTGTGAAAAGATAGCTTCCGTATAGAACACCATAAAACCTCTCCGTAAATACCACCATGGCCAATAAAGCTCCTACAAAATAAAAATTATTATGTGGACTTCGGTACATTTTCTTTATTAAAGCCTCAGCCAAAAAAAGCATAATACTAAAATCTAGAGCACCAACTATTACTCCATAATCAACGCTTAACTGTAACCATGGGGCTTCTGCAATACCATAATCTATAATGGTTTGAGCGCTCATCTCAAAAGGCCCTATTAACAAATCGTGATTTCCAATCCACGGAGAACTTTGAATTAGTTCAATGGCATTAACCCAAGCCAGAACCCTTAAAGAGTTGCCATGTACAAATCCAGAACTATCGCCTTCTATAAATCCGCTTTGGACAGCGCTCAAAAAAGTAAGTAGAAATACTAATCCACTGAAACATAAAGAGCAAAATACTAAAGTAGTAAATTTAAATCTAAATTTTAATAAAACCCAGAATGTAGCAATTAAAATGATAGTTAAAGGAGCACGCCATGTTCCATTAATTAAAACTGCGAAGACTCCTATTATCACTAACCATCTTTTGTTTAGCAAAAGTCCACAAAAAATTCCAGAAATTGCTATTGCAACAGTAGCCATCGGATTTCCAAAAACTCCATTTAGTCTAGGCAAAATATCTCCTGGCCGAAGCCCAGATGGCCTGCCAAAGAAATCTACTCCAAATAAAACTGAGTTAACATTAAAAGCAAGATCCACTGAAAATAATAATAGGATAGGATTCAAAAACGCATTTAGTCTATTTTTATCTAATATTATGAAAAGTAAGAGCAAAAATAATAGATCAGTAGATAATACTTGTAAGACTAAGAAGAATGATTTCGGGCTAAAAAGAAGGTGTATGCTCAAAACAAGCAATACTTTTAATATTAAGAGAAAAGCTAATAACTGGTGAGCTGGTTTACTTGAGATTCTGAATTGAAATATTAAAAATAAACCAATGATAACTAGGCCTAAAGTGATATTTAGAGAACCAAGGATTAATATAAAACCAAGAATTTGATAATTATTTGTCGTTAGTGTTTTGATAAATATTGCCCTCTTTTTAAATGTCTATCTATTAATGACGATTTAAAATTTAACCATTTTAAACTTGAAATCTAAGATTCAATTTTTTGTATCCAAGTCTTAACAATAATAGTAGCCCAGCAAACTCTATTGAAACAACCAAAACAGTAGACCCAATTAATCCCCATAAAAGCAATACCGGAATAGCGCAAATTAGAGTAAATATAGTCATTATTAATATTGTACGAAGATATATTGAATCTAAACCAGCCGGAACAACAATTTGATAAATTACAAATGATAAAGCTGTGCTGATCAAAGGACTTATAGAAAGAATCTTTAACAAAACTGTTGCTTGTATAAAACCTTGACCAGCAACTAGGTAAACAATATTTTCTGCAAATACAAATAAACCAAGGCTAAGAAAGAAAGCTAGTAGAATCAATAGCTTCCCACTTTTTAGCAGTAGTAACTTAGCTTCTGATATATCATTATTCATCAAGTAGCCCATTCGGGGAAAAAGACCATGAGAAATAGGATGTAAAATTTGAACTGCTGCACCGCGCATCCTATCAGCTATGTTAAATAATCCTAATGCTTGATCTCCTATAAAAATGCCTAATGAATAAGGGACAATCGACGTATTAATGTTTGCTAATATAGTACTCATAAATAGATATATATTATCTTTAGTAACAGCAATGACCTCTTTAAAAGATGGCAAAACATACGTAACTCGCAAGCCCACTTTAATCCAAATTAACATCGCTACACCAACAAATATAGAAACACATCCATTAATAACAAAATAAAGACTAATATCATCCACGCTTACTATGAAGAACAAATATAGTGGGAGTGTTAAGCCCTTAATAAAAACTTGAATTGCAGAAGCCTCTATTATTTTTTCTAATCCATTTAAAAACCATAATGGCATTATTGCGTTTCCAAATACTACCAACATCCCCGAAAGATAAAGATATAAGTCATCACGAAATAAACTTGAATTAAATAAAATGCATACAAAAATCGAAGATACCAAAATAGTAATGAGTATTTGTGAAGTCAAAATAGATGAATATATTTTATTAATCTTGGCTGAATCACTCCTAGATGCTGCAACTGATTTTGTTCCACCTAGGTAGTATCCCCAGTTAGTAACCCAACACAAATAGCTGATCGTTATTTGCACAAAAACTAATTTGCCCCAACCTTCAAGACCAAGTACTCTAGTTAAATATGGAATTGCCGCAAATGTCAAAATGAAACTTGCAAAATGTAGTAAAAAAAGGCCACTAATATTTCTTTTTAAATTTGGAAGTTGCATCTTTTTAATAATTTAAATGTTTAATGGATAAATGTCTAAACATAGATCACTCTGATCGTTAAGGTGTCAATTTGATTCAACCTAATTTCTTGGGAAATAATATAGATAGTATCAGTTTTATGAAAGCTCTAATTGGAGCAGGAATGTAAGCTCTTAGGTTTTTATCTACTGCTTTAATGGAAGTCTTCACATTGAAATTTTTGTTATAGTATTTTGTTGTTTTTACTTTTGAATCCAAACAATCCTCATAAGATTTTAAATTTCCCATACTATCCTGCCAGATCCAATCAGGATAAAGATTACATGGAGATGCCCATCGATCAAATTTATTATCGAAGCGAGCCCATTGTTGAGGAGCTATTACATTTTTTGTGCCTGGTGCTAATTTAGTTGGGAAATAGCCCCAACTAGAGTTAGCAATTATGGCATATTTGCTCTGATACAACGCCGCAAAATCTTGCTCTTCACTGCCTGGTAAAATCTCTATATCCGGGAGAACTCTCTTAAAATAGCTATCGTCATCTGAAATCCCAATAAACTTAGAAACCCCATAACGGTTTCTCATATTGCTAATAGCATTAGTCCAGTAAGTATCAGGAAGAATTAAATTTTTATGCCTCTTATACTCGCCACCTCTTATATATATCACACAAACGTCGTCATCAACGAGTTTTTTAGCCACATATTCTTCTTTAAGAGCAATATAGGCCCTTATTCTCTCAGGCCTACCATAGAAATATTGCTCGCTTTGAAAATTACCTCTAATAATCGTATTTTCGACAATATTATCTACCCTCACGTCGTAGTCGGTAGAAAAATATTTTAATTCCTCGTCCCAAAAGCATTCCTCATTAAGAACGCACCAATCATCCGACTCAAAATTCGAATTCAATGAAGTTGATGACTGCGAATTAGAAATATCGAGGTCTAAAAAATGGTGCCCCTTAAAATTTTCAAGATCAAAAACGACGTGTTCCATTTTATAATGCTCTGCAATAGCCTTGCCTACGCAATAAACCCAAAGTTGATTACCAAGGCCTTGTCCTTGCTCAAATATTGTCCCGATCATAATTTCTCCGAAATGAGTGCATCCTAAATCTAGTATTCAGGATTAAAATTCTTAAAAATTTCCTTATGTTTTGTAATGCAAAAAAATTATTGGTGTCGCGTGAGGTGGGAATACTATCCGAAGGCACGCTTTAAACCCGTTTTCAAATCTATCTCTGGATGCCATCCTTTTAATACTTGCTCTCCTGACCAAGGGACCATAACTTCTCTATTTCGATATTCTCGCTCCCCCCAATTTATATTCAATTTAACATTCAGAGTATCTTCAAATATGACTACTAGTTCTTTCAATGTTAATGGCTTGGAGGAAGATACGCTATATCTGCTATGCAACTCAATTTGACGAGAAATTTCATCGTATGCATGTTCAAATGCTCTAATCACATCATCGATATAAACCAAGTTAATCTTCTGTTCCCCGGCGGACATCGAAAGAACATCTTTCGAAACTGAAATATCATGAAGCAACCGAAGAAGTTTTTTTCGCGGGTCATTCGGACCATATGTATCGAACAATTTAAGAGTTGTCACTTTCAAATTGCTCGTCTGAATATAAAACTCTAAAATATTCTCGAAAGCCTCTTTTGTGGCCGCGTACAAGTTAACAGGAACATAAGTATCATCGGTAAAATGCTGCCATGATGTGCCTGTATTTATAAGAAATGGAACACCTTCTGAAACCATAGCCTCCACAACATGAGTAGAGAATATGATATTACTTTCGAGGAGATCAGTTATATTTGAATCATCATGTTGAGCTAGGAAAAGGGACGCTAAGTGAAATACATGAGAAGGCTTTACTATAGAGAAAGTTTTCTTCAGATCTACAATTGACCCATTATAAATATGAACTGTACAGCTCTCTACAATATTACCTAAAATACTTAAATCTGATGTATCTCTGACCAGGATATGAACATCAAAACCCTTTCTGATTAGCGAAAAAACAAGGTTAGACCCAATAAAACCTGTGGCACCTGTTACTATTACACTTCTTGAATTCATTAGC
>Ga0115000_10003221_pt1 | contig 13670 bp, 8 predicted proteins | sample ArcticOcean_MG_C_6_FD_89690 | JGI IMG/M metagenome (GOLD analysis project Ga0115000, IMG submission 89690) | Marine microbial communities from western Arctic Ocean - ArcticOcean_MG_CB8_128 | ecosystem: Environmental > Aquatic > Marine > Oceanic | place: Arctic Ocean: Canada Basin | collected...
GTAAGAGAGTGTCCAATAAGTCTCTTTTAAAATTGTAGGGCGGGTCGCTGACCCGCCATCAAAATGGAGCAAGATTGTCGCCTCAGCGAGGCGACCTACAAGATGGGGACGGTTGGGTTATGAATCCGTTTTGGCAAAACGATTGCGGGTCATCTCTATCAAGGTTGTTTTCTTACCATTCATTGCTGAAATTGTCCTAGTCCGTTTGGTCGTAATATACCATACTCGACCCTCTAATATTTTGCCCTCTATGCGCTTAAAATGTTGTCTCTCGTTGCGCCATTCGTTTGCGCGCTTTTTCCTTGTTGCATCCTGCCTTGTCTCGTTGGGGGCTCAGGTCGGACGCTCTCAATCGTCGTTCGAGCTTAAGGATGGCGATCGAGTGGCTTTTCTTGGCGATACGTTCGTTGAGCGAGCGATTCGCTATGGTCATATCGAAACGGCTTTGACAGCGCGTTGGCCGGATAGAGAGATCGTATTTCGAAATATCGGTTGGTCGGGCGATAATGTCGGCGGCCGGGCACGGGCGTTTTTCGATCCGGTTGACGCTGGATTCGAAAACTTGAAGAATCACGTTCAACTAGCTGATCCTTCGGTTGTTTTTCTTAGTTACGGAGCAATGGCGGCGTTCGCGGGAGAGAGTGGATTAGATGACTTTATCCAGAGCTATTCGAAATTGATAGAAACGGTCGATACCGGAAATCGACGCTTGGTGATCGTGTCGCCAACTCCAAGAGAAGCCATGGGGCATCCGATGCCGGATCCAAAGGCCCAGAACCAAAACCTAAAGTTTTACACGGATGCGCTTCGTTCTTTGGCGTCGAGGCACGATATTCCGTTTGTCGATTTGTTCAATACGCTCGTGCCGCGCTCTGTGGCTCGGGGGACTAGGGCAATCACTGACAATGGAATTCATTTGAATGATTATGGATACGCTCAGGCTGCCGAGCGAATTGTTCAGGCTTTGGCTGAGCACTCTACGGTTAAGAGATTGTCGCTTGATAAAGAAGGTCGGATTGAAGAGGCAAAAGGACTTCGCGCTTCGGTTTCCAAAAACTCAAAAGGGGACCTCGGTTTCGAACTGAAAGACGAGCGCTTGAGCCTTTCGCCGCTTGGAGGCGATCACAGCCAAAACTTGGAACTTGCCGTAGCAAATTTACCGCGTGGCGAGTACCGCTTGGAATACGAAGGGAAGGTTATCGCAACTGGTAGCGCTCAAAAATGGAAGCGAGGCATTCAGTTGGCGTGGGAGCCTTCTAACGATCAGGCGGAACAGTTGCGGGCTGCAATTAATCGAAAGAACGAACACTTCTTTCATCAATGGAGGCCGCAAAACGAAACTTACATCCGAGGATTTCGGAAGCACGAGCAAGGACAGAACGCCGCCGACCTCCCTAAATTCGACCCTTTTATTAAAGCCGAAGAAATGAAGATAGCTAAGCTGAAAAAACCGGAAGCCTATAAATTGACGCTCACACGGGTAAAGGGAGGTGAAGGATGAGTAGGAGTTGCAATGGTAGGGCTGCTTGTCCCCAAGCAACCGCAGAGCTTGATGTGACTTCCACGGCTGCTTGGAACAAGCAGCCCTACCTCTTTGTAGTCGCCGCTCTGGTTTTTGTATCCAGCTCATGGGCTCAACGTGCACTCACGGATATCCCGAACCCGGATCCGGCGTACCAGCAGAGTTTGTTGAAGCCAGCGGAGGGATTCGAGGTTTCGTTATTCGCTTCGGATCCGATGATCGCCAAGCCAATTGCGATGAGTTTCGACGCAAAGGGACGTCTTTGGGTTGCCACTTCTGAAACGTATCCGCAAATCATGCCGGGTCAGACGCCATCGGATAAGGTCTATCGACTCGAAGATACTGACGGAGACGGTAAGGCAGATAAGCGAACCGTATTTGCGGATGGACTACTCACCCCAACCGCTATTCTAGTGATGCCTGAAGGCGTTTATGTGGGCAACTCTACCGAATTGCTTTTCTTCGAAGACAAAGACGACGATGGTGTAGCGGATAATAAGCGCGTGGTGTTGTCGGGCTTCGGCACGGAAGATACCCACCATATCGTGCATACGCTACGAGCAGGGCCTGCTGGGCGGATCTATTTCAATCAGTCGATCTACATCCACTCCTACCTCGAGACGCCGCATGGGATTCGCGAATTGAAAGCGGGCGGCGTTTGGCGATTGCGTCCGGAGACAATGGAACTGGATGTTTATTCGCGTGGTTTGGTGAACACATGGGGGTTTCAATTCGACAACTGGGGGCAGACCTTTCAATCGGATGGAGCGGGCTCGGAAGGCATCTCTCATAGCTTTCCAGGAGCGGCTTTCAGGACAACCCATGGTTACGATCGGATATTGCCGGGATTGAATCCTGGCCAACCGAAAATGAGCGGCTTGGAAATAATATCGGGACGGCATTTTCCGGAGGAATGGCAGGGCCGAATTATTACCTGCGATTTTCGCGGAAATCGAATTAACGCTTTCAAGCCGGTAGATTCCAACAGCGGTTTTATCGCCCCGCAGCAGGAGGATCTCGTAACCAGTACGCATGGTTCATTTCGGCCTATCGATCTACAGATGGGACCGGATGGGGCCTTGTATGTGGCGGACTGGTACAATCCGATCATTCAGCATGGAGAGGTCGATTTTCGAGATGAGCGACGCGACCATACGCATGGTCGAATTTGGAGAATTACGGCGAAGGATCGCGCGCTTGTCAAAAAACCTACCATTAAAGACGCTTCCGTATCCGAATTGCTGAAACACCTTATAGCGCCTGAGGCCTGGACGCGGACGCAGGCGAAGCTTTTCTTAAAGGATAGGGGCGCTGATGCGGTTGTTCGTCCGCTAAAAAACTGGGTTCGATCTTTGGATGCGAGCGATTCGCAGATTGATGCTTACCGGCTTGAGGCTCTTTGGGTGTCCTTGTCATTGATGAAGCCCGATATTGGATTGATCGATCAGTTGCTTAGTTCGAACGATTTTCATGCGAGAGCTGCGGCTGTGCGGGCCTTGGAGGAACATCCGGAACGCATAGATGGTATTTACGATTTCATGGAACGGGCATTGGCGGACGAACACCCGCGTGTTCAACTGGAAGCATTGCATGTCCTTAGAGCGCTCGGTGGTGTTCGAGCTGCTAGTCTCGCGTCTCAGGTCTACAGCGAATCGATGGACGAAGCATTTGAATTTGGTCTATGGACGACCATGAAAATATTGGCGCCGGATTGGCAGTCAGCAGCCGTCAAAAACCCGCGTCTCTTTGGTTCGGATACGCGAGCGCTATTATTTGCAATTCGCAGCGTCAATCAACCAGAGGCATTGGAGCCGTTAGACGTTTTATGGAAATCAGGCGAAATCGAGGAAGCGGTAATGCCAGATGCCTTGGAATTGTTGGGCGAACTTGGGGATGCAGCGATCGTGACCGATGTATTTCAGGAGACCTTGAGCCGAGCGGAGCGCTCGTTGCCAGGAGTTTTGAAAGTTCTTAAAGCTCTCGAACAATCGGCGACTAAGCGGAAAGTCGTTCCAGAAGCAACGGCCAGCGATATTGAGATTCTATTGAAGAAGGGCGATCTCGAAAGTCGCATCGCAATAGCCCGTCTTTCTGGGGCGTGGAAGGTTAAGGGCGTGGTAGGAACCTTAGAGACGTTGGTTAAAGATCTGAATACGGATACGAAGCTGAGCTTGGCGGCGGTAGAAGGATTGGTTTCGCTTGATTCGTCGGAATCGAAAAGCGCTTTGTTGCGGCTCGGTGGATCGAATCAGCCATTTTCGACAAGACTTCGCGCCGCGGCGGGTTACGCTCAATCGTCTCCCAAGGCTGCGATACCCATGGTAGTAGCGGCATTATCCGATGCTGGACCTAAAGATGACGCTCGTCCATTGATTCGTCCTTATCTTTCGAATGGCCGAATGGCGGACGCATTGGCGAAAGGACTTTCCGGTATTACAATCGATGGGGATGTGGCTACGGTAGGGCTGCGATTGTTCGGATCGGTAACGACGAATACAAAATTGCTCCAGGCTGCGATGCAAAAAGCAGGTGGGATAGAGCCGCTTAATCAGGCATTGGATACTGAACAAATGGCGGATTTTATTGGATACACGCATGCCAATGGCGATGCGGCGCGAGGAGAAGCTATTTACCGTCGGGATTCCCTGCTGTGCATAACCTGTCACGCTCTGGGCGGCTCGGGGGGCTCACTGGGTCCGGATCTCACGAGTATCGGAGCCAGCGCTCCAATGGACTATATCGTGGATTCGCTGCTGCAGCCTCAAAAGAAAATCAAAGAGGGTTATCACGTGGTGAGTTTGACGAAGAAAGACGGCAGCGTGTTAGCGGGTACTTTGGTGAAAGAGGATTCTGAGTCCTTTGTGCTGCGCGACATGGCGGATCAACGGATCTTGGTCGCCAAGAGCGATGTAGCGTCCCAGACAATCAGCCCAGTATCGCTTATGCCGCCGGGATTGACGGCTCCGTTGCGGAAAGATGAATTGGCGGATTTGGTGACGTTTCTTTCGAGTATCGGAAAGGAAGGCGACTATAAGGTGTCGTCGAAACCGGTTGTGCGGACATTCCGGTATTTGGATGATCAGGACGGAAGCCGCGCGTTTGCCGATATTGTTCGTCACAAGCCGATCGAGCATATGGTTACCGATGATCCGCGTTTCGTATGGCTGGCTGCCTACGCGCGGATTGACGGATTGTTGCCGGTAGCCGAGATCCCGTCACTTCGACGCGCCGGTGAACAGCAGTATCGTTACTTCCAATTCGATCTCGATGTGAAATCGGCTGGCAAGATCGGTTTGCGTTTTAACGATGCCGATGGCTTCCGCCTTTGGAGTGGCCAAGAGGAAGTGGAAGGCGTTGAGAATGAAACGCGCGTTGTTCTTGGAGAAGGGAAACAGACATTCACCCTAGCGGCTCTTCGGGGCGACCGATCGAATCGTGATTTGAGTATCGAGATTTTTGAAATTCCCGGATCGTCTGCTCAAGTGCAAGTAGTGAATGGAAAGTGACCCTGCGCTAATTGCGGATTGATTGAATCGGTTTTTCGGTATTTATTTAGAACGTGTCCAAGAAGTCCCCTTTATTTATAATCTGTAGGAGCGGTTTTATCCCGCGATTCCTCATGTTTGGCTTTATGGAAATCTATATTATCGCGGGGTAAACCCGCTCCTACAATTGGATAGCAAAGCAAGCTTCGACTTATTTAACATTCTCAAATATTCGTAATGCTCACCTCGTCTTTATGAAAAACCGTTACTCCCTGTCTCTACCCTTACTCGCCTTCGTCGCGACCCTCCTGTCATTTGATCTGTCTTTAGCGGCCGAAAAAGAGCTTTCGTTCTCAGAGAAGCTGCTCGCGGTGGATGCTAACGAAGGCTGCGCTATCGTCGACGTGAATAATGATGGCGTTCTCGATGTTATTGCGGGTCGTAATTGGTTTGCCGGCCCGGATTACATCCCGCACGCAGTTCGAGCGATTGAGGACAATAAGGGATACGCTCATTCGAATGGAGATTTTCCTTACGATGTCGATGGGGATGGCTGGGTGGATGTGATTTCCCAATCGTTTTTCGAGACTCAGGTAAATTGGTATCGTAATCCGGGGGCTGATGCGTTGAAACTCGGATTGCTTTGGGAGAAGCGCTTGCTCGTGGAAACGGAAGTTGGACGCAATGAGGCCGAGATCATGTATGATTTGGACGGGGACGGCGTGAACGAGCTTATCGTAAATTCCTGGAATAAGGAGACTTCGTTGCTCGCCTGGAAGTTTGCTACGGAAATGCGTGAAGTATCGGTTAAGCGAGGTAATCGCACGATTAAGGAAATGCAGGAAGTTCCGACAATGACGAAGATCACGATCGGATCGAACAAGAATGGTCACGGCCTTGGAGTTGGCGATCTCAATGGAGATGGACTGGAGGACGTGCTTTTCGAGGCGGGCTGGTATGAACGCCCTAAGAGCAATGCCATGGATCAGGCTTGGGAATGGCATGAAGATTGGATCTTACACGCGTCAATTCCTATGATCGTGCAGGATTTAAATGGCGATGGGCGCAATGATTTCATCTACGGCATGGGTCATGATTTCGGACTCTATTGGCGTGAGCAATTGAAGCCTGCAGCGGATGGAACCTTGCAATGGAAGGAGCACCTTATCGACGATAGCTTCTCGCAGCCGCACGTGCTGCATATGGCGGATATCGACGGTGACGGGGAAAGCGAGTTGATCACTGGGAAACGCGTTTTCGCTCATGGAGGCCGAGATCCAGGTGGCATGGAAGAAGCTGTTTTGTATTACTATAATTGGGACAAACGTAAGCAACAGTTCGATCGTAAAACCATTTCTAAGGGAACGGCTGGCACGGGCTTACAGATCGCTACTGGCGATTTGAATGGAGATGGACGTTTGGATATCGCAGTCGCTGGCAAAAGCGGCACTTACGTGATTATTAATGAAGGTTGATGTTTTTTGCCCACGAATCGCACGAATTTTCACGAATGTTCTGAACAATCCTAAATCATTCGTGTAAATTCGTGATATTGTTTTGCCATCTCCACTTCGCTTCGTCGTGGGTAGTAAATAATTAAACGATGGCTGAACTAAATTTTAAACAGGAATTGGTTGGGTGTTATGGTTTTCCTGTATCGGAAAATCCAACACAGGCGATGATTGAGCCGGCGTTTCGAGCCATGGGATTGGATTGGCGTTATCTGACGCTTGAGGTTCAACCGGAATCCTTGAAGCAAGCGGTCGAAGGAGCCCGGGCTTTCGGGTTTCAGGGATTCAATTGCACGATCCCTCATAAAATTGAAGTGATTCAGTACCTGGATGGCCTTGGCGAGTCAGCCGAGCTTATGGGAGCCGTGAATTGCGTGGTCAATCGCGATGGCAAAATGATCGGCGAGAACACCGACGGCAAAGGGTTCGTGGCTTCTTTGCGTGAGCTTGATGATCCGAAAGGCAAATCGGTGGTTATCTTTGGGGCAGGCGGCGCAGCCCGAGCGATAAGCGTAGAAATGGCTCTGGCGGGAGCAACGTGCCTAACGATCGTAAATCGTAGTGAAGAGCGTGGTCGTGGTTTGGTTAGTTTATTGCAGGGGAGAGTGAAGGAACGGTGTCCAGATCTGCATTCGGAATTTATTATTTGGGAGAATGATTATTCGGTTCCAGTTGGGACGGATATCGTAATCAATGCTACCTCAATTGGGTTATATCCGGATGTGGATGCACGATTGGAATTGGATGTAGATTCCTTGAGTTCGGAGATAATTGTGGCGGATGTTATTCCCAATCCTCCGAAGACGCGTCTTGTCAGGGATGCGACCGCTAAAGGCTGTCGGGTTATTGACGGCTTGAGTATGTTGGTTGGTCAGGGCGTGATTGGGATTGAATACTGGACTGGACGGACGCCTGACGCATCTGTGATGCGAGCCGGGTTAGAAGCGGTGTTTGGGGAGTAAGCTTTTAACAACGCTCTTTCCTCGCTTGTTGCCTCGATCGAGGCAAATAGGTGTCTCTGCGAGACAATAGGTTTGATTTTCTATTGAACTAAGCTGGGACCCTTTTGACTTTCGTATGGTTTAGTCGAAAACCTTTTGTTTCCGCTTGCGGGAACACCTATTTGTTCCGAAGGAACAACAAGCGAGGTACGAGCGTTGACTAAATCTCTTTCCTATCCACCTCATCCAATAGCTCAACCGTGTGAACAACTCGTATGGGAGATTCTTTGTCTTTCGAATGAAATTCGATTTGCGCAAGACAGCCGATGTTTCCAGTGGCTATGATGTCAGCCCCAGTGTCATAGAGATTGGCTACTTTTCGCCGACCTAGTTCTTTGGCGGTATCCGGATGTTCGATATTGTAGCTACCAGCGGAGCCGCAGCAAATTTCCCATTCAGCGGGTTCTAGTAGTGTGATTCCAGTGACAGATTGAAGAAGTGATCGCGGAGCGGAGCGGATCTTTTGCGCATGGGCAAGATGACACGCATCGTGATAAGCGACCTTGATTTCAGCCGAATCGTTTGTTTTCGGTGGGATGAATCCTATTTGATCGAGATACTCGCAGATATCCATGACTTTGGATGAAAAGGCGTTGGCCTGAATTTGTTCCTCTGTGTCCTGTCCCGCGAATAGATGCGTGTACTCTTTCATTCCAGACCCACAACCGGCTGCAGTTGTGATGATGGCATCCACATCGGTCGGGAATGCATCGAAGTTTTTGCGAGCGGCCCGACAGGCTTCTTTCGATTCGCCGATGTGCATGGCAAGCGAGCCGCAGCATCCTTGAGACTTCGGTATGACGACTTCAATCCCGTTTCGCGTGAGGACGCGTATGGCTGCGGCGTTGATACGTGGGGCAAGCGCTTGTTGAGCGCAGCCGATCAAAAGAGCGACTTGTCCTCGCTGCGGGCCGATGGCCGGGTAGTGATCCTTGAATTCGTGTTTTTGGGGTAGTTCTTCGGGGGCGAGTTCGATCATTGCTCCGAACCCTTTTGGCAAATGACGCGCGATAGGTTTGAAAAAATGAGCAATTTTTGAGGCAGCTCTAAATCGGCTTGGATGGGGAATTGTTTTTAGGAGAGCGAATCGTTGTAGCTTCTCGGTGAAGCTGCGTTCACGGGTCGACTCGCTCCAAGCGCGGTAGGGAGTTATAAGTTCGCCGTATTCGACACCAGAAGGACAGGAGGAGACGCAGGCAAGGCAACCAAGGCAATTGTCGATAAACGGTTCGATTTCGGAAGGATCCATCCGTCCCTCTAACGTTTCTTTGATGAGGAAAATACGCCCACGCGGCGAATTCATCTCATCGCCCATCGTGGAGTAAGTAGGGCAAGTGGGGAGACAAAATCCGCAGTGTACGCAGGACTCGATCGGTTTGATCATGCCTGAGTATTCGGGGGTAAGCGCGGTTTCGGAAATGTTGTGAAGCATGGGTTGGGCGGAGGACTCGGCGAGTCCTCCTACTTTTTATAAATGTTGGCGAATTTTCGTTGGGGATCGAGGGCTTGTTTGATGCGGTCGTAGAATGCTCTTGGGTGATCGGTTCCGATGACGTGTTCAATGGTGTCACCGCTAACGATCTGGGCAGCGAGATCGAGTTTTTGCAGCAATTCGGATAGTTCGCATACACTGTTGTCCGAATGTATCCAGGAAACGAATCCGCCAATGCTGTAGCGGCGCTGCGTCGAATAGGGAGCGAGTTCCGCTTCGATTTTGCGGATACTTGTGGGCGAACTGGGAATCTTGAGAAGGAGACCAGCTTGGGGAAATGCTTGGAGCTTAAGGGAAGTCGTCCAGATTGATTTGTCTTCAGAAAAAACTTCATGGCTTCTTCCGATCAGCGTTTCCAACGCTTGGATACGTACGTCCATAGAATCGGATTGACCGCTTAGGCGAATGACGAGAGACCCTTGGGAGTCGAGATCTAGGGCATCGAGAGTAAATCGAGATCGACCTAGCGCGAGAAGTGCAGCGTGACCGCTTTCGAATGTATCGAATCGAAATAGGATTGTCCGGTAGGTTTCGGGTAGCGGGAAGACTTTGAATGTCGCTTCGGTTATGACTCCGAGGCTGGCTTGGCTACCAACCATAAGTTTTGGTACATCAAACCCGGCGGCATTCTTGACTACTTTGCCTCCCGTTTTAATTCGGTTTCCAAGTCCGTCGATAAAGGTGAGACCGAGGATGAAATCTCTCAATATGCCGTAGCGGTTTCCTCCTGGCCCTGAGTAACCGTTTGCGATCATCCCGCCAATAGTCGAATATTTATCGATGAATGGAGGATCGAATGGAAGGTATTGCCCTTGTTCGTCGAGGATGGAAATAACGTCGCTTACTTTCGCACCTGCTTCGACGGTGATCGTGTATTCTTCGGGCTGATACTCGACGATTTTCTGGAAACCGGAGAGTGAAAGAGTGATTGTGTTTGGGGGACTCGGCGAGTCCTCCCTAGTATTGAGAGAGATGATGGATGCCTCGCGGATGAGTGATTGGAGTTCCGCGATAGTTTGGGGCTCGTGCAGTTTGAAATCGTTTTCCATGAATTACATGCGCGAGATAATGCCTGCTTTTTCTAGCGGGTGAGGGCCGGAATGCGAGAGCGCTGGCGCCTCGTGTCCTGGAAGCATTTTTCCGCGGTTGGAGATTTCGTGCGGATCGATGGCTTGGCGAATACGTTTGAATGCGTCTAGGTCCGCTTCGGAAAACATCTCGGGCATAAAGGCTTTCTTTTCCACGCCTACTCCATGTTCGCCGGTAATGGAGCCGCCAAGCTTGAGGCATAGGCGAAGGATTTTTCCTGCTAAGGCTTCAGCCTTTTCTAGCGCGCCCTTTTCTTTGCCATCGAATAGAATGAGGGGATGCAGGTTTCCATCGCCGGCATGGAAGACATTGGCGACGCGAAGCTTGGATTCAGAACCGAGCCGTGAAATTTCCTAGAGAGCTTCGCCTAGCTTCGACCGTGGTACTACGCCGTCCTGAACGAGGTAATCGGGCGAAAGACGGCCGACTGCAGAGAAGGCGCTTTTGCGGCCTTTCCAAATGAGCAGGCGTTCGTCGTTGTCCTGGGCAATACGAATCTCTTTTGCCTGAGTTTGTTCGATAGCAGCGGTGAGAGCCGTGAACTCGGCTTCGACTGCGGCTGCTTCGCCATCGAGTTCGATAATCAATAGGGCTTCGGCGTCTTGTGGATAACCAGCGTTTACTGCAGCCTCGGCAGCTTCGATGGCGAGTTTATCCATGATTTCCATCGCTCCTGGGAGTATTCCCGAAGCGACTACCGTTCCGACCGCTTCGCCTGCAGCCTCAAGACTGTCGTAACTGGCGAGAATGGTGCGAAAGCTTTCAGGAATGGGGAGGAGTCGTAGTTGAATTTCCAATGCGATTCCAAAAAGTCCTTCGCTTCCGACGAATAGCCCTACGCAATCGGGACCGACGTTCTCAAGGCTGTCATTGCCGAGATGGACGATTTCGCCGTCGGGAAGAGCGACCTTAATGCCTAGTACGTGGTTGGAGGTCATCCCATATTTGAGGCAGTGGGCACCTCCGGAATTGAAGGCGAGATTGCCGCCGATAGTGCAGACGGATTGACTCGATGGATCGGGCGCGAAGTAGAGGTTGTGCTGAGTGACTGCGGCGCTGACGTGGGCGTTTATGACGCCTGGTTGGACGCGAGCAGTGCGATTGTCGGGATCGATGGAAAGGATGCGATTTAGGCGATTTAGGCTTATAACGATACCTTCGTCGATAGGTAGAGATCCGCCGGAGAGACTTGTGCCACTGCCGCGAGCCACGAAGGGTACGCAGAATTCGTGGCAAAGTTTCAAGGTCTCGACAACTTCATCGCTATCGAGTGGCATGACGACCGCGATAGGCTTCTCGCGGAATACGGTGAGTCCATCTGAAACATAAGGCGTTAAGCGTGCATTGTCTTCGAAAAGGCGGTCGGAAGGGTAAAGTTGTCGGAGTTTCTCGAGAAAGGGGTTCATTGGGAGAGGTGGACACTAGCAAATAAGGATAAGGGGAAGAGTAAACCCCGTAGTTTCGAAAATTGCGTTTATTCCCTCTAGTTGTTAGTATTGGTAGGGGCTGATCTCCGAGCGGTCACTGGTTAATAGGAAATGAATGTGTCACTTCGTTCGGTACAATTGTTCCGATTTGATTCGGAGGGGAGTTGATAGGATCCGCCACTTGATCCCATCGGCCGACACATAACGAATCAAACCACTTGTTCCTAGTCCTCCGATTCCTTTCCATTTTTCGTCATCCGGAACTCCGGGTTTCAGATCGTAGTAGACCGTGAAGTTATGGGTCGCCGGAGCTGCATCGCGGAGCACGATATTGTTCTCCGGCTTCGTCCAATGAATCCCATCTTCGGATTCAGCGTAGGCCGCGATTTCCATCGCCCTTTCGTCATTACCCGCTTCCGGCAACCCTCGATAATACGCGCGGAAACCTCCCCCATCAGGTAGTGTAATCATGGACGTGTAGCCGCAAAACGCACCTTTGTGAGGTAGGTCGAAAGGAAACGCGATCCCTCTATCTTGGGGCACCTGCAAGCGCAGCTCGGCACCGTCCATTCTGTCGATCAGGTAGTGGTCAACAAAGAGCTCACGGCGCGAAGCAATATCGATGACTTGAGCAAAACAGCTTAGGGCCAAGAGCGGCAGAATCAGGAGACGTCTCATAAATTGGGGTGAGGTTGAGTGACGTAAACCTTAGGCCGCTCGTTCAGCGCAACTCAAAGTCGGCGGTGAATACCCGACCGTAGGTAGCCACGAAATTGATCGTCTCCCAGTTTTCGTAATTCTTGGAATCGTGGCTGCCCACATACTTCGCTGGAAATCGTGAATCCTCCCACCAGATCGCGGCCGATACTTTGATCTCGGTGTGCACCGGCAGCAACGCATCGCGGCTGATCCAGTATTTAGCCACAGTCAATTGCCCGCCCGCTTGGATCTCGATGTCGCGTTCGTTGAACTGCATCGCGTAAGCCGGATCGATCAGATCCGACGGCGACCAGTCTTTGCCATCCAATTGAGTGACGCGGCTAAACAGATAACATGGCGTGCCATTATAATCAGCCTCTCCTTCGAAAGTGTAATCCGATGATGCCAGCTCCATGCGCGGCGCCATCGTCGATTGCAGTTGAGGCAAACTTGATAGCCCCTTCGCGCTCCAGATTTCACCGGGCTGCGCATAAGCTTTAAGCGGTGCACCGATCGCATCGTTAAGTAGCAGCGACTGCCAAGCGACCAAGTCGCCAGCTTCGGGCATTCCTGGATTCACCAAACGGCCTGAGGGCAGCAACTTGGCGTCCAGCGAGCCTTGCGAATCGCTCCACTTCGCTTGGTATCCCCGCCCATCTGATTCCCCGATGGCCAAATCAAAAGTCGCCTCGCGGTGGGACACCACCGACACAAAATCCTTACTCCCAAACGCACTCAATCCCGAAGCATCAAGATCGATTTGTCGCATGCCGCTCGTGAAGACTTCGGTCCCCTTGGGATGAGGTAGACTGATCACCTTCATGAACTCCGGATAACCCGAAACAATCTGCTCCTGTTTCACTTTCACCTGAAGCGTGGCACCTTCCTTCCAACCATAGCGTGGTGCAGGGCCATCCGGCAAAAGTGCGAACATCATCTGTCGCAATGCTTGGGCGTGATCGAGATCGCTGCGGAAAGCATGAGCGTTTCCAAAAGTCCCGGCATCGCCAAACAAGAGCACCTTGCCTTGGCCATGGATCGCTAAGACGGCTACCGGACCGAGCGCTTTTTCACTGTGGCTCTCCAATAAAATCTGCGTGCCCGGATCGGCGGCGTCTAAGATTTCCAGCGTCGTGCCATTGCCAAAGATAATATCCCGCGGTCCATCAAACGTGGGGTGGTCGTTGGCCATTGGGATGGAGATCGTGTCAGTTTGCTCCGCCAGAAACTGCACTCCAAACTTCTGCGCGATCAAGTTGAGTCCCGCAAAGTCCACGCCGCTCTTTTCCGGATCCGGGATACTATTGGCGATCAGGATGAGGGCGCCGCCTCGCGCGACGAATCGCTCCAAGATCGCGGCATCACTTGCAGTCAGATCCGCGCGACCACCATGTTCCGCTCTCACAGGACAGGCCATCAGGTAGGCGGCGGCATCCTTCAATAA
>Ga0115000_10003222_pt1 | contig 13668 bp, 10 predicted proteins | sample ArcticOcean_MG_C_6_FD_89690 | JGI IMG/M metagenome (GOLD analysis project Ga0115000, IMG submission 89690) | Marine microbial communities from western Arctic Ocean - ArcticOcean_MG_CB8_128 | ecosystem: Environmental > Aquatic > Marine > Oceanic | place: Arctic Ocean: Canada Basin | collected...
GTCATGGTTATCAAAAATAGCCGAAGGCACCAGCATGACACTCGCGATCTACGGCAAGGAAGGTTCGCTGGAAGCCGATTCCACCGATATTACCGTCAGCGACGGAAAATTGAATGGCATTTCATGGTATGTACAGGATCCGCAAAAAATTGATTCGCTGCTGGTCGCGGCAATGGATGGGAGCACAGTAAAGCTCTACTGTGTTGACCTGAACGCTGGCGGGGTTGATCTAGAATTTGATCGGATTGTTGATCTAACAAGAGACCAGGGGCGCGTTACTTTCAACGACGTGCCCGCCGAGTGTGTTTCCGAAGATGGGGCCGGCACATTGCAAAAAGCAATGCCTGCGCTCTTAACTTTGATTTCTGCCGACATGTCAGGCGGCTGCGAATGGTTGCTCCAGACCACTGCGGAATATGCAAAGGTCAGGACCCAGTTCGATCGACCTATCGGGTTCTTTCAGGCTGTCAAACACCCCATCGTGAACATGATGATCCTGGGCGACCAGACTCGCTCTCTCGTTTATGCGGCCGCTTGCTCCTATGACACGGATCCAGGCGATTCTTACAAAGCGGCACACCTCGCGAAGTCCAGTGCATCTGATACCGCGGAATTTTGCGCCAACAGGGCAACCCAACTGCATGGTGGCATTGGGTTTACCTGGGAGCACGACGTGCAGATCTACCACAAACGGGTGATGCATTCGCAGCAGTTATTTGGTGATGGCGTCTGGCAAAGAGAACAGGCTGCAGCTTATTTTTAACCTCCAGCTACGTCACTAATTCATCTCCGAATGCCACGCGGCCTGGACCGCCGGGCTCGGGTATTCTGTGAGTATTTTCAAGGGGCCTGTCGATGCAGATTATAGGCATATCTGCCAATCGCCGCTGCCCTTTCACCCAACTGTCTTCACCCCGCGACTGCTATCTCAACATTGAGACAAATGTCGGTTTGACCGAATCAGACACTCAGTTCCTGTTTTCAGCGCACTGACTCCCGCCCAAGCACCTGACTCTCACCCAGGTAACAGCTGTATCATTACCCACGTAATTACCTGTCTGGTCAGGCAGCCGCTGTATCAATTCTGAACCCAGCTTCTCCTTTTCACCATCAATCACCAGCACCTCAATCGGTATTACAGGCCCTTCTGCCACCCATATAATGCTCGTATACCAGTTCCGAACAGAAATTGATCCAATTCGGGGAAACGCCGATAAGCACTAACTATGATGTGCAATTTCAGGTAAATGCGAAGACTCGACTATTCCTCTATAATGCCCACCGATTTCTGATTGGGAATGACCACACCAGAACGAATGATTTGCGGGAAAGTCGCCGAAGAGCGGCGCCCCCTTATTCGAAAGCGCGGCCCTGACCGGGGCAAATTACGCTACAAAAGTATCCACGAGATACCTACCAGAGAAGGCATAAGAATTATCCATGACAGAATCACCGAAGATCGTATACACAGATACAGATGAGGCACCGCGACTCGCGACCTATTCTTTCCTACCCATTATTAAAGCGTTCACCGATACCGCAGGTGTCGATGTAGAGATCAGAGATATTTCGCTTGCAGGCCGAATTATTGCCACTTTCCCGGAAAGGCTTAAAGAGGAACAGAAGGTTCCTGATGAGCTGGCTTACCTGGGGCAACTCTCCCAGAAACCAGAGGCAAACATCATCAAGCTGCCAAACATCAGCGCGTCTAACCCGCAGATACACGAGGCTATTCGAGAGCTGCAGGACAAAGGGTTTGACCTACCTTCTTATCCGGAGGAACCCCGCAACGCCGAGGAAGAATCCATCAAGGCTCGATACGACAAGGTCAAGGGTAGCGCCGTAAACCCGGTGCTTCGTGAAGGAAACTCTGACCGACGTGCTGCAAAAGCGGTAAAGGAATACGCCCGCAAATACCCCCACACAATGGGAGCCTGGGCGAGCGAGTCAAACTCACATGTGGCTCACATGGACGCGGGTGACTTTTACGGCAGCGAAAAGTCTATTGTCATGCCAAAGAACGATTCATTGACGATTGAATTCGAAGGCAGTGGCAAGCAGCTGTTGGCCGAAAACGTCCTCGCCGAAGAAGGCGAAATAGTCGATGGCGCATTCATGAGCAAGAAAGCACTTTGCGCTTTCCTTGAAAAGGAAATTGCCCAGACTAAGCCTGGCGTCCTCTTTTCGCTCCACCTGAAAGCCACCATGATGAAGATCTCGGACCCGATCATCTTCGGCCATGGCGTTCGCGCATACTATAAAGATGCCTTCGAGAAACATGCAGCCGTATTTGAGGAAATCGGGGTAGACACGAGAAATGGTGTTGGCGATGCCTACGAGAAAATAAAGCAGCTACCGGCTGAGCAGGCGGCAAAGATCGAAGCAGACCTCAATGCATGTGTTGAAAATGGCCCTGACATGGCGATGGTGAACTCTGACAAGGGCATCACGAATCTACATGTGCCATCCGACATCATCATTGATGCATCCATGCCCGCAGCGATTCGCGAATCGGGAAAAATGTGGGGGCCAGACGGCGAGCTGCATGACATGAAAGCGGTTATACCTGACCGGTGTTACGCAAGCCTTTACGACGAAACAATCAAGCACTGCATTACTCACGGAGCATTCGATCCTACAACCATGGGCACTGTACCAAACGTGGGTCTGATGGCACAAAAAGCCGAAGAGTACGGTTCTCACGACACCACTTTCGAGGCGCCAGGAAACGGGGTCATCCGTGTTCTCGATTCGAATGGCAAAGCTGTCATCGAACACGAAGTAGAAGAGGGCGACATCTGGCGGCTCTGCCGCGTCAAGGATGGTCCTGTTCGCGACTGGGTGAAGCTTGCTGTTAATCGAGCGAAAGCGACCGGTTCACCGATCGTATTCTGGCTGGATGAAAATCGCGCTCATGATTCCAAACTCATTGCGAAGGTTAACGAATATCTGCCTGAACACGACTTGACGGGGATCGAACATCACATTCTGGCTGTTCCCGAAGCATCGAAACTTTCCCTAGAGCGAGCCCGCAATGGCGAAGACACCATTTCGGTTACTGGAAACGTGTTACGTGATTATCTGACGGACCTCTTCCCAATTCTTGAATTGGGCACCAGCGCCAAAATGCTATCTATCGTACCGCTGATCAATGGTGGCGGACTGTTCGAAACTGGAGCTGGTGGCTCTGCACCCAAACACGTTCAGCAGTTCGAAAAAGAAGGCCATCTTAGATGGGACTCACTGGGGGAATTCCTGGCGTTGGGCGCTTCGCTTGAGCACCTTGCAACTTCATTCAACAACCAGCAGGCTCAAACTCTGGCCGATACGTTGAACGACGCCATCGCCAAGTTCCTTGAAAGCAACAAGTCACCGTCGCGAAAGGTGAACGAACTCGACAACCGGGGCAGTCACTTTTATCTTGCCATGTACTGGGCGCAAGCCGTCGCGGCCCAGGATCAAGATCCCAGCCTGAAAGAACGGTTCCAGGTATTCGCCGAGACTCTTCAGAGTAATGAGGACAAGATCAACGAGGAGTTGCTTGCTGCGCAGGGTGAGCCAGTCGATATAGGTGGTTACTACTCACCGGACCCCGAACTCACTTTGAAAGCGATGCGTCCTTCCGCAACCTTCAACGCCGCACTAGAGGTATTGATTAGCTGACAAGCAAAGCAGGGGTGATTTCCACGACACTCGCGGAGCAGCATCCAAATGTGTCGTAATTAACTCGCCTCAGCCACCAGTGCCGAAAAACTTTTGTCGAAGGTTTCAATCGTCTCGCTGGTTGGCCCAAAAATAAAAGCGAACGGACCCTGGGGTGGAATAATCCATCCCCCGAGGCCTGTCTCTTCCAGTCTTGCTGCAATTCTTTCGATGTCCCGCTCAATCAACCTGAAATGATTCGCGGCCGGATAATGTTTTCCCCAGGCGCGCAGATCAAGCCGTTGGATATCCGCCCTCACCTCCAGATCCAGGCGCCCCCCAATGTCCTGGAGCCGATATCGCCCAGAGCCATCTTTGTTAACGTCAACTTCCAGAACAGGCACCTCAAGCACATACTCATAAAACTTTCGAACCCTGGAAAAATCCTCCAGGGAGTAGTGAAGTATTGCGAACGGGTTTTCCTGGGTCGTAATCATGCTGTGTTGTCCGTCACGCCACACAAACTGAATACCGTCTTCTTCCAGCACATCCAGTGGCTCACTAAAAATACCAGGCTCGTCATTTCGGACCATGGTTCGGTAAGTTTCAAGCGGGTCTTCTGACGAAAAAGCGATAATCAGGTCACCCTGGGCAGGGGAAGCGCAGGGCCTTGGAACAAGCGCTGCTTTCTGGATCTCTATCAGGTCAATCTGGTGTTGAGTTTCCGGGTTCTCGACATAGTGGGTGTGATATTCATCGCCCAGAACTGCCGCCGTCAATTGTCCAATGTGATCGTCCTTTTCGTTTTTAAAAACAAGTGGTTCCGGCGCGCCCGGTTGTGTGTCACAAAAACCAATTGCACGCAGAACCCTCTTGGTTGCAACGATATCAGAGCAACTAATACCGTGGTGTGTCTGGATAAGATTGAACATGGGCCAAACCAATTTTATATCGCCCCTGTATACTGAGGCCTCGCCTGTTAGTGAGCAACCTTTTCAACCGCTGTGCTATATTTTCATTTTTATTTCATCCAACGCAGGTGGACAAATGGCTGACATGTCGATCGCTCATTTTGGGACGACTCTTATAGAGCCTCCTCCCTCGGAGGGTGAGGACCAAGCGTCCATTCCCATGACCGGAGATCTCGGTCGAACAGACGAGTTCCTGCGAATACTTGGCGCCGAAATCTATACCAAGAACATGTATCCGTTCGGTAGACAATTCATCTACAAGCGAGGTGAAGTAACCGACCCCGACTATTTCGAGAAAGACACGTTCACCTCTTATACCGCTGTACCGCTACCTGAGACAGATTCACCAAGAGTAGCTGAAACGATCTTTCGCCTGCCCCATCGCGATGCTCGTCAGATAGCAGTCTCATTAATGGAGCGAGGATTGATCAAGCCTTTATCAGGCTACGATGAGTTTGTTAACGGCAGTTCACCGGCGCTCTTTTTTGCTGGCCCGGACAGGCAACAGTACGAACTTATCGAGTCCAGTAAGGTCCGGCATAGGAATCATCGAGTTTACATCTGGACCAACGACAAAGATCTCGAAAACCACAAGAGCGGCTATGCAGAAAATTTTGATCTCAGGTTTCAGGATACCGAAGATTTTTACGGCATCGGAACTGCCCATCTGCTCGTTCGAGAGGACCCGGGCGTTACGATCGCATTGCTGACACCGAAAAACGGTGAAATATCACCCAAACACAGCTTTGATATTTTCAAGGATGCCGGCTACTCACATTTTCGTCTGGGCTCTCCTAATAAATCGGAGGTGCTCAGCAACGCAGAAGAAGCCTTCCCAGACGGCGGCGGACCGGTGGCCTACGTGCATTTCCAGAACTCATATCTCGAACTGGTTCAGATAGGAGCAGAGGTCTAAATGAAAGAGCTTTACTTTGTTCGTCACGGTCAAACCGAGTGGAACGCTATTAGAAGAATGCAGGGCCAGTGGAACTCCGACCTGACTGAACTAGGCCGTGATCAGGCTGATATCAACGGCAAGTTTCTATCTTCCCTGGAGATTGACTATCTCGTGGCCTCCCCACTTGATCGAACCAAACAGACCGCGGACATCATCAACCAGCATCTGGAACTCGAAATCAACTACGATGATCGCATCATGGAATGGCATAGCGGTGACTGGAGCGGTGAGATGTGGGATGACGTCTCAAACAAATGGCCCGAGGAGTTCGCCGCATGGCAGGAAGACCAGTTTAACTATCGAGGACCTGACTGCGAAAACTTTCCGGATATGATCAAGAGGACCCGCCCCTTTCTGGATGAAATCTTCGCATTGGACTACAACCGAATCGCCGTCGTTTCACACGGCATGATTGGTCGTGTCATGGTCAGCACTCTGCTAGGACACAGCCCCGAAGAAATGTTCCGCTACGGGCAACCGAACGACACTATCTTTCACTTAACCGAACAGGCAGAAGGTTTCGCCATTCAGCATTTCATCGGCGGCGCCGGCCCCCACGGTGGGCTGCCTCCGCGCAATTATTAATGTACAAGACAACCCTTACTTCACTCTGGCAAGCCCCGCCAGCGGACGGGTATGGGCCGATGACTTCTCCGATATCTGCACTGTTCCTACATAGCCCCAAAGTCTCTGTCTAATACCATCGTCAAAGGGCTTCATCCTCGCGTTACAAAGTGATTGTTACTCGACCAATCGAGCTTCTAGCAAACCACGGATACTGTTCGCGGTATATATTTTTGACGCCTTCACCAGGTCAGACTTTCTGACGATGGCCTCTTTTACCTGACCGTTCTCGAGCATGTGTCGACGATAAGTGCCCGCCAGCAAACCGCTCTCGATAGGCGGCGTCACCAGCTCACCGTCAATTTCCAGGAAAAGGTTTGCTATGGTCGTTTCGGTGATTTCATTTTTTTCATTCCAGAGGATAACGTCATCACAATGATCGGCATCATTTCGCGCTTGCTCATAGACACCCCTATGTGTTGTCTTATGGAATAAGAAGATATCGTGGCTGTTAACCGGTCTGCTCGCAAGTTTCAGTATCACCATTGGTTTGACCTCGGGCAACGGATGCTCCTCAACCTCATAATGACCCTCCGAGTCCAGCAACAACCTTAGCCTTGATGGCTTCAGCAGTTGAAGCGAACAAAGCCGAGTTCGAATACTGTCCAGGTCCACGCCGAAACCAAAGTAGTCAGCGCTAGCCTCTAATCGCTCCAAATGCAGGTTTAGTAAAAAAACTCCGCTCGCCGGCTCATACAACATTGTTTCCAGAAGCCTGAACGGTTGCCGATCAAAACCAAGAATTTGTCCCTTCGTCAGACTCTCCTGCCATTCCTCACCCGGGTCCGAGTCCCACACGATGCCACCACCGACTCCGTAATTGGCGCTGTTGTCATGCTTATCAATCGTAAGCGTTCGGATGGCTACACTGAATCTGGCCCGACGGCCGGGTTTAACCAGTCCAATTGCCCCCGTATAAACACCTCTCGCTTCGGTTTCGAGCTCACGAATGATTTCCATGGTTCTCGCTTTCGGGGCACCGGTTACAGAAGAACAGGGAAACAACGCCGAAAAGAGCTCACTAAGACTCGCATCGGTTTCTGCGCTGATGCTTGACACTTGCTGCCACACTGTCGGGAACCGCTTGATCGAGAATAGCTCTCCTGCAGAAACACTACCTGCTACTGCGATTTTGCCCAGGTCGTTTCGCACCATGTCGACAATCATCAGGTTCTCTGCCCGGTCTTTCTCCGACCCTGCTAGATCTGACCTGAATCCCGCATCCTCTTCCGGAAATCGACCTCTTGGACGCGTACCCTTCATCGGCTCGGACCGTATCGAGGCGCCGTTAACTTCAAAAAAAAGTTCCGGCGAAACACTGCAGATAGCGTAGTCGTCGGTTTCAATGAACGCCGAATAGGGAGACGGTTGCGCGCGACAAAGGAATGAGAAAATCGAACCCGGTGATGCTGTAGTTTTGCCCTTGAGCCGGTGGGTAAAATTCACCTGGTAGCTATCGCCACTCCGGAGATAGGACTTTATTTGTTGTATCGAATCACTGAAATTCGATTCGCCAATCACAGGAGCCAGATCCAGTGGCTCCGAGAGCGGCTCCATACCGCCCGGGCATCCCTCTTCGGCCTGATCGAAGATCGCAAATGCCGCAAGTGGCAGCGACCCGGCGGGGTGATGAACCAATGCAGAATCAAAAGCACTGGCTGCTTCAAAGCTGACAGAACCGACCGCATACTTGCCTTCTGAACAAGCTGTTTCAATGGTATCCAGCACCAAGGCCACATCGTCATTGGTTTTCGCAATATGGACGGATGAGGCACCCGTAAACCGCAACCAAGCTTCTTCGTCAGAATCATAGATAAGTGCATCAAACATAATCCGGAGGTTAACCTGCTCACTGTCTTCAGGCGAGCGCGATTCAAGAGGTTTATCCACATTTAGGTTTACAATGGTTTGATGCGTTCCATCCCACAAATTGACGCCAATTACCTAAGCCAGTTGTTAGGCGGCCTTGTCGAGTCTTTCCAGGTTGAGTCAATCGGGTCAGGCGAAGGGTACATGTCAGATTTGTATCGAATCACCTTGCAGGGTCGTGCACTGCCCGCTTCTGTTATTTTAAAGCGACCATCTGAAGATCCAGAGAAACTGGAACTTGCAACCCGATTCAATTCCTATAGCAGGGAGCAGTATTTCTACAGAGAGCTCTCGGAGCACTCAGCCATTCGCACCCCCAGGTGCTATTTCAACGCAGATCATAAATTTCTGCTGTTGCTTGAGGATGCAGGACTATGGCCCGTCATCGATGTGGGGGCAGGCGCAAGCTTTGCCCAGGCGATCACAGCGGTCACCCATCTTGCCAGACTGCACGCCAGCCACTGGGCGTCCTCGCCCGAAGCTGTTGCACACTTTTCTGCCGGTTTCGAGGCAGCGGCTCTGGACATGTCCTCTTTCGTCATTGATCGCCTGGGAGAACTTCCACAAAGCGCTTCCGTTCAATTTATGCAGCAATACGCCCGCCAATCAATCAATTACTTGCCACTTTTTTCGGCCCAAAAACAGGTTTTCTCACACATGGACTTTCGCCTTGATAACATGCGAATCAGCGGCGACGACCTCATGCTTTTCGACTGGGGCGAATGCAGCCTTGCCGCACCCGGGTTTGACCTGGCCTATTTCCTGATCACCAGCCTGACAACCCGGAACCGGCGCATCTGGGAGGAAACACTCCTCGATACCTACCACCGAATCCTGGCTGCAAGTGGTATCCAATATCGCCGTGACGAACTGTTTAACAGCTACCGACTTGCCGTCCCCCCTGGCTTCTATCTTGCCGCACTGGTTTTAACCCGTGGTCACCAGGACTACGGCATGACACTGGCGGAGAGGTGCCTTGGAGCGATTGATGATCATCTGCCATTTATCATGAAGCAATTTGGCAACACCACGGAAACCCCTGCTGGCGGTTCAACTATTGGTTAGGTGAGCGGATCACGTTAAATTGCACTAATAGAGAACGCCCCTCGAAAGGGATTAATGAAACAGGAGTTTCCATGCGATTGATCAGCTTCATAACATTCGTGGCGGTACTGCCATTGCTTTCCGGTTGCCAGAACACAGGGATAACCACTGACAAAAAGATTGAATCGACTGCTGAACAGGGATTCATTGAGTTTTCCCCCGCCGTACCCATGCCCGCAGCAACACTCGCACCCGATAGAGCTTTGACCAGGATAGCCTTCGGTTCCTGTTATCACCCATCTCTCGAAAGCGGGATATTCAATGAAATAGCCGGGCAGCACCCCGATGCTTTTGTATTCCTTGGCGACAACGTTTACGCCGAAGATGAGTCCGACGACCCTACATTGATGAGCCTGCGGCAGGCCTATGCAAACCTTTCAGCGGTAGAGAGCTTCAAGGCATTGCGGAAATCCACGCCCCTGCTGGTTGCCTGGGATGATCATGACTACGGTAAAGATGATGCCGGTGGTGATTTCAAGTACAGGGAATTCTCGGAATCGCTTTACAGGTACGCCTGGAACATTGAGCCGTCAGATGAACGCACCTCCAGGCCCGGTGTGTATTTAGAACAGACCGTCGGCCCAATTGGTAAACGAGTCCAGTTCATCACGCTGGATACACGCTCTTTTCGAACCCCGCTTACCCGGCACCCGGACCAGGACATTGGTCGATATGTGGCAAGCCAGGACCCAAACCAGAACGTGCTGGGGGAGCCCCAATGGAAATGGCTTGCAAAACAGCTCCGCAAGCCTGCCGACATCAGGATCATTGTCACTCCGATCCAGCTCATCGCCGATGGTCACCACTGGGAATCCTGGCGGGTTATGCCAGCGGAACGGGAACGATTCTATCGGCTACTCTCATCATCCAGAGCAAATGGGGTAGTGGTCGTCTCCGGCGACCGCCATTCTGCTGCTATCTACGCGTTAGCCGAATTTGAGCCCTACCCTCTCTACGAGTTAACGACATCCTCCTTAAACGTTCCCCTAACCTCGTTCGTCAAGAATCCTGTTGATGAGCGTGGACCCCATCGCCTGATAGACCCCTACTATGAAACCAACTATGGTTTGATCGATATAGACTGGGATGCCGGGGAACTGTCAATGAAGCTTATGGATGAAACCAGCCAGATGGTCGCTGAAAAGATTATCCGCATCGACTCACTGCATCCCTGAAGGAGGGAGACATGATCCTTCGCTACGAAGATGTGTCTTTGTAAAGCAGGAGGGATTTTCGAACTGCAACAACCCAAAGGTGAACGAGACGAACTGGTTACGCTGGCGGTCCGGCGCGGCGACTCACAGGCAACTGTATCTAGACAGCGTGGACTCCTGGCGATGCGTTTAAATCCGATGTCGATCAATCCTGAACAGAATCAGTAGCCGGTTTCATTTCGGTAAAGTTCCCTCAGCAGACGCCGCCACTCCTCGTACTGCCGGTCCAGTGTGCCAGTTAACCGAATCACGCTACCTGCCAGGCCCGCTACCGTTGGTTCAGTTTCCCGGTCAAATGAATTGGTTAACTCGCGCAGCGCGTCTTCATTCATTTTCGACTCTTTATAGGTTTTATAGATCCGCTCCATTGCATACCAGGAACCCCTCGTAGCGCCCCTGGTTGCATCAACCTTTGTAAGCTTCCTGTTACCTTCAATCAATTCATAACTGTAATAACGCCACCACGCATAGGTCGGTCCGATCTGTTTATGCAGACTCTCATAGTGCTGATCAACGCTATCGGCAAACAGATATTCACTTTCGCGAATTCGTTGAACCCTTTGCAACAGGGGATCATCCCCAGACGGCAAACCGTTCAGTGTGATTACTCCCATGTCTTCGGATAGATAACGCCCAAAAGTTTCCGGAGACAACTCCCTCGCATATTTCAGCATTGCAACATTAAGTAGCAGATCCCGGTCCAGTTTCGTGTAGGAACCCAGGCTGTCCGACAGGTCATTGGAGACCCTGTTGTACAAATCCTGAAATGGGTCAATCTGGTAACTGGGATCGGTCGAGTAATCCAGATCACTGGTAAGGTCTTGATAGATTCGATCAAGCCAGACCCGACCTGTCGCGTCTACAGCGAGGATCTCGAGCCTGAGTTCAACACCATCGGAAAACAGGACCGTCCCCGTTACGTTGATCTCTGAATTAAGGTCCGTTTGAGGCATTACCCGAACTGCACCCCAGAATCCTGCGCGATCCAGCGTCTCTTTCAACCTGAAGGGAAGGTACCTTCGCTCGACGGAACTCACCTGTATCTTGGAGCTATAAATAGAATTCTCTATTTCAGATTTGACGTCAAAGACAACGATACTGAGGTTTAATCGCGCTAAATCTGCCTCTGTGTCCTGAAAAACAACCAGGGCGACATCCACGGGTTCGGGTAAAAACGATTGTTCAGGATCTGTCCGAGGCGTTCCACAACCTCCCAGAAAACAGACGAGTGCCACGACAGCAAGTCCATACAATTTATTCATTGCGGCCACTCAGTGTGCAACTGGTTTGGTTCGCGATGGTGTACGTGCACTCAAACATGCCTTCACCTGGTTCAAACGGCATATAGACTCGATTAAGTGTGAATGGGTAAGAAACGCCGGAGACTTTTACGGTTGTTGCAACATTTATGCGGCTTCGGTCAGCCGCAATACTGAATTGGTGAAAAACACTCAGCCCGTCCGGTAGCGCAATCTGGAAGGCCAGTTGGTCTTCATCCCAGGCACAGCCTTCTATGCCTATGGCATTTTCTTTCCAACCCATTTCCCCGAAATCACAGACCAATGCAAAATCGTCATTTCGGCTGATCACGATATGATCATCCTCTTGGGTGATGGTAAGCACAGTCGCCTGGGCAATTTTTTCAGTCAATCTGCCGAGCCCGACTACAGACTGCACATTGAATATCCTTGGATCAACATAACGACCGGATTTCTGCGCCCGTTCTGCCGCGCGTTCGGCCTGAGCTCTTGCCTGTATATACAAGTACCTGATCTTTTCGCTCGGGTGATCACTCAGTTGGTAGTCCAATTCCCAGGAACCTGAGAAATCAACGTTATGCCTGTTCGGAGCCTCTGCAGTGACCCGAACAGGGATCAGGGCAACCAGTACAACCCAAACAAGAAGACGAACATTAACCACACTACCACTCAAGCGAATATACCGGTGTATTATGACCGCATACGAACGGATTTAAACTGCTCCTTGCTCAAGTCACCGCTTTTTCTGAGATCCACTATTTTTGGCAAATAGAAATCCCCTTCCTTTTCCAGTTTGTGGATCACTTGGGCTGGATACGGTTCAAGCTCTGGAACCCATTGCTTGATGTAGACACAATCCTTGTCAAACTTCTGTTGTTGCCGCCAGGGATTAAATATCCTGAAATATGGTTGTGCATCACAACCCGTAGACGCACTCCATTGCCAGTTGCCGTTGTTGACCGCAGGGTCGTAGTCAATAAGTTGTTCTGCAAAATAGGCCTCACCAAGCCGCCAGTCCAGATGAAGGTTTTTGGTCAAAAATGAAGCCGTAACCATCCTGACCCTGTTATGCATGTAGCCGGTTGATGCCAGCTCTCGCATCCCCGCGTCTACTATCGGGAAGCCGGTCTTTCCTTCCTTCCAAAGGTCTAAGACGTCTGCATCAGTGCGCCACGGTATCGCATCATAGTGGCGCCTGAATGCGTGCCCAAACACATGAGGAAAGTGCCACCCAATCTGGTGATAGAAATCACGCCAATAAAGTTGCCGAATGAGCGGGTGCTGGTCAGCAAGACTTTCCCTTACCGCGGAATGAACCTGCCTCGCAGAACAGGTACCAAATCTCAGATGCGCTGATAAATGGCTCGTGTGCTCACTTGCCGGCACATCTCGCTGCACCTCATACTGGGTTAACGAGGACACCGACGCTATGGCCTTTAGCGCTCCAGCTTCACCAGGCTCAAACCTCGGAACCTGAATTCGCTGATACGCATTCAGCTCTGCTGGCCAGCCTCCCATATCATCAGCATGGAGCAATTCACCCTTCTCAATCGCCGCTGGCGGCATAACCGGGAATGTGGTGGCTTTACGAAAATAAGGTGTGAATACGGTATAAGGAGATCCATCCCCTTTTAAGACTAATGGCGGCGGATTGAGGTTCGCATCATCAAGCGCTACGAACCCAATATTCATCTCCCGGGTTAGGTTTTCCAGCCTTCGGTCTTGGCTTCGCCCATATGGCGTGTACCCTCTGTTAACAAATACCCGATCGATTTCGAACCGGTTTATCAATGACGGCAGGACCTTCTCAGGCTCCCCGGTCGCCAGGACCAGCGTCCCGCCAAGCTGGCTTACTGCAACCTGCAACTGTTGCAGCGATTGAAACAGGAATGCCAGCCGCCGCCTGGAATGTTTCCAGCGTTCCATCAGCGAAGGGTTAACAATAAAGACCGCCAGTACCGGCTTGCCACGCCGCAGCGCTTCATTCAGCGCGGTGTTATCAACCAACCGAAGGTCGCGACGAAACA
>Ga0115000_10003223_pt1 | contig 13665 bp, 21 predicted proteins | sample ArcticOcean_MG_C_6_FD_89690 | JGI IMG/M metagenome (GOLD analysis project Ga0115000, IMG submission 89690) | Marine microbial communities from western Arctic Ocean - ArcticOcean_MG_CB8_128 | ecosystem: Environmental > Aquatic > Marine > Oceanic | place: Arctic Ocean: Canada Basin | collected...
ATTACAAAACCTTCGTATACTCCTTACGGAAATATTACAGGCAGATTTTTTGAAGCAATCAAGAGTAACGTCCCGGCGCTGGTACCAGTAGAGTTTCAACACGCTGTTCCAGTGGGACTAGCAGATAAGTCACTGCTGGTAGAGAGTACCGAAGATGTTGTTAGAAAAGTTAAATGGTTAACTACACTGGACGCGTCATCACGTAAAGCTTTAGTCGATGCCCAGGAAGAGGCTCTGAGGACAGTGATTAATCCTTCACCTGAATATAGGACCGATCTGCTAGAACACATTCTAGGGGACTACAGAGCATGAAGATTGCGTTCATAGGTCCTGACATGACAGGTAAGTCTAACATTGCAAAAGAGCTTTCAAACCGATTAGAGCTCCCGGTTTTTAAGAACTCTGGAGAATGGAAAACACAGCTGGATAGCGCTGACTACTTCTTGAACTTGCTTAAGTTCGGCGGTCCGTTTCTCATGGATTTTATAACCCAAACAAACATCAGTGTTATACTTGATAGATTTTATCCTTGTGAGCTAGTATACGCCGACGCGTTTAATAGGGAAACAGATATGTCTGCAATAGCATGGATGGATAGAGAATTTACAAAAGCTGGTGGAAAGTTTATCGTCTGCTTAAGGAAAGACTACAGCGGTTTGGTCGATGATCAGTATCCTGACCAACTGCCAACATCTATGCTGGAGAAACTAGATGAACTATATCGTACATTTTGTGATACCACAGAATGTGAATATCTTGTTTTGGAAACTGATGACTTTGATTTAGACAGACAGGTTTCAGATATTATTAAGTTTTTAGAAAAATAAGGAGAGTATTTATTATGACGTTTCGTAGAGCATTAGTCACTGGGTGTTGCGGGTTTATTGGCGCGCACGTTACCCGCTTGTTGGTAAACGAAGGATGGTATGTAGAGGGAGTAGATGACTTATCAAATGGAGATCTCGCTGCCATCTCAGATCTTAAGTTCCGCGCAGTCCATGAAGGATTGCTTGGTATGCTTGAGAAAACAGACTTAAAGGCCGAAGCTGGCGGGCTTATGGTCGTCACCGGAGATTTTGCTTCTCCAGCTATGTTACAAAGGGTCGAAGAGGGTAGATACGATGTTATTTTTCATCTAGCGGCAAATCCAAGAGTTGAGTTTTCTGTCAAGCATCCTGCCTTGACAACTCATCATAATATTCAGAAGACTGTCGAACTTATGACTTCTGCAAGAGATAAGATAGATAGATTTGTCTTTGCATCTTCGTCCGCATGCTATGGGAATGTTGAAGTCTTACCAACTGTTGAGGGAAGTGTTACTGATAATCCTACGTCACCGTATGGTCTTCAAAAGCTAGTAATAGAGCAATTCGGTAAGCTATACGATAGTTTATATGATATGGATTTCGTGGCTCTTAGGTTCTTTAATGCGTATGGACCAGGCCAAGATGGCACAAGCCCGTATTCTACAGCGATCTCCGCGTGGTGCACTCGTCTTAACAATGGTGAGCCTTTGCGTAGCGACGGCGACGGCCAACAAACTAGAGACATGGTCTATGTTGAAGATTTAGCAAGTGCTATGTTGTCGGTCGCTAATCATCCAGAGCGTATTGGGTTCGATGTATTCAACGTTGGAAATGGAGAGTCTTTTAAAAATAAGCAGATATTAAGCTACCTTGTGGATAAATTTCCAAAAGCACAGATTGACTATGCTCCCGAGAGACCAGGCGATGTAAAGCATACTCTGGCCTCAATCTCTAAAATTCATGACGCCATCGGCTGGAGTCCAGAAGTACAGTTTTGGGATGGCCTAAATAGAACGCTAGCTTGGTGGAAGCTTCTATGAACAGATGCAGCTGGCCAGGTACTTCTTCTAAAGAAGAAAAGCCTTGGGGACATGAAATATCATGGACCGGTTTATTTCACGGGAAAGAAATTTTTATTAAATCTGGGTTTAGGACAAGTCTAAAGTTTAACGTACAAAAAAATGAATTACTATACGTCCAGTCAGGAAGAGTTATCGCCGAATATGCAGATGAAGGTCACTTTAAAGACTCAAATAAATGTCCAGCTAGTGCAAGAGAACTGCTTCCGGGGGATATACTAAATGTCCAAGCCGGCTGTCCCTATCGTCTATCTGCGCTGGATAACAGTATTGTTTTCGAAATATCTGACCGCGGAGCTTTCCGCAGAGTTATAATTGAAGATGATTACGGTAGAGAATCTAAGGACTCGAGCCAAGAGAAACTAATATTTAAGCCTCTAATAGGGCAATGAAAAAAACACAATCAATGTCTATAATGGAGATAGTATGACTGTAATGGATCCAAATTCGGTTAACGCCGTGATATACCACGCTGACTGTACTGACGGTTTTGGCGCCGCATATTCTGCATGGAAGTGTTTAGGAAATCGAGCAGAGTATTACCCGTGTAAGCACGGAACAACGCCTCCTGATGTTAAAGGAAAGAATGTCGTTATACTAGATTTTTCTTTTGATAATAAAACTACAAAGAAAATGATTGAGGATGCTGCCGCCTTAATAGTAATTGACCATCATAAGTCTGCAGTCGTTGAACTACATGACATACCAAACACGTTATTTGATATGACAAAGTCTGGAGCAATTCTTTCATGGGAATGGTTCCATCCGGGTAAAGAGCCTCCGAAGTTCATTCGATATATTCAAGATAGGGACCTGTGGAAGTGGGAACTAGAGTATTCTAAAGAGTTTTCCGCCGCATTTGATATGATTCAATTTGAGTTCGAGGAATTTGAAAAGTTCGAAGATGACTCTGTATTTGATGATGCCTGTAAGCGCGGCTCGTACATTCTTGCGTATAGTAAGACTGTGGTAAAGAAAGTTTGCGAAAAAGCCCAGCCTCGAAAAATGGACGGAAAAGACGTGCTAGTCGTAAATGCTTCTCATTGGATGTCTGAAATCGGCGCTCGTCTTGCTCCTGATTGTGACTTTGCCTTGATTTGGTATTGGGATCATGAGTCTAAAAACACTAAGGTAAGTTTAAGGGCGTTCCATGACGCCGCAGACGTTTCTGAGATCTCCAAAAGGTTCGGCGGCGGCGGCCACAGGAAGGCAGCTGGTTTTCAGCTGTCCGCAGATAAGCATATCGAGGATATTTTTGACCAACCAAAAAAGGCGTCTAGGTCAAGACGCGCTTCTACGAAAAGTAAGGATTCGAATGAGTAAGATTTATTCAACAATTATGGCCGATCCACCGTGGTACCAACGCGGAGGCGGAAAATCAAAGCGCGGCGCGGATAGGCATTATGACATTTTAAAAGAGCATGAAATTAAAGCAGTGATGTCTAAAATGTTACAAGGCAAAGTTGCTGAAAACGCTCATATGTATATGTGGGTTGCAAATAATCACCTTGCTGAAGGTTTACGAATTCTAGAACATCTAGAGTTCAGGTATATAACCAACTTAGTATGGGCAAAGCCAAGCTTTGGACTAGGGAGATATTTTCGCGGACAGCACGAGATATGTTTATTTGCCACAAGAGGTAGAGGGTTTTCTGTTCGATCTGAAGCTAATAATGTTTCTACACTCATCGGTGGTAGTATGATCAAACCGACCAAGCACAGCACAAAGCCGCAAGAAATATACGACTTAGTAGAATCTAGAAGCAGAGGAAGCTATCTTGAACTGTTTGCCAGAAACAGCCGACCCGGCTGGGATTGCTTGGGTAACGAAGCACCTAGCGAGGAAAATGAATGAGGGCATCATGGGATGACGTCTGGATGGACTTCGCTTATCTAATAGCTAAGCGCTCCTATGACCCAAGATATCAGGTCGGATCTGTTATTGTTACCGATACTAATACACAGGTCTTGGCAGTAGGATATAACGGCAATTACTCTGGTGGCCCTAATGAGGTAGAGTCTACGTTACCAGGTCAATCAGGAATGATACATGCAGAAATTAACGCATTGATAAAACTTGATTATAATAACCCTAATAAGAAAATTATGTACCTTACGCTTAGTCCGTGTAGAGGCTGCGCAAAGGCAATTATAAACGGGGGAATATCTGAAGTGGTTTATCATAAACAATATAGAGATACCTCTGGTATAGAGCTACTACAGTCAGCCGGAATAAAAGTTCGTCAGCACTGTATGGAGTAAGACTCCTTGCGCGTGTATATTTAATGATGATACTAACTTTATGTGGAGTTTAATAGAATGAAAAAAGCCTTAATAGAAAGCATATCTAAGCAGTGTATAAAGCTCGTTTATAGATCTAGATTAAATGATCTCACTACAGCAGCACTTAGCGAAGGAATGACAGATGGAATTCTTTTACAGGAAGCGTTTACAAGCGAGGACGCGAGCGAGTTAGAGGCTGCCACGAAAGAAATGTCTGCGGTAATTGGTTCTTTAGAAAATCGTCTTGCTGATGCCGGCGAAGGCTGGGCACCGGTTATAGACTCTTTAAAGTCAGCAGCTGGCAATTTAGATAGTAAAGCAATCGCTCAAATGGCTCTTAGCGGCGAAACCAAAAAATTAGCTAAGGCGTCCACTGAGTTCACAAAGTCTTTGCAAAGCGTAGCGGCAGAAACGGCTGCAGTCCTTGCAGCCGTAGATGGCATAAAAAAGAACTTATCGAATTTTGAGAAAGATGTTGGTGATAAAGGTGGTGAGACCATCGCAGCGTTATCGGACTCAATCGAGAAGTTCCCAGATATCTCTAAGCTAGATAAAGGTATAAGCAGCGTGTATCAGATACCAAAGTGGTTTGATTCCGCTTGGGCTGACGGCTCGAAGGCAGCCGAGAGCGAAACAGAGGGGGGCTTTTTTAAGAAAGCAATGGCATTTGTTGGTGGTATGTTTAAAGCCGATAAGACTGGCCGCTTAGTTGATGCGAAAGTGTTAGCTGATGCTGTTAAGGCAACGTCTTTCACCGCGTTAATGGATCTGGATGTGCAAGGTGAAGTAGCAGCCTTAACTCAAGGCGCTGAAACTGCTGGTACCGAGTCAACAGAACTGGCTGCCGCCGGCGCTGGTGGTGCTGAAGGTAGCGAGGGTGGTGAAGACGACGCCGGCGGCAACGAAACCGAAGACGGCGTTACTGTTGCTACAGAAGAAGAAGCAGAAGAAGAGCAAGCTGCCGCTGAAGAAGAATTAACTGCCGCCGCTGAAGAAGTTGTCGCAGAGCCTGAGTCACCAGGCGTAGCTATCGCAAACGCTCTTGATACTTGGGCTTCCTCGTTATCTAAGTCTTCACAGTCTGCATTAGCAGCAAAGAAGAGGTTAGACAGTCTTAAGACAGGTGTTGCTGCCTCTCTAGAGAAAGCAGCTGCTGCGGTTGAATCTGAGGTTGCTGGTGCTGTACAGGCTTGGCGAGCAGAAAACGAAGAAACGCTAATGAAGAGTAAAAGGTTCGCCAAGAAGAATTTTGATGCGCTTGAAAAAGTCATTCCTCAAATTGCGTCAGTTATGTTAAAGAAAACATCTGAGACTAAGATAAAAATGACGAAAGGCATGGTACGTAAGTCTGTCTTTAATTACCTCGATAAGCAATTTGCGAATGAAGGTATCTTATTTGAGTCAAAAAGATGGCAGTCTCTAGCAGGTATGGGGAGAAAATAAATGTCTTCTACTAATACAAGGTTTCTATCCGAAATGCTACGAAACCAATATGTCGGTCGTCTTAACGAAGTTATAAAAGAAGCTGATGTATTCGATGATGAAGGCAATATGATATTGTCACCTGACTTAAAAGTGAAACACCGTGACTCTGGTTATGAGTATACTATAGATCATGTTGAAGGTGATACCGACAATGAGATACAAATTTATCTTAGGTCACCTGAGTCACCGAGAGTTCACCCGGCCCCTGAAGAAAAGTCGCTGTTAGGCGAACCGCGACAGGAAGATATACTAGGTGAGCAAGATCCCGCAGCAAATATAGAGGAAGAGTTACCAAGCGAAGATCAAGAAGATGTGATCTTTGTCATCAACCAACAAGAATTTGAAAAAGAGTATGAGGTAGATTAATGTCAACAATCAGTGATAAAGAGATTATGAAAGTTATTAGCGAAACGTTAGGTGTCGATGACATGTCTTCTCGTAAGAGCAAGCCTTTAAATGAGGCATACGTACTTGAGCCTAAGAAGTATGACATTCAAACCGATATCTTAAGCCAAAAAGCAATAAGTGCAAATATCGAAGACTTTAAGTCTGCTGTTGATATAGTAAATGAAATATCTGCGAAGCTTGATTCTGTTGATAGAAGCAATTCTAATCCAAAAGACGCTGCATTCCGGGAGCTAAAATCAGCAGAAGCCTACAATCTAAACTATGTTTTTCTAACGTCTCTTCATTTTGATAATATCGCAGACCCTACCTCAAAAGTTATGATGGATTCATTGTCATACATGAGATTGTCAAGAGACTTCGGAACGTTTGAAGATTGGCAGAAAGATTTTATTGCTTGTGCAATGGGGGCTCGTAATGGATATGTTGCGACTGTGTTCAACGGATCGCTGAACCGCTATATGAATGTCATGGTCGATGAAAATTCTTCTGGTCCTATGATGAACTGTATTCCCGTAATATGCCTGTGTGTTAAAGATAGCTTTTATTTCCGTGATTACTTAAATGACCGTAAAGCCTACATCTTCGCAATGATGAAAGAGTTAAGGTGGTCTTTAATTGAGGAAAGATTTAAGCGCGCCGACAAGCTTTCAAAAATCATGTCTAGGCCATTAGGAGATAACTCATGAAAAGAGAACAACTAAAGAATTATTTTAGGAAGCAATACAGCTTGCTAGCAGAGCAAGATGAAGAAGATCCATTCGCGACAGATGATGCTGCAGCCGACGAAGAGCCAGATGATGCTGCAGCCGACGAAGAGCCAGCCGACGATACTGGTGAAGAAGGCGAAGACGAAGACGAAGGCGAAGGCGAAGATGAAGATGAAGTAGAGGTTGATGAGGATGATGAACAGCGTTTTCAAAAGTCTATAGATGATCAACTCCAGGCACTCCTAATAGACATTGAGGCTGACTCTATCAAGTCTGCAGTAGTACAGCAAGAAAGCTATAGCCTAAAGCAAATGTATATAAATGAGTCTGGCGATGTACCTATCGATACAGATAAGTTTGCATCTGAGGTTGCCAGGCTAATATTAAATTTTGACGCTTTCCTTGATCTTGAAACGATGCTATTATCTAAAGTTAGAAGCTTTCTGGTAGACAAGCATGGCGAAGAAGCTGCTGACGAAGTTGAGAAATTATTATCCGACCGTCATGATCTTAAGCGCAGAGAAGAAGTCGAAGAAGCAGATGATATAGAAGAGCAGGTTCCTATAGCTGTAGGCGCTACTCCAGGGGCGGGTGTGTGAGTGATTTATTCGTAGTAAGGAAATCTGTCCATATTAACCTTATGAAAGAAACCCACGCAGAGCTCAGAGTTCTGGCTTTTAGAAAAAAGCTCTCTATGCAATCGATAGTCGAGGGTTTGGTTTCAAGATTAGTTAACGGTGACCCTACTTTGAGTAAAATGGTAAATCAGATGGCGGAAGAAAAATATAAAGTTGAACTTCGGAAAGTCGTTGGTACTGATGCTAGTAGTGTATACGACATTCTTGAAGGTCTAGATTCTATAAAGGACAATTAATGTTTTGGTCAAATAACTCGAGAAGACTTAAATCACTAGAAGATAAAGTAGATCAGCTTGAGAAACAAAACGCGATTTTTGTTTTAAGCATGCAGAACATTCAAGCTGCATTACTGAGTGCCTCTAATCTACAACAAGCTGTCGCCGGCGACGTTAGAGAGATACAAGACTTGATAAATTCCATACTGCAACAAGCTGAACAAGCGTCAACGTTACATGGTTTTGACCCAGGCGATGGGTATGAGCACTAGCGTTCATAATAATTAGAGTAAAATCACTTGCGGAGAAAATAGAGATGACACCCAACCCATCTAATGATAACCAGCAGGACACTACACCAGTGATAATCCCCAAAGAATCGCTCGGCGCTATCGACCTGATTGTTGGCCGGGTGATATCTAGAAAGTTCTTTGTATTTTTAACAGCAACAGGACTGCTCACGTGGTCTAATCTAGACAGCGATACGTGGGGCATGATTGCAATGATATACATTGGCGGTCAAACAGTCATAGACGCCGCCATCGCATGGAAACATGGATCTAAATAAATGAGCATTTTTTGGACAAAATTTTTGTTGTGCTGTAAAAGGCAATGGAAGCTGATAGTTGGTTTTATCACTGGCGTCTTCGCTATAGCATTGATAATTAAAAGAGGTCCCAGCAAGAAGATGTTCGAAAAAAAATCTGAGCTACAGGATAAAGTCTCTGACTCTGAGTCTACAGCACGCGAAAAGCTAGACACAGAATATCAAAAAAACCTAGAAGCGTTTCTTGATAAGAATGAACAGATAGAAGAAGAAACGCGACAAAAGTTAAAAAGTTTAGATGATGAAAAGAAAGACAGGGTGAAAGAGCTATTAAGTTCGTCTAACCCTGAAAATGAGATTGCAAAAGCTTTAAAGAAGCTACTTTAGATTAAAATTGGAGAATAACCGTGAGTAAAAAATTATCGTTAAAAAGCGCGCTACTCGGAGAAGTAGAAGCAAAAAAAATATCTGGCCGAGATTTTAGGAAGTTAATTCTCGAGCAAGTTTCTTTTCTTAAAGAGCAAGACACACCCGGTGTTACTGGGGGTACTAAATTTACAGAACAGTCAAACTTCAAAGATTTTGACGATGCTATGATAGATGAGCTTTTTGCCCAAATTAAGACTCGAGATATGAGTCAGCCGATATTCGGAGCAATGTGGGAAGCGGATCCTGATAAGACTGCTGACTGGCTCGCGAGCAAAGGTGAAGACGCAGTACGCGAAAGAATTAAGGCCGTCGCCGCAAAGATTCCAGCTACAGGACTGCCTAAGTCTGAAATGCCGTTTCTGCCAGGCCCTCCAGACGCTGCAGGCGAAGTTGCTGACGTTGTAGATGCTCTTTCACCGGGCGGTAAAATAAACATTGACTTTAAAGAATCTAAAAAATCTAAGTCTAATGATCTTATAACAGAGAGATGGGGAAAAATAGCAGGTATACTTCCACTAAGCGAGATCGCACCACCAAGTAAAGACTCTCTAGCACCCGGTACTCCTGAAACTGAAGAATACCTCACATCTGGTAACGAAGAAAATGATGGCAAGGCAGATGACGATGACGCAAATATCAACCAGCCAGCCCAAGTCGCTGCCAGCGCCGCGATTCCAACACAATCAAATATATTGATACCGAAGGCATTGGGAATGGCAGTCGGAAGTGGGGGAAACCCTCCTGTAGAAGGTGGAGACATGGGCGCTTATTTCTCCACAGACAATGAGATCCTCGACGGTCACCACCGCTGGGCTGCCACGATGCTGAACAACCCAGGTGCTTCTATAGGCGGTTTCGCAGCGATTGATTTAAAGGCTATGGGTGGAACCGAGCAGGCTCTAAAACACTTAACAGCACTCGGTAACGCTCTGGGTAACAAGACTAAAACTTCATAAGATAAAACTGCTTTTACCTTATACTTTTCACGCGTAGAATACTATATGAATAAAGTACTTACTAGTTTGCTCTGTGCGTGGATTTGTTGTTGGCTTGTGGTGGCTCCTACCATTTCTTACGCTCAAGAAGCAGCACCTGAGCCTACACCGATCAAAGTTAACGATCCGGCACCATTTAGCGGAGTACTAATACCTACTATTCAAGCTGCAGATATGGTCGCTAGACTAGAGCAACAAGGGCAGGTGTGCCAAGGTAGGGTAGACACAGAGGTTGCTGCAGCTGTAAACGTTATAGATCTTCGTTTAAACAACTGTATTTCTTCAAAGGCAGTTATGGAAGAGATGTATACGTCACAACTAGTTGCTAATCGTGATTATATAGATTTTTTAGAAAAAAAAGCGATGGGTCCTAGAATACCACAGGAGTGGGTATTTATAATCGGGATAGTAGCTGGTGCGGGTATAGCGATTGGCGCTGGATATGCAATGCATGAAGCGGCTTCTCATTAGCAAACTAACTACTAACTCCATACTTAATATGTGAGGTGTTTTATTATGTCTAGAAACTTTAAGAAATTCCAACGAGAGATCGATTCGCTGTTATTCGAAGACTCGTACGTCACTCATGGTACAATAGATAATCTAAGGGCTGGTAACATAGATATATCACTAGATGATGAAGATCCTGATATAGATTTGCCCATAGAACCGGGTCCTCAAGCTGCATCACAATTATCACATGATGTTCCTCCCGTAGAAGATCCTGAATACATACCAGCTAACAGCAAAGAGTTATCTAAGGCGCTAGCTGCGCTAGCCGTAGATATACCAGACAAAACAAGCATAGTTCAAAAAACATACGAAAAATTTAAAAAGTTTGTGGACGATTCCCAAGAGGAGAGTATTGACGTGGACAACCAAGAATCAAAAGTAGAAGAAGCAAGAAAGCTTATTAAGAATCAACTGTTAATAAACATCATGAAAGAGCAGATGCAAGACCGTGATGCATACGGTAACCGTTATGACGACGAAGATCCGCTTGGAGATCTAGACGGTCCATCACCGGAAGAGCTTGAAGCAATGGAAACTCCATCGCCGAAAAAAGCAGAGCCTACAAAAGATGAGTCTACACTGGCTGATTTAGCGAAAGACATGGGGCTAAGCACGTCAGGTGTTAAGAGACTAGAGGCTGAAGCTGTCAAAAAAATGAGGCTGTTTGCAGTACACTTTCCAGATGATGCTGACGGCGTAAAAGAATTAGCAATGAGATATTACGCTAAAGGACTCTACGAGCTGGAGCTAATAGACGCTGAAGAGGCCGCTGACCTAATGTCTGCTACACATGCATATGAGCTTCATTCGTTTAGGAAGTTCATGTGGGATAGCTTCCTAAACAACGTGTATAAAAAGATGTTGCGTGATGCCGACGCTCAAGGCATATCTGAAGATAATCTTGCTGACTTACAACCCGGCCTTCTTGATAGGGCAACAAGTTACTTCAATGGATTACCTGATACGAAGAAAATGAAAGTATTAGTTTCTTCGCTCGGAGCCGCGGAATAGAAAATGAAAGTAAGCACTTTGATGAAAGACTACCTGGATAAGGGATTGCTCAAGGAACAAACTGTTTCTCGTGGTTTCCTACCTAAGTCTTTCGTCACCCAAAGCGACTTGCCTCTTCAACCGGTTGAAAATAAATGGGTATATGTTACTGATCCCGAAAGACTTTTAAGATCTTACAAATTCGATAATAGCCGGCAGAGGTCTTTGTTCATAGAAGAGTTGATGAACGCAGAAGAGCAACACGGTCATAACGCAAAGATAACGATCACAGCGAACGAAGTTCTAGTAGAGGTATGGACCCATAGTATAAATACGGTAACGGAGCTTGATCAAGAGTACGCCTCAGTCTGTGACGAGTTGTATAACGATGTATCACTGATAGGTTTTGATTATGAATATTAACGATGATGAAACAAGCGGTAACATAAAAGTTATAAATAAAGAGTATGACCGCGTACTCTCAAACCCAGAAAATGTCATAATGTCAGACGCATTACAAGACTTAATTGATTTGCCTATGCCACCTCACGATACCGTAGACACGGTCGACTCTTTGAGCGCCGAACAATTTATGGTAACTGTGTTGGACACATCTGGTATACCATTCACTGTAAGAGGTGACCTTATAAAAATATCATCAAGTAATAGTAATTACGATATTGTTATAGAGACAGCAAACGTAAGAAAAGAGTTTCTGACATGTCTTGAAAAGTCTACTGTTACCAACTCTCTAACACTGCTTCTGTCTGGGATGTACGAGACAGAAGTGCAAACTACTAGTCTTACATGGTCTTTAAACAGGTCTATGCCGTATAGCTACCATCTTAGTATTAGTTTCAGGAGCGAAGATGCCATCTTTTGATAAATTCATAAAAGACCTTGAAAAAAGGCAAAAAGAAAAAATAGCCAGAAACCAGATTAAGCAACAGGATATTCCTTGCTCTACCAGACAAAGGGTTCATTTTTACGCCGAAAAATGGCAGAACTCTATAAAATATTCTGGAGAAAAGAAATGAAAAAAATAGACCTAGAGCTTATCTCGCAACGTATCGCTAGTCAAATACTCTCTGAAGAGTTTTCTACAGAACAAGATAGACAGCAAATGGTACCGAAACAAATCGACAGTTCCGGTCTCGAAGCCCCGCAAAAAGATGAAGAAGATAAAGAGAAACTCACAGATGAAGGTGAGGATGAAGAGGAAGAAGATGTTGAGATAGAGCCAAAAGCCAAGCCAGATGATACTGAAGACAAAGATTCTGGTGATGATTTTGAAGTTGAAGCTGTAGAAAAAGTTCCTGAAAATATAAGTTTCGATGAAATTAAGAAGCAGATCAATAATTTAAGGGCTGGTAAGAGTCTAAAAGATGAAGCGATATCTTCACAGCTTGAAGACTACTACGATAAACTAGGGATGGCTGAAGAACGATCATTATACGTCTTCTTGAGTTCTTTAGGTGCTATTCTTACTGGCGGTACGCTAGGCGAAGAAGCCCCAAGACCAGAAGGTATGGGTGTTGACATAAGCATAAGAAAGAAGAAAGAAAAAACAAAAGATAATATGTCTGGTATCCGTGGTGTAGATAAAGATGGCGCTCAAGCTCCAATAGTCGTTGGCGAATCAGCAGACACCATAAGCTACAAACTACGCTTACTAGAGAGCATAACTAGCGATGATAAGCACCGGTGCTTAAACGGCAAATTAACAAACTTTGGATCCGAAAAATGTGTCTCCGACATTACATCGCGAATAGAAGATGCAGTATTTAATAGAGACAAATGCTCTCAAGGATCGGCTGATAGATCAAGCTTGAATGGCACCTTGAAATATCTTAGGCAAAAACTTCGCCGTGCGAATAAGATATCGGCCATTAAGTAAGAGAGTGATGTATGTTCAGTCAAAAATGCCCTACGCTACAATCGTTACCCGCACATGAGCTTCTGGCTGTATCTGAATATTTATGTTACAACTCGCCTAACGCAGCTCCGATTTACGAATGTATAAAAGTCTTCATGAAGCTCACGCCAGATGGAGATTTTACGTATGCTAGGCACCCGGATGACCTCGGATTAGGAAAAATAACTGCACCCATTATAGTTGGTAGGTTTCGCAATAAAGATAGGTCTGAAGTAGTTCTAGAGGCCCTACAAGCTGTTGAGGAAGCTCTATTGGAGTCCTGGCCTTTCCAGCCAGGTTCAGCTAGCTGGTTACAACTCGAAATATTAGATCCTATGATTAGATTTAGCGGTCCGATTAATAAGTCTACAGTTGTTTTTCGTAGAGCTGTAAGACTCAATAGACTAAACAAAAAGCTATCAATCTCTTCAACACCTCTTATAGAGAATATCTTTTCTAGGCTTGAACATGATCTCCCGAGTCATATCGGAAAGTTTAGCACTTCATTCTCACCGCTAATCAAGCTAAAGAACATTGCTGGTTCCGGCGTAATATCTGAAGGAAGAATGAATATAGAGGATGGCTTAAAAAATGACTACGAAGTTGCCGAAGATATTACTACAGAAATATTATCTGTGAACTTTAGCCACGATAC
>Ga0115000_10003224_pt1 | contig 13665 bp, 10 predicted proteins | sample ArcticOcean_MG_C_6_FD_89690 | JGI IMG/M metagenome (GOLD analysis project Ga0115000, IMG submission 89690) | Marine microbial communities from western Arctic Ocean - ArcticOcean_MG_CB8_128 | ecosystem: Environmental > Aquatic > Marine > Oceanic | place: Arctic Ocean: Canada Basin | collected...
TCAAGAATAAGCAGCACAAGGGGTTTTCGTTGGTCGGTCATAGCTAGTCTGTGGCCCTTAATGTCGGTTGATGAGTCTAAAGTGAATGTGTCCGTTGCGCTATTGGTTTTCTAATAACTCCCAACGCGCATAAGACTCTGCTAGTTGCTTTTGCGCATTTGCCAGCCGGCCTTCAACAACTTCAATCGCAGCTCTATCGGTCTGATAAAAGCCTGGTTCACTGATTTGCCCTGATATTTCACTGATACTAACTTCTAGACCCTCGATCTCCGCTGGCAAGCTATCTAACTCGCGTTGATCCTTGTAGCTCAGTTTAATGCTAGGAGTGCTGGACTTGGACTGCACCTTGGGAGTGGCAACCTTTGCCGTCTGCTCAGTTTTGCGCTGGCGTAACCAGTCGTCATAACCGCCCACATATTGCTCAATGGTACCACTGCCATCAAAAACCAGCGTGCTAGTGACCACGTTATTAAGAAAGGCGCGGTCGTGACTAACCAGAATAACGGTGCCCTTGTAATTAATCAGCAGTTCCTCAAGAAGATCAAGGGTGTCTATATCTAGATCGTTAGTAGGTTCATCAAGAACCAGAACATTGGAGGGCTGAGTAAACAGCTTGGCCAGCAATAGGCGGTTACGCTCACCACCAGACAGTGCCTTTACCGGCTGACGACAACGTTCTGGAGCGAACAAAAAATCTTGCAAATAACTGATGACATGGCGGCTCTTACCCGCGATCTCGAGCATATCGCGACCCCCGGAGACATTGTCTTGTACCGTTTTATCTTCGTCGAGCGCAGAACGATACTGGTCAAAATAAGCAACATTAAGGTTGGTACCAGTCTTAATGGTGCCCTGCTGTGCGGTAAGTTCACCCAGTAGCAGTTTGATCAACGTGGTTTTACCGACACCGTTGCGACCAATAAAGCCTACTTTGTCGCCGCGCTGAATCAGGGTGCTGAAGTTTTTAACCACGGCCTCACCGTCACCGAAGGCAAAAGTCACATCAGTGGCCTCAGCGACAATTTTTCCGGATTTTTCTGCCTGATGAATATCCATACGGGCAGTACCGAGTTGTTTGCGGCGAGCTTCATATTCAGAACGCATAGATTCTAGGGCTCGTACGCGACCTTCGTTGCGTGTGCGGCGGGCCTTAATACCCTGTCTGATCCAGACTTCTTCTTGCGACAAGCGTTTATCAAATAGCGCATTCTGGCGCTCTTCAATTTCCAAATTTTCTTCCTTACGCACCAGATAGGTACTGTAGTCACAGTTATAATCCTGCAGCTTGCCGCGATCAATCTCAATAAAGCGATTGGCCAGATTGTCCATAAAACGTCGATCGTGACTAATAAATAACAATGAACCTTCCCACTTCAAAAGGAACTGCTCTACCCATTGAATGGCTTCGATATCAAGGTGATTGGTGGGCTCATCTAAGAGCAGCAGATCAGGGTTACAGACCAGAGCGCGAGCCAATAATACGCGCCGCTTATAGCCGCCGGAAAGACTAGAGATGTCAACATCGGGGTTGAGATCCATCTTGGTGATAATAGACTCAACCCGCTGATTAATATCCCAGCCATTAACCCGTTCAAGTTCCGCCTGGCATTCTTCGTAATCATTCATCACCTTGGGGCTGGGATTATCATTGAGCTGCTGAATCAGGTGGTGAAAAGTCTTGATCAGCTCACCCTCCGCACCCAAACCCTGAGCGATGACATCAAATACGGTACCCTGAGCGTCATGGGGTACTGACTGTTCAAGCTGAGCTACGGTGACACCACTAGAGCGTTTGATGGAACCCTCGTCGGGAACAATTTGGCCGGTGAGTATTTTTAATAATGTCGACTTTCCCGCGCCATTTCGACCAATCAAACAGACGCGCTCATTGGGTTCAACCACCAGATTAAGGTGGTCAATCAACGGCGGTTGGCCATAGCTTAAGAAGATATCTTGCAATGTAATTAGGGGCATATTATTTACTTACCTGGGCCGAACGGTTTAGTCATGAGTATCAACTTGGGCAGCAAGGTCATCGAGCCCAAAAGTGCTGCAGTCATCGCTAAACCCGTCAGTAAACCAAAGTAGATTGAGGGTATGAAGTTAGATAGAGCGAGTATCGAAAATCCGATAATAATGGTCATGGCCGTGAAGAAAAGCGCCTGACCAATACTGGCATGAGCTCGATGCATCGACGCGATATAGTCAGTATCAACTTTAAATTCAGTGGTAAACCGAGTGATGTAATGAATCGCATGATCGACACCGATACCCACCGTAATGGCGGCTATTGTAATTGTCATCATATCCAGAGGGATACCAAAAATACCCATACCACCCATGACAATGCCGGCTGCCAAAAAGTTCGGTACTATAGCAATCATGGCTATTTTTAGAGATCGAAACAGAATCAAAAACATCACCATGATGCCGACAAAGACCGCGCCAAGCGTAAGAACCTGAGAGCGATATAGGCTTTGAAGCATATTATTGTAAAGCACCAATAGACCGGTAAATCGGATATCCTCTTGGGCAATCCCAACGTCATTGACGGCGTAGTCATTAATTTTCGCCAACAGGTCGGCACGGCGAAGACCTGCGGTCTCCATAGCGCGCAGCTGAATACGGGCCTCATCACGCCCTTCTATTAAAAAGGGAGCAACCATCTGTTTATAGATGTCTGGGCTCAAGCTTTGGCGCATAAAGGCGATTTCAAAATCATTGAGTTTATGGCCGCTGAGATCACTGGCCACATCGTAGATCTGTACCAGAGAACTGACCTTGCCAACCTCTGGTTGTGCCTCAACAAAGGTATGTAACTTGGATAGGTCCTCGAGCCCAGCGGAAGAGAACCAGTAAGTGTCGGCGAGAGCCGGCTCTGGGGGCTCGTTAGTTAAACTCGCCTCGCCATACTCATCCTCGGCATATTCATCTTCACTATAGCCGTCCTCGGCATACTCGTCTTCGCCATAGCCCTCTTCGAGTGTCTCCGAGGAGCCGACTTCGATAGCGGCATAGGTGGGTGCCTGCAGAATGATATCCATAGGCGTCGTACCGCCCAATGCCGTATCGATAATTTCCATACCCTGATAGATTTCGGTATCACTGCGGAAATAATCAATAAAGCGATTTTCTACCTCGAGGCGGGAGATACCATAGATGGAAAGTGCGGTCATCGCCGTAGCCATAAACAAGACAAAGCTACCATGGCGTTCGGTAAAGCGAGCAAACATGCTAGTAATCGCTGCAGAGTTATCATTAGCCGTATCAGCGTTGCCCTTGCCGAATAACATCATGCCAGCAGGGATAACCACAAAGGCGACAACGAGGGCTAGGCTGATACCCATAGTCATCATCCAGCCGAAGTCGATCACCGGACGAATGTTGCTTACCACCAGCGACATAAAGGCAACGATCGTTGTCAGCACCGTATAGAGACAGGGTCTTGACATTGACTTAACGGTTTCACTGACCAGCTGATGTTGTGTCGATTCAGGTTTGTCCGCTTGCAGTTCTCGGTAACGCACAATCAAATGAATGGTCAATGCCAAGGTGATGATCAAAAGGAGAGAGACAAAGTTTGACGAGATAACGGTCAGCCGCCAATCGATCCAACTTAAAAAACCTAAAATAATGATGAGGCACAGCGCGCAAGTCGCTAGGGGCAGAATCACCCAGCGAATGCGGCGAAAGATTAGCGCTAGAGTGGCGATAATAAACAGCAAAATACCGCCGCCAAAAACAATCAGATCACTCTTAATGAAATCCACCATATCGGCAGTGATCATATCGGGACCGCCGAGAAAAATTGTCGCGCGATCTCGGTAACCGGTTATCAGCGCACGAACTTCAGCTACCCGCAGGTGATCTTTGGCGGCTTTATCAGTGCGGTAATTGAGGAACTCAAGGCTCGCTTTCGCCAATTGATCCTCTTGTTCGGTGGTAAGGCCTTGGTTGTGTTTAATGAGGCGGAGATCATCACGTCGAGTAATCAGGGCCAAATAGGTCTCGTCAAGTGCCAAGGTGGCAAGCATGCCAGTGGTCTGACCATCAGCACTGAGAATAACGTCTTTGTAGATTGGGCTGTTAAGGAACTCCTGCTTAGCCAGCTGGCGGTCAACACCCTCCGAAAGAAGCACGTTTAACTCGCTCTTGAGGTCGGCAACCGCAATTTTTGGGCTGTAAAGCAGCGGCACATCTAGCATCGACAGGATGCCTTCAACGCCACTAATTGTGGTGAGATCCTGGCGGAGCGCGGCGAGAGTGTCGAGATTTTCCTGATCGAACAGATCACCTTCTTTGGGCGAAAACGTCACAATTAAAAAGTTGTCGCTGCCATAGCGCTTGACCACGCCACGGAAAAAATTGAGATCGTCGTCGTGTTCAAGAGTCAGTGAGTCTGCCGAGGCATCTAGCTTGAAATTTGGCAGCCCTATAGCCATAGCTATAGTGAGGGCAATTACAGCCAAAAGCGATGTCAGTGGGTGTCGCAGAACGACCCGATCGTATAAATCAAATAATGTTGATGTCATCTTAAGGCTGTCTCTGAGTCTATGTGTTGGATTGACACTATTATGCGGTTTTGAACGGCAAGATTATAGACTATCTCTAATTATTAGCGCACTGAAGTTGAGCGGTTAACAGTTCTCAGTTCCCGCTAGAGGATTTTACAATTACACTCCTCACCTAACCATAACCAAGCAGTAAGCTCTATGAATGGCGTTATCCTCGATTGTGACAGCCTCGGCCCAGATTCGCTTGATCTGGGGGCCCTGTATGAACTGCCGATTAACTGGACCCTATACCCTGACAGCTCAGACGACCAGGTGGCCGAACGGATTATTGATGCGGATATCGTGTTGACTAACAAGGCTATGTTCTCTGAGGCCGATATGTCTGCGGCGCCGCGGCTAAAGTTCATCGGGGTCATGGCCACGGGCACCAACCACATTGCTCTTGAAGCAGCCAGACAAAGAGGCATCGTGGTGAGCAACGCGATTGGCTATTGCACCGGTTCCGTAGTTCAGCATGTGTGGTCTTTGATTCTGGCGCTGACCACAAAGTTGCTGCCACATCACAATGCCGTGTTAGGCGGTCGCTGGCAACAGAACCAAAATTTTTGCGCGATGGATTATCCGGTTCGAGAGCTGAGTGGCAAAGTAATGGGTGTCATCGGCGCTGGCGAGCTGGGCAACGGCGTAGCCAAAATCGCCGAGGCCTTTGGGATGCAGGTTATTTACGCGGCTTTGCCGGGTCATTCCCACAGTGGTTCTATGGATCGTATGGCGCTGGATGAATTTTTGTCCTGCGCTGACGTCATCAGTATTCACTGTCCATTAACAGCAAAAACACAGAATTTAATTGGTGATGCGCAGTTTTCTCTTATGAAGGATTCAACCCTTGTCATTAACAGTGCCCGCGGTGGCATTATCAATGAACCGGCGTTAAAGCAGGCATTGATCATGGGACAGATAGCCGGTGCGGCAACGGATGTGCTAACAGTAGAGCCACCGGTTGATGGCAACGTACTTCTAGATCCGGCTATTCCAAATCTTATTATCACACCTCACAGCGCATGGGTTGCGACAGAGGCTAGGCAGAGGCTGGTCATTCAGTTGGCAGACAACTTACGCGGCTTCCTTGATGGCAAGCCACTGAATCGGGTAGTCTAGCTCAACAGTCAAAATCAGTGTCGAGCTTTTTAGGGGCCAGTATTTTCTTGAGTCGCGGGTAGACCGGTATACCATCTTTGTAAGGTGGATAATCTTCACCAGCAATTAGTGGCTGCAAATAGTCTCGGGCTTTTTGGGTAATGCCAAAGCCATCTTTACTAATGAACGACCGCGGCATTTTCTTTTCGACATTGGCCACTTTAGCCAGCGGAGCTTCGCCCAGTGACCAGCTATATTTTTTGCCGGTGCCGCGTTCGATGGTGATCATAATGGCACCCTTACCCTCGATAGCTTTCTCTACTGCTGCTTGACCAACAGCATAGGCCTGTTCAACATCGGTCTTGGAGGCGATATGCCGCGCAGAACGCTGTAAGTAATCGGCTAAGGCATAATGATATTTATAACCGAGTGAATGTTTGACCATACTGGCGAGCGCAGGCGCGACGCCGCCGAGCTGTTGATGACCGAAGGCATCTTTATTGACGGAACCGGAAATTAAGCCGCCATCTGCATAGCTAGCACCCTCGGATGCCACTACCACGCAGTAGCCTTTTTCTTTGACGGTTGCGCTAACTTTGGCAATAAATTGTTCGCGGTTAAAGGGGATTTCTGGGAACACAATAATATGTGGTGCATCGCCGGCTTCTTCGGCGGCTAGGCCGCCTGCAGCGGCTATCCAGCCAGCATGTCGGCCCATCACTTCAAGGATAAAGATCTTGGTGGATGAGGCTGCCATTGACGCAATATCCAAGCTAGCTTCTTTGGTCGAGACCGCCACATATTTAGCCACAGAGCCAAAGCCTGGGGAGCAGTCGGTAAAGGGTAGATCATTGTCGATAGTTTTGGGGATATGAATAGCCTGAACTGGATAGCCCAGTTGGGCCGATATTTGCGACACTTTGAGACAGGTATCGGCTGAATCACCGCCGCCATTATAAAAGAAATAGCCAATATTATGGGCTCTAAACACCGCAATCAGACGCTCATATTCCGCCTGACTATCCTTGATGTCCTTCATTTTATAGCGACAAGAACCAAAGGCGCCACCGGGGGTGTGCTTGAGTGCTGTTATGGCCGAGGTCAGCTCTTTACTGGTGTCGATTAGCTGTTCCTGAAGTATACCGAGAATGCCATTTTGCCCGGCATACAGGGTTCCAATCTTATCTTTATGCTGTCGGCATGCTTCGATGACACCGCAAGCTGAGGCATTGATGACGGCAGTAACACCACCAGATTGCGCGTACAGCGCATTTTTCTTGCCCATAAAACTCTCTCTTCCCAGCTGACCAAATTGGAGCGCTATGGTAAAGGTTTAAGGGCCGCTCCGGAAGGCCGCATTAGGCTTCCTTAGTGATAAAAGAAGCTTAATATACGCGGATGGTTAGCAGTTTATCAGGCCTAATGTCATACTCGTGGCAGAAAAGCTCGCATCTGACTACTTATTTTAAGGAACAACATGCATATTCACATACTTGGTATTTGCGGTACTTTTATGGGCAGTCTGGCGCAATTAGCACAGCAACTTGGCCATCAGGTGTCGGGCTGTGATGCTAATGTTTACCCGCCAATGAGTACTCAGCTTGAATTGGCCGGCATTAACCTAATTCAGGGTTTTGATCCTCAGCAATTAATTCCCGCGCCCGACTTAATTATCGTGGGCAATGCCATGTCGCGGGGCAACCCCTGTGTTGAGTACATGCTCGATCATCAGCTACCCTATGTCTCTGGACCGCAGTGGCTGGGTGAGACGGTTTTGCGCAACAAACAGGTACTGGCCGTTTCCGGCACCCATGGTAAAACCACCACCAGTAGCATGTTGGCAAAAATTCTCGATGTTGCGGGCTGCAAACCAGGCTTCTTGATTGGTGGAGTGCCTCAGGACTTTGGTGTGTCGGCAAGGCTTAGCGACAGTGAGTACTTTGTGATTGAGGCGGATGAATACGACAGTGCATTTTTTGACAAGCGCTCTAAGTTTGTCCATTACTTTAGTGACACGCTGATCATTAATAATCTCGAATTCGACCATGCCGATATTTTTGACAATCTCGAGGCCATCCAAAAACAATTTCATCACCTAGTGCGCACGGTGCCCAGCACAGGCACGATTATTTATCCCACCGGGGTTGTCAGTATAGCGGAGGTGATGAGTCAGGGTTGCTGGAGTAAGCAGCAAACATATGGTCCCGAGTCAACCGATTGGCAGTATCGACTGATCACCGAGGATGGCTCTGTCTTTGAGATAAGCCATGGCGACGAGACTGCGCAGGTGCGCTGGCAGCAAACAGGGCTGCACAACGTACTCAATGGCTTGTCTGCGGCGATTGCGGCGTATCAGGTTGGTGTTAGTCTTGTTCATGCCTGCGCGGCCCTCAGCGCCTTTGTCGGTGTCAAGCGACGCATGGAGATTATCTATCAGGCAGAGGGCATTAGTGTCTATGACGATTTTGCTCATCACCCCACCGCTATTGCCACCACGCTTGCGGGTCTGCGGGCCAAGGTGGGAGACAGTCCAATTATCGCCGTGATTGAGCCGCGCTCGGCGACGATGAGGCTGGGTGTTCACAAAGAGGCCTTAAGTGTGGCAGTGGCTGATGCGGATCAGGTTTATTGGTACGCTCAGGCTGATACTCATTGGAATAATGCTGATGTGGCGCTGGCCTGTTCGGTACCAGCCGTCGCTAGCAGTGATATCGAGCTCTTACTGGATCTCACTGCCGCCGCCGCGCAAAAGGGCGGCCACATTGTGATCATGAGTAATGGTAGTTTCGATGGCTTTCATGGTCGGCTGCTGGATCGGTTAGCGCGCGCGTCCTAGCTGCGAAGCATAAAGGTCACTGGGCCATCATTGTGCAGCATCACCTGCATATCGGCGCCAAAGAGACCACTTTGTATCTGGGTGTTGAGGGCAGTAGCTGCCTGAGTTAAAAAATAATCGTAGAGCTCTTCGGCCTGCTCCGGTGAGGCCGCGGCAGAGAAGCTCGGACGCAGGCCTTTGTTGGTGTCGGCTGCCAAAGTGAACTGAGAAACCACTAATAGCTCGCCGCCAATGTCCCGTAGTGAGAGGTTCATCTTACCCTCAGAGTCGGCAAACACCCGGTAGTTAAGTATTTTCTGCAACAGCTTGTCGGCGGCCGCCTCGAGATCGGTTTTTTCAATGCCTAATAGCAGTAAAAGTCCCTGGTCTATAGTGCCCACCACTGTATTGTCGATGCTCGCTGAGGCCGATGAAACCCGCTGAATGAGCCCCAGCAATTTACAGGCTCTCACTATTAAGTTGGTGAGCAAGGCTCTGTGTTGCTCGAATCAGCGCATCTGTTGTGCCCGGTTCACCGGAGGCATGACCGGCATCGGCAATAATACTTAACTGCGCCTCGGGCCAGGCCTTACTTAAGTCAAAGGCCTGATTGACTGGGCAGATCATGTCGTAACGACCATGCACGATATGCCCTGGGATATCTTTTAGACGGTGGCAATTATTAAGAATCTGATTGGGCTCTAAAAAGGCTTTGTTGATAAAGAAATGAGCCTCGATACGCGCCATAGCCATGGCCAGGTGGGGGTTGGCAAAATGCTCTACCAGTGAGGCATTGGTGCGCAAGGTGGCGCAACGCCCTTCCCAGACCGACCAGGCTTTGGCGGCAGCCATGCGTTCGAAGTCATTGTCGCCGGTTAGGCGAGCGTAGTATGCGCCGAGCATATCGCCGCGCTCGGCGAGCGGAATAACCTGTTCATATTGTGACCAATAGTCGGGGAATACCTGGCTTGCGCCGTGCTGATAAAACCATCGGATATCCTCATCGCGACAGAGAAAGACACCGCGCAAAATAAGTCCCAGAACGCGCTCAGGGTAGGTCTGGGCATAGACTAGGCCAAGTGTAGAGCCCCAGGAACCGCCGAAGATTACCCAGCGATCAATACTTAGATGGTTACGCAGCGTTTCTATATCGGCCACTAGGGCGTCTGTATTGTTATCGTCTAACGCCGCGTGGGGCGTTGACTGGCCAGAGCCGCGCTGATCAAAAAGAATAATACGATACTTATCAGGATCAAAAAAACAGCGATCAATCGGTCTGGTGCCGCCACCTGGACCGCCATGGACAAATAGCACAGCAATACCCTCTGGATTGCCGGACTGCTCAACATATAGTTGATGCGGCGCAGTGACGCTAATGGTCTGCGTACTGTAGGGGCGGATAGCTGGGAACGCTTTATTCATGTGGTGTTTTTCTCTATTGGCGTTTAGATCCGGTTAATATAGACAAGATCTGCCGTCAGCACTACTCTAAATGCGTTTGAATGATGAGCCTAGGGAATCCCCAGTGAATGAGAGCCCAGTAAAAAAACTAGCCCGCTGTATCTGGTGCGGCGATGACCCTCTTTACCAGCAATACCATGACCAAGAATGGGGAGTGCCCTGCAGAGAGGACAAAAAACTCTTCGAGTTTCTGTGCCTTGAGGGTGCTCAATCGGGCCTGTCCTGGATCACCATCCTGCGTAAGCGGGAGGCCTACCGCCTAGCCTTTGCTGATTTTGAGGTGAAGAAAGTGGCTGCTTTCACGGATAAAGATGTGCAGCGGTGTCTGCAGGACGCCGGTATTGTGCGCAATCGTCTCAAGATCAAGAGCGCCATTTCAAATGCGCGTCTATTTATCGACATGCAAAAAGAGTTTGGTAGCTTTAGTCATTATCTGTGGGCTTATGTAGATAACAGACCCATCACCAATCATTGGGCGAGCCATTCGGAAATACCGGCCAACACAATGCTGTCTGATGCCATAGCCAAGGACTTAAAGGCGCGAGGGTTTAAGTTTTTTGGGACAACAATCTGTTATGCCTATCTGCAGGCAATGGGCTTAGTCAACGATCACTGCACCGATTGCGATCGGCATCAAGCCTGCTGAGGGTTCAAGATTCACGGTACAGAAGTTACGCGTATTGGAAGGCAATAAAACTCCTCAACAGAAGGATTTTGCCCTGAGCTGTCGAGGTAGAGAAGAATCACCCGCCCCATGCCTGTAGATGCAAATTTCTCTACAGGCATGGGTAAAGAAGATATTACTTAGGTGCGCGCTTGCGTTCGGTTTCTGTCAGGCGCTTTTTACGTAGACGAATACTAATTGGTGTGACTTCTACTAGCTCATCATCTTCAATAAACTCCAGAGCCTGTTCAAGGGTATGTTTGATCGGTGGCACCAGTGTCAGCGCTTCATCTGTTCCTGATGCTCGCACGTTGGTTAGCTGCTTTCCTTTGACTGGATTGACCACTAGATCATTGGCGCGAGAGTGGATACCGACAATTTGGCCTTCGTAAACATCAATCGCATGGCCCAAAAATAAGCGCCCTCGTGCCTGAATATTAAATAAGGAGTAAGCCGCAGTCTTGCCTTTAATCATACTAACTAGCGCACCATTTTTACGTGTGAACTTCTCACCTTCTTTGGCTGGACCGTAATGATCAAAGATACTGGTCATGATCCCGGAGCCGGACGTAAGTGTCAGGAATGTACCACGGAAGCCAATCAAACCGCGGGAAGGCATACTGAACTCTAATCGCACGCGCCCTTTGCCGTCGGGTGCCATGTTGGTCATCTCGGCTTTACGCATGCCCAACTCTTCCATAACCGAACCCTGATGCTGCTCTTCGACATCAATCACAACCTGCTCAAAGGGCTCATGAATCTTGCCATCAACTATTTTCTGAACCACTTCAGGACGTGACACGCCAATTTCGAAACCTTCGCGACGCATAGTCTCAATCAGCACCGATAGATGTAACTCACCACGGCCAGAAACAATAAACTTGTCTGGCGTATCGCCAGGCTTCACTCGCAGTGCCACGTTATGGATGAGTTCCTGCTCAAGGCGATCTTTAATATTTCTTGTCGTTACGTACTTTCCGTCGAGGCCTGCAAAAGGTGAGTCATTGACAATAAAGGTCATGCTGACCGTTGGTTCATCAACGCTCAAAGGCGGCAGAGCTTCAATGTGATCTGGATCGCACAGAGTGTCAGAGATACCAAGACCATCAATGCCATTAATGCAGACGATATCACCAGCGCCAGCCAGCTGGGTTTCGATCTGCTCCAGACCGAGATACCCTTTCACGTTTAATACCTTGCCTTTACGCTCTTTGCCGTCGGCTGATTTAACAATAACCTGTTGTCCGGGTTTCAACTTACCGCGGCTAATTCGGCCTACACCAATAACGCCGACATAGCTGTCGTAAGCCAGTGCAGAAATTTGCATCTGCAGGGGACCTTCAACATCAACCTGAGGGGCTGGAACGTCGCGAATAATCATTTCGTAGAGTGGCGTCATATCTTCGGCCAGATCATCGGCTTCCATACCTGCTACGCCATTCAGTGCTGACGCATAGATCACGGGGAAGTCCAACTGCTCATCGGTGGCGCCAAGGTTATCAAACAGGTCAAATACCTGATCCAGAACCCAGTCTGGTCGAGCACCTGGGCGATCGACTTTATTGATCACCACAATGGGTCGGAGACCTTGCTCGAAGGCCTTTGAGGTAACAAAGCGAGTCTGCGGCATCGGACCATCAACGGCATCGACAAGCAGAAGTACTGAATCAACCATCGACAGTACGCGCTCTACTTCACCGCCGAAATCGGCGTGACCGGGGGTGTCTACGATATTGATACGGTAGCCATTCCAATTAATGGCAGTGTTCTTCGCCAAAATGGTAATGCCGCGCTCTTTTTCTTGGTCATTGGAGTCCATTAGCCGTTCAGAACCGACGTCTTTGCGGTCAAGGGTTCCTGATTGACTCAGAAGTTTATCAACCAAAGTCGTTTTACCATGATCAACGTGGGCGATGATTGCAATGTTTCGCAAGTTTTCAATAGACATGAGATATACCAGTGGGCGCAAAAAGTCGCGATTATACGAGAATCCAACGAAACTACTACCGTTCTTTTTTCTGAGGAGTAAGTTCATTGACAACTAAGGCTCTAGGTTTAGCTATTATTACGCTAAATAATGTAGGGTAAGAGATGTTAAAAGTCGCGATCTAGGGTGTCAAAAGACCGTGAAAACCACCTATAGCACAAGGAATTTGGCGTCGTTGGCTCGTTCTACAATAACGGCTAAAAGACTAAAATATGGAAAAATTTCCCACTTAGCTTAGATTACCGACCAAATAGCTGCATATTTCCCTAAAATACTATAATTTAGGTTTAAAAACTCCCACTTTAATGAAACCTTTTTCGCGCATTAATTGCGCCTGAATACGGCTCATCAACCCCTTGTCGCAATAGAGTAAATAGGACTGCTCTGGATGCAGTTTGCTGAGGCTCTGCTCGAGATTAAAAAAAGCCAGCACCATCACCTCATTATCTCCAGCGATTAGGGGATTTGCGTCGATGTCGGCGGGATGACGGATATCAATAATGATATCCATTGCCGCTGGCTCGCTGATGATTGCAATCTCTCGGCGCGAGTAAGATGGTGTTGAGGGGTTAATCCGAAGTCCTCTTGGTCGGTGCCGAGAGCCCGTGAATAAATCGGCTAAAAGAGTGACAGTGTTGGGCTAGGTTGGCATTATAACCGCCGAGCCTATAAAAGCACCAACAGACTCTGATTTGCACCAAAATTGTGCGATAAAGATTTAGTCGCACTAAGTTAGTGCAATTAAGCCGCTTTTTTGATCTTCGTCTTTAAGGTTTACAGTAAGGGCTAGAGCACGGTCCCTGTTGGTTCGAAGGCTTTTATTGGCCGATGAGTCATGTGAGGCCGTTGGCATGACAATTGCTATCTCAAAGGGTGAAGACTAAAATATGACGTTGGGCTCGATCGGTATAGATGCGCCGGCTAGCCCGAAAAATAAAGCATTAACTGATTCCATATTGGAGGAAACAATGTCTGAAAAGACTCTAAATCTGATCAAAGATAGTGAAGCTCGCTGGGTTGACCTTCGGTTTACAGATACCAAAGGCAAAGAACATCATGTCACTATCCCGATTGGGGAAGTGGGCGA
>Ga0115000_10003228_pt1 | contig 13662 bp, 6 predicted proteins | sample ArcticOcean_MG_C_6_FD_89690 | JGI IMG/M metagenome (GOLD analysis project Ga0115000, IMG submission 89690) | Marine microbial communities from western Arctic Ocean - ArcticOcean_MG_CB8_128 | ecosystem: Environmental > Aquatic > Marine > Oceanic | place: Arctic Ocean: Canada Basin | collected...
CGAAAAGAACTATCATGAAGATCAAGATCATCAACAGCCTCGCTACCGCCGCGCTGCTCACCGGCAGCCTCGGTGTGCTACAGGCCAAGGAAGCAAAGTCAACCGCCGCCAAGCCGGCCAAGGCGAAAGCCGCGAAGAAAAGCGACCGGTCTTCACAACGTGCGGCCTTCATCAAGCGGTTCGACAAGGATGGCGACGGCAAACTGAACGAGTCTGAACGGAAAGCCGCGGGCGAAGCGCGTAAGGCGAAGGGTTCGAGCAAGAGCGACCGGGCAAGTGACAAGGCCCGTCCCAACTCAGGCGGGCGCGAACGCTATGCCGCTGCCGCCATGAAAATCAACGAAGCCGTCAAGGCCGGCAAAATAACTGAGGCGCAGGGCAAGGAAAGATTGGCTGCGTTCAGGAAACAATTGGGCGAAGGCCGTGGCGACAGCGGTCGAAGCCGTCAGACTCGCGAAGAGCTGATGAAGCGTTACGACAAGAACAAGGACGGCAAACTCGACGAGGATGAGCGCGTAGCACTTCGCAAAGCCATGTCAGATCGTAACAGCGGCAAGCGTAGTCCGGGTAGCGATGAGAAGAATGCCAAGCGCAAACGTCCCGGCCAAGGCAACAAGAAAAAAGCCGAGCGCAAACCTCGCGGAGGCGATCGGGTCAAGGGCGGTGAAGGCAAGCGCCAGAGTAAGCGTCGCGAAAAGAAATAAGCTGCGGTTCGGAAAATGATTCAACAAAGGTGCCGGTTTTCGGCATCTTTTTTCTTTCACTCACCGCTTGGCCAAGTGAAACTTTTCGGTTCACGGCTTCGTACTGTTACGATTATGCGACATTTTCACGTCATTGTCATGGCCACCGGGTTGATTTTTGCTGCATCGCTTGGCCAAGCGCAGGCACGGGTGATCATCAGCGAACTCCTCGCGGTCAACGACAAGGACTTGAAGGATGCCGATGGCGACCACTCGGACTGGATCGAGCTTCACAACGCCGGCGACACCACGATCGACCTGGCTGGCTGGGCGCTGACCGACGATGCCAAAGACTTGGGCAAGTGGATGTTTCCCGCCGTGAAGATCGAGGCCGGCGGTTTTTTGCTGGTGTTTGCCTCCGGCAAAAACCGGGCCAAGCCGGACGGGGAACTGCACGCCAGCTTCAAACTCGGTGCGGGCGGTGAGTACCTCGGCCTCGTGCAGCCGGATGGGCAGATGGTGGCGCATCATTTTGTCATGAAGTATCCCAAGCAGCGGGATGACGTTTCCTACGGCGTGCCGGCTGACTGGAAGCCGAGTCCCGCCTCGTCGGCCTCAGTGATCGCCGGGCAGGTTTATTTCCTGCGCCCGACGCCGGGCGCGCCCAACGGAGAGACCTTGACCGGCAAGGTGGCCAAGCTCGCCTTCAACCAGCCCCACGGTTTTTACGAGGAGCCGTTCGAGTTGAGCATTACATCCCCAATGCCGGGCGCGCAGATTCGTTACACGACTGATGGCTCGGTGCCGACCGAGGGCAGCGGCCAAGTGCTGAACGGCACGTTGAATATCAGCAAAACATCCGTGATTCGCGCGGCGGCGTTCAAGCCGGGTCACAAGCCGACGAAAGTTGTCACGCAGACATATCTTTTCCTGAGGGACGTTGTCAGGCAGTCGCCAGACGGGCTGCCGCCGGCGGGGTTCCATTACGAGTGGGGGGCGAACCGTGTGGATTACGGGATGGATGCGCGCGTGGTCAACGACGAGCGGTATCGTGAAAAGATTTTCGAGGGTCTGCGATCGATTCCAAGTTACTCGCTTGTGATGGATCTCGACGACCTGTTCGCCGAGGAGGGTGGCATTTACGCTAACGCGAAGGACGACGGGCGTGACTGGGAGCGGCCCTGCTCAATAGAGTTGATTCTCGCCGCTGGTGACGACGGTTTTCAGGAAAATTGCGGGATTCGAATTCGCGGCGGGTTCAGCAGAATGACCAGCAATTCCAAGCACGCCTTTCGTTTATTCTTTCGGCGCGAGTACGGGCCTGGGAAGCTGAAGTATCCGGTGTTCGGCAAGGCGGCGGCGCAGGAGTTTGACAACCTCGACCTGCGCACGTTCAGCAACTACTCGTGGAGCCTGAGCGGCGACCCGCGCTGCACTTTCATGCGGGACCAATTCAACCGTGACCTGCAGTTTGCCATGGGGCAGTCCACAGCTCGCGGCGAATTTTGCCATCTTTACATCAACGGCCAGTACTGGGGCCTGTTCAACGCCTGCGAGCGTCCGGAGGCCTCGTTTGGCGGATCCTATTTCAAGGGCAAGCCGGAGGATTTCGACGTGATTAAGATCGGTCGCGGCCGGGGCAAGGGGCAGGGGAGCGTCCAGTACGGCCTGTTTGCCACCGACGGCAATCTCGATGCGTGGGAGCAGTTGTGGAGAGCCTGCAAGGCCGGTGTGGAGACTCCCGCCGCTTACCAGAAGATTCTGGGCAACCATCCGGACGGCACCCGCAACCCGGATTTCGCTGTGCTGCTTGATGCTGAAAACCTCATCGACTACATGCTGGTAATTTTTTACGGCGGAAATCTCGACGCACCGATCACCTCCTTCGGGTCGAATCGTTCCGCGAACAACTGGTACGGCATCCGGAATCGGAATGGAGGGGAAGGCTTTCGCTATTACGTGTGGGACGCCGAGCACACGTTTCTGAAAATTGACGAGGATCGCACCGGCCCGTATCCCGCCGGCGACGAGTATGCGCGCAGCAACCCGCAATGGATCTGGCAGCAGTGCCTGCACAACGCGGAGTTCCGTATGCTGGTGGCTGACCGGGTTCACAGGCATTTTGAGAATGCGGGCGCGCTCACGCCGGAGTCGGTGGCCGGCCTGCTGGCCAAGCGCGTGGCCGGGTTGCGCCTCGCGGTGATCGGCGAGTCCGCCCGGTGGGGTGACCGGCCCTCGCGCAGCGGCTCCGTCTCGCGGCCTCGTACACTGGATGACGACTGGCAGCCGGAGGTGGCTCGCTGGTTCGACGAATACATCCCTGCGCGTTCGCGGGTGGTCGTTGATCAACTCAGGAAGCACGGATTGATCCCCGACCTCGCGTCGGCGCGACTGGCCAAACGCGGTGGAGTGGTCGAGTCCGGCTACGAGTTGGAGATGTCCGCTGAACAGGGAGCCGTGTACTACACACTTGACGGTTCCGACCCGCGCCTGGTCGGCGGTGGTGTTTCGCCGGTCGCTGAAAAATACAGCCGCCCGATGCGTATTGGCAAGAGATCCGTCGTGAAAGTGCGCGTGTTGTTCGAGGGGGAATGGAGCGCCATCGATGAATTGCCGTTCGAGATAAAAGACAAAAAAGTCACCACGAATTTGAAGAAATGAAACGAGCTCAGTTGAACCACACAATCGTCGCCGCGTTGGCCTTGGCCGTGGGGTTGGCCGTGGCCAAGGCGGATGAGAAATCGTCCGTGTACCAGAGCCTGTTGGCCAAGTACGATGCCAACAAGGACGGGCGCCTGAGTGCCGGCGAGCGCGAAGTCATCCGCATCGACCGGCTCCAGCCCGAGACCCGGGAGCGGTCGGGGCGGCGCAGCTTTCGCTATCCGGACACTGTCGTCGCCCGTTTCGACAAGGACGATGACAACGAGCTGGATGGGGAGGAATTTGCCGCCGCTCGAGATTGGGTGGACAAGCGGTTCAAGGAGATCAACGCCGAGTACGACGCCGACAAGGACGGCCGCTTGAACACCGCCGAACGAGCCACGTTGTCAAAGCAGATCGAAGCCGGCAAGTTTGAGGATATTGGCTGGCTGACGCGTTACTTGGTCCGCTCGCGCGGTGGCGGTGGCGAGCGTAGCCGGGATATGCGGCGCGACGAGGGGGAGCAGTCACGCGGTGGTATCCTGCGCAGAAGCGACAAGGATCGGGACGGCCGATTGAGCGAGGAGGAACTCACCGCCGCGCGAGAGAGCTTGAAAAATTTTGAAGCAGAGCGCGAGCGAGAAGAGCGCACCGGCATCCGGCGCGTCCCCAGCCGGGGAAGAAGATAAGCCGCCCGCCTTCGCTCAGGGCGCGAGCAGTTTGACGTCGCCGGAGTGGATCCAGCCTTTTTGGCCGAGGCTGGTTTCGACCTCGAGAAAATCCCCCTTGCGATCGAGCACGAGGAGTTCCGTCCCGTCGGTGGCCTTGAACGATTCCGGCGATTCCTCCAGCGGCCCGTTTCGGACAGCGGCCTTTGTTTCGATGACAAACGCGCGTCTGTCCGAGAAGTGATCCGACGCAGCCAGGGCCAACAGGAGTCCGGCGGCCAATGCACCCAATGCGGGAAGCCTAATCCACGAAGGGTTCCCCTCGAACGCTCCGGGCTTTAATTGTCTCGCCGCAAATATCAGTAGCAACAGCGTGATCGCCGCCGAGGCGAGCGCGGTCCATTCGCCGAGCGAGAGATTGCGTAGCCAACGTTGGCGCAGGGTGAGCGCCGGCGGCTGGATGTTGGCCTGTTCGCGAGCGAAGCGGATGTTGGCCTGAGTTTCCGGGTTGCGCGGGTCGAGCCGCAGCGACCACTGGTAGGCGGCCATCGCCCGGCCAAGTTGGCCGGCCTTGTAGTGTGCGTTCCCAAGGTTGAACAGCAGATTGGCGGATACCTGGTTTGTGCCGGCGGCCTGGTAAAGTGTGGCGGCCTCGGCGAATTGGCCGGTTTCGTACAGGCGATTGGCCTCCTCAAACTGCGCCTCGCTGGCGGCACTCGAGCCGGCTAGGAGCAGGGCGCCGGCGAGCAGGCCAATCGCTTTGCCAAGCCGGGTGATGGTGGATCCGAGGGAGAGGGTTGGAGTGCGCTGCTGTATAGCGCCCTCCAAGATGCTCCCTCTCCCAGCGGGAGAGGGCTGGGGAGAGGGAGAACGCAAGACAACCAATGGAGCATGAGGCACACTCTTAAATTGCCGGTTTAACAAAGGGCGGCGCGGGTTCATTTGAGGGCGGAAAAAACCTCCTTGAGCAGGGCAAGATTGGCTTTCAGTTCGCCGGTGGTCTGCGAGCCGGCGTAGCTGGCCTGGTCGCTCGCGGCGAACAATTTTAGGATGTCGCCCCGGGTGCCTTCGCCGAGCTTTTTACCGGCAGCGAAGCTGTAGACAACGTCGGCTGTGATACCTTCGGCAGGGATGTCGAGTCGCAACCCGATTTGTTCCCGCAGCAGATCCGCCAACTCAGCGTGAAATTCTCCGGTCTCTTCGCGCTTGGCCAACTCGGTGAGCTTGGCCAGGCCGGCGTGGGTGCGTTCGGCGACTTGCCGCTTGCGGCGCAGCCCAGGGTTGTTGGCCAGCGCGTTGGTCTTCCGGCGCCACACCAGCGCGCCAAGCCAGAGCAGCAGGGGAACGGACTGCAGTAGCCAGAAATTGGGGCGGGCAACGAGCGGCATTGCCTGGCCAAGCGAGCCAAGGTGATGCTTGATGGTCAGGATGTCGGTTTGTGGCGGCGGGTTCTTCTCCTCTGTTTCCTGTGCCGTGTTGCCGCCGACTACCGGCGCAACAGGCTTGCCGCTTGGATTGACTTTCAAGGGGAACGGTCCCTTGGCCAGCACGCGGTACCGGCTCGTGACCGGGTCAAAATAGGAGAACTCGATTTTCGGTATCTCGGCGATTTTGTCGCTCTTGGGGATCACGACCTGCTCGAATATCCTCGAGCCTAGCTGGCCGAGCGGGTTGTCTTTTTTCGTGGTGAAGGATGGCTCGTAGCTCTTGAAGCCAGGCCAGTCGAGCTTGGGCTGATTGAGCGATTCGATGGCGCCCTGGCCGGAGATTTGAATATTCACCGTGACAGGGTCGCCGACCGTCACCTCAAGCGGCGAGGCTTTGGCCTGCATCGTGTACCGGCCAACCGCGCCGTTGAAGCTGGCCGGCTTGTTCGCGGTGGGCAGCGGCTTCACCGTGATGGTTTGCGCCTTGGCCTCAAGATTGACGGGCACCTGCTGGTAGCGGTTGAAGAAACCCTCGAACGGTTCGTTGAACGGACTGCGCCGGTTTTGTTTTTGGCGGACGCGCAACACCATGCTTTGTTTCACTGGGCCAAGCTGGAGTTTCCCCGCCTTGACTGGCGTGACGGCGGTGCGGAATGTGAGCACCTGATAGATTTGGTTGCCCTTCTGCACCCGCGATTGCTTGTGCTTGGGGAAGGCGGCGACGTTGAAGCCGTCGGCGACGAGTTCCGGCATCTGCACGTTCACGCTGTCGATGAAAAAAAGCTGGATCTCGACCGGGATAACCTCCCCGACGTAGGCGGTTGTCTTGGTGGGGAGCAACCGGACGTAGGCGTTTTGCGACTGGCTGTTGCCCTGCTTGGGTTTCTCCCCGGCGGGCAACACGAGAAGTTTGAGCGGCTTGGGCTTGAGCAGGCGGGTCTCGTGCCGTACTTGGATAGGGGAGATGGAGTAGTTGCCGGCCTTGAGCGGCGTGACCAGAACATTAAACGTGTAGGTTGAGGTGCGCCCGCCGCTGCCCAGTTGGAATTTCCGGGAGGTGCCGGCGCTGGAAAAGCGCAATCCTCGGATCGATGGCAGCACCGGTTGGGACGATGGGGTAAAGTTGGTGCAAGTGATGGACAGGGTGACGCTCTCGCCAACCGAGGTGGCGGCACGGTCGAGGCTGGCGCTGACCTTCTGGCCAAGCGCGTTGGCCGCGAGCAACAACACAAAACTGAACGCAAGGATTCTGCTCATCTCACCAATTCTTAGTTATCCCACGATTGCGCGCCTTGCCTTTTTGGGCGGGGCGATAAATACGCTCCTGTTGCTTGATGGTGTCGAGCAGTTGGCGAACTTGCTCCGGGGTCATCTTACCGTCCGGTTGTGCCTGGCCGGCGTTGGATTGCTCTTCGCCGGGCTTGGGCTGCGACTGTTCCTTTTTGTCCCCCCCGCCAGAGCTGTCCTTTTTTTGTTGTTCCTTTTTTTTCTCCTCCTGCTTCTGTCCTGATTGCTGCTGCTGTTCTTTTTTCTCTTCGTCGCCCTTTTGCTGGTCCTCCTGTTGTTGCTGGTCTTTCTGCTTTTGTTGCTGGTCCTGTTTTTTTTGGTCGTCTGATTTTTTCTGTTGCTGATCTTTTTTCTGCTCGTTTTTGTCCTGGTTTTCCTTGTCCTGCTTGTCGTCGCCCTGCTGTTGTTGTTGTTGTTGTTGTTGTTGTTTCAGTTGCTCGAGCCGTTTTTTGACGACGTCAGTATTGAATCGGGCGTCCTCGTCGTCGGGTGTTTTCTCCAGTTGCTTGCTTAGATCGAATGCGCCCTCGTATTTTTTCAGGGCACCGATCCATTGCTTGGCTTTGTCGTCGGGATTCTCGGTGGTTGCGCCCAGTCGAAACATCGCGTTGCCGAGGTTGTAAAAAGCCCGTTGCTGAAGGGAGAGCGGGGTATCGGGCGAGGCGAGCGTCGAGTTGAAATAATTCCGAGCCTTCTCAAAATCCCCGGCACCATACGCGGCGGCCCCGGCGTTGTAATGCAGCCGGGCGTCTTCCGGGCTGTCCTCCAGCAGTTTCTCGTAGAGGCGCAGCGCTCTCCCGAAATCGTCCTGCTCCATCGCACGACGTGCTTCGGCCGGCGTGGCCAACGCGACCGGGGCGAGCAGCAGCAGGCCAAGCGCGGTAGCAGCGACCCCGGTTGAGGCGCGGTTTGTTAGCGGTTTTCTGCGACTCTCTCTGAGTAGCATCTCACTGATTATAAGAAAGATGGCCAATCCAAGCGGCCATTGATAACGCTCGATGTATCGTTTGGTCATCTGGTTTTCGATTCGGTTGGGCGTCAGGCCGGCGAGGCCCGCCTCGTAGAGTCGCTCCATTGTGTCGGCCCCCTGCAGCGGCAGGTAGAACGCCCCGGTGTCGGTGGAGAGCGTGCGCAGGAGTGTCTCGTTCAGGCGCGACTTGATGACGTGGCCGCTCGCGTCCTTGAGGAACTCGAGCCGACCGGTCTGCGGGTCGGGCAACTGGATGAGTTCCCCCTCCGTCGAGCCGAGGCCGATGGTGAAAATTTTCATGCCGATCTTGTTCGCTTTTTGGGCTGCATCGGTGACGCCAGCCTCGTGATCCTCGCCGTCAGTCATCAGCACGAGCACCTTGTGGTTGTCCTCCTCCTTCTCAAATGTCCGCAACGCCTCGGTGACCGCCTCGCCGATGGCTGTGCCGCCCTGTGGGATGATGTCGGTGTTGAGTGAGTTGACGTTTTGAATGAAGGCGTTGCGGTCGATCGTCAGCGGACATTGCAAAAACGCAGTGCCGGAAAAGGCGATCAAGCCAAGCCGGTCGCGCTTGGCCAAGCGCATCAGGTCGAGTACGGCTAGCTTGGCCCGCTCGAGCCGGTTCGGGCTCTGGTCTGTGGCCAGCATGCTGCGCGAGGTGTCCACGGCGACGAGGATGTCTAGGCTGCGCGTCTCGGTTTTCTGGAGTGCGTAACCGACCTTGGGCCGGGCCAGCGCAATAAAGAGGAGCAGCACCACGCCGAGCAGGAGGGCCAGCTTGGCCTTGCGCCGGGCCGCAGAAAGGCCAAGCGTGAGTTGTTCCACAAGGTTGGCGTGGATGAATCGTGTCACCCGCTCGCGCCGGCGCCGCCAAGCCCAGCCAAGGAAGAGGCTAAGCAGAGGTACGACCAGCGCCGCCAGCCACAGAATCTGGGAATGTTCAAAATGCACGACTTTCCGTTCCAAAAACGGGCGGGAACCATACTCGCGCAGCTTGGCCTAGGCCACGCGAAAATTCACGCCCCTGGCCGTGGCGTTTTCGGTGGCAATTGGCCGGTGATCCTCGGGCTTTGTTTAAATCAGGCTGTCCTTTGTCTTGCAGTCAGAGGCTGGGATGGCTTTTCTTCCTGCCGCCGTTGTTCGCGGCCAGACGATGAAGACCAGTTCGGAGATCAGACAATCCTTCCTAGATTTTTTTCAGGAAAAGCAGCACACCATTGTGTCCTCAGCCAGCCTTATGCCGGCCGCGCCGAATCTGCTGTTCACCAATGCCGGCATGAACCAGTTCGTGCCGATCTTCCTTGGCGAGCAAACCTGCCCGTACAATCCCGGCCGCGCCGCCGATACCCAGAAGTGCATCCGCGCCGGTGGCAAGCACAACGACCTCGAGGACGTGGGAATGGACATGTACCACCACACGTTCTTCGAGATGCTCGGCAATTGGTCCTTTGGCGACTACTTCAAAAAGGAGGCGATCGAGTGGGCTTGGGAGTTGCTCACCGGCCTGTGGGGATTTCCAAAAGAGCGGCTCTACGCCACCGTGTACCAGCCGGGCGAAGGCGAGCCAAGCGAGTTCGATCAGGAGGCGCACGACTGTTGGGCGGCGATCTTTACCGCTGCCGGGCTCGACCCCGCCGTGCACATCATCAATGGCAACAAGAAGGATAATTTCTGGATGATGGGCGACACCGGCCCGTGCGGCCCGTGTAGCGAGTTGCACATCGACCTCACCCCGGAGGGCGACACGAAGGGCAGCCTCGTCAACGCCGACAGCGGACAGTGCATCGAGATTTGGAATCTGGTTTTCATTCAGTACAACGCCAACCCGGATGGCACGTTTGTGCCGCTCGCGGCCCGGCACGTGGACACCGGCATGGGCTTCGAGCGTGTCGCCGCCGTCATCCAGTCCACCAAAGGGTTCACTGACTTCAGCAGGCCGGTTTCCAACTACGACACGGATGTTTTCGGCCCCATATTTGCCGCACTCGAGAAACTGAGCGGCAAAAAATATGCCGCTACACTGCCCGGCCCCGAGGCGACCGATCAGGAAAAAACCGATACAGCCTTTCGCGTCATCGGCGACCATATCCGCACGTTGAGCTTCTCCATCGCCGACGGCATCCAGCCCGGGAACACCGATCGCAATTACGTTCTGCGCCGCATCTTGCGCCGCGCCGTGCGCTACGGGCGTACACTCGGGTTTCACGAGCCGTTTTTTTACAAGCTCGTCGATGTTCTGGCGGACTCGATGAAAGACGTTTTCCCCGAGTTGAAGAAGCGCCGCGAAATCATCCAGCAAACGATTCGCACCGAGGAGGAGTCGTTTAACAAAACCCTCGACCGAGGCATCGACATCTTCCACGAAGAAGTCGGAAAAATGGGGGATGAAAAAGAGCTGACCAGCGAGTTTGCTTTCAAGCTTTATGACACGTATGGCTTCCCGCTGGATCTTACGGAGTTGATGGCGCGTGAGGCCGGCTTGACGGTGGACAACGCCGGTTTCGACTCGCTGATGGAGCAGCAGCGCGATCGTGCACGGGCCGCTCAGAAAAAGGAGATCATCAGTGTCTCGAGCCTCTCCTCCGGTGCGACGACGGAGTTTGTTGGCTTTGAACGACTGAGCGCCACCGCCACCGTAACGGAGGTCGTTGAGGAAAAGAAACGCACCGGTATCGTACTTGATCGATCGCCGTTTTATCCCGAGATGGGAGGCCAAGTCGGCGATACTGGCACGCTGTCGATCGGGGGCAAAACATGGGCTGTCACCGGCACTCAGAAGGCCGGCGATGCTTTCCTGAATTTCATCAAGGGCGATGGTGTGCCAGAGGTTGGAGGAGAGGTGGAGTTGGCGGTGGATGCCGCCCGCCGTGCCGCCATCCAGCGCCACCACACAGTCACGCATCTTTTCCACTGGGCGCTGCACGAGGTCACCAGCCCGGACGCCTCGCAAAAGGGTTCCTATGTCGGCCCGGATAAGTTGACGTTTGATTTCAACAGCCCGGCGCTGACGCCTCAACAGTTGGCCGACATCGAGCAACTGGTCAACGAGCGTATTGTCGACAATGCCGTCGTGAGTTGGGCTGAGGCGCCTTATAGCGAGGTGCGCGGCAATGAAGGCATCCTGCAGTTTTTTGGCGACAAATACGGCGACACGGTTCGCGTGGTTCAAATCGGTGGCGAGGCCAACGCGCTTAATGGCTACTCGATGGAGTTGTGCGGCGGCACCCACGCGCGCGCCACGGGTGAGATTGGCCTGTTCCGCATCAGCGCCGAGTCAGCGATTGCCGCCGGCGTGCGGCGCGTGGAGGCCGTGGCTGGTCTCGTGGCCGCCGGGCAGGCCCGCGCCGATGCCGGTCGCATTGTAGCCTTGGCAGCGACACTAAATTCGCCTGTCCGCGAGATTGAAAAAAAGATCGAGGCGTCGCTTGGCCAAGTCAAGGAACTGGAGAAACGATTGAGGGCTCTCCGGCAAAGCCAGGCGGTTGTCACAGCCCGGGAGCTTTTGGCCAAGGCCGGGACGATCGCCGGCGTGCCGGTTGTCACGGCTAACCTTGGCCAAGCTGATGGCGATTATGCCCAAGCCGTCGCCGATGCGTTGAAAGTGGAATTCGAGGGCGTCATTGTACTGGGCACGGCTGCGGAGGGCCGGGTGGTCCTATTGGCCAACGTTGCCGATTCGCTGACGGATCGTATCCAAGCCGGGAAAATCATCCAAGCGATTGCCCCCGTTGTCGGAGGGAAGGGCGGAGGGAAGCCGACGCAGGCCCGTGGCGGCGGCAAGGATGCCTCTAAGCTGGACGAGGCCTTGGCGAAGGTGGCCGGGCTGTTGGCGGTGGACTGATTTTTGAGGGATTGCTGCCTCTCTTTCATTGACGCGGCTAAGCGCTTCGATTGAAACTTGGCCAAGCGGACGGGAGGCCCAGACGTTTTTATGATATTTGTGAATAAAGGAGTTCAGTTCATCCGGGGATGTCTGCTTGCGTGCGGTGTCTTCGCATCTCAAGGGCAGGTGGCCGCACAAACCGTCAAATCGGTGGCTATCGATTTCCAGGTTCTAACCGAGATCAGGCCGGTGGCCCACCAGCCGGGCACTGTGCTTTACGAGAGTGACACCTTCTCCCTGCAAAACAAATACAACACGGTCACCGTCCATGGGCTTGGCCTGGATCTGCCGGAGGGCACCTCGGAAGTAACCTGGTCGGTTGAGTTTCTGAACCTAGGCGTCGGGCGGGCGGGCCTGTTGCTGTACGACCCCCCGACGCTTGGCGATAGTCACGACGATTTTTGGGAGAAGATCAATGGCGTGTGGGAAATCAAGTCGACCGAGAACGGCTCCAACTTTGCCGCCCGGCTGGCCGGGGTGCCTATCGGCAAGGAGGATGACGTGGTTGTTTATGAAAATGCCAAGACCTCTCTCGGCAAGGTATACCTCTCCTCCAAGGAGGTCGCGGACACGGTGGTTTTGGACGGGGATATCAGTGAACTGACGGCCATCCAGTTTGAGTACTACGCCGCCCTGTCCCCGTTTGGCGATATACCCAAGGGTAAGATTCGCCTCTATCTTAACGACGGCGAGAGCCATGCAACGGCGGAGGTGCCGGTGGATCCACGGGGAGAGATGGAACTGCAACCCGGCGGCTTGGTGGTGTACGACAATCCGCGCGGAGTCAAGGACGACATCCAACTTGCCAGCGGCGGGATCGGCGACGAGTTCACACTCGACGGCAGCCAGAGGATTATCAACCAGATTCAGTTCGAGTATTTCGCTGCGTTGAATCCGTTCGACTCCGACCAGAAAGGCGTGCTGTATTTTTACGCCAACAACGGTCCGTTGACAGGAGAGGGCGGCTCGAAAAAACCGGGCGATCTTTTGTTCGAGAGTGACGCCTTTTCGCTTCGAGCCGGATACAACATGGTCACGGTAAGCGACCTTTTCGTGCAGGTGCCCGAGGAGATCACGTCGGTGACCTGGGCCCTCGAGTTTTCTGGTCTGACCAACATCGGAAAAGTTGGATTGTTTCTTCACGACGAACCGGACAAGGGAGCCAGCGCCGGGACTTTTTGGCTCAACGTCGGGACGAAAGCGGCGCCGGACTGGCAGTTGCAAACACCAGCCAACGGCCGTGGAAACTTCTCCGCCCGTGTTGCCTCTCAAACTCCGCCGCCGTTGAGTTTGGCGGTCGGCAGCGTGGTTTATGAGATGGGCGAACCGATCGAGGTCACTTTCAGCAACGGCCCCGGCAACCCCAAGGACTGGGTCGGTATCTATCGGCCGGAAATGATCCCCGGGTCTGCCGTGGCTCCGGCCTGGGCCTACGTGAATGGCTCCAAGTCGGCGGGGCAGGGTGTCACCGACGGAACGCTCGTGTTCGATGCCGTGTTGCAGCCCGGCGACTACGTGGCGCGGTTTTTCGAGGATGACGGTTACAACCAATTGGCCAGCGAGAACTTCTCCATCGCGGAACCGCCCGGCGTCACCGTAGGTAGTGAGGCATACCTTTCAGGTGAGACCATCACGGTTCATTTTGCCAACGGCCCCGGCAATCCCAAGGACTGGATCGCGGTTTACCGGCCGGACATGATTCCCGCCAAGGTGCCCAGCCTATTGTGGGCGTTTGTCAACGGAACAAAGATCGCTGGCGAGGGACTTGTTTCCGGCTCCGTCAGTTTTGCTGCCGGCTTGCCGGCGGGCGAGTATGTCGCGAGATACCTCGAGAACGACGTCTACAACCAGTTGGCAGAAGTGACGTTCAAGGTGACGGACAACATCGCACCGGTGATTACGTTGAAGGGAGAGCAGAGTGTCACGATCAAGGTTGGAGAAAACTATGAGGATGCCGGGGCGACGGCGAACGACGATGTGAATGGTGACATTACGCAGTCGATTGAGATCACCGGGATGATCATTACAGGTACTCCCGGCGTTTACACACTGACTTTCAAGGTGAAGGACAATAGCGGGAATGCTGCGACCCCTGTGGTGAGGA
>Ga0115000_10003232_pt1 | contig 13652 bp, 6 predicted proteins | sample ArcticOcean_MG_C_6_FD_89690 | JGI IMG/M metagenome (GOLD analysis project Ga0115000, IMG submission 89690) | Marine microbial communities from western Arctic Ocean - ArcticOcean_MG_CB8_128 | ecosystem: Environmental > Aquatic > Marine > Oceanic | place: Arctic Ocean: Canada Basin | collected...
GACGCGACGACCTCGTGCAGCCCCGCGAGAACGTGCCCCGCCGTCAGGTGCTCGAACTGCGTGCCCGCCTGGAGTAACAAGTGGCCCGGCGGGATGGCGGGGGCGACAGCGTGCCCGCTCCGCGTCCAGACGCGGAGGCCCGGGAACCGGGACTTCCCGTGGACCGAGAGGAAGTTCAGGTCCGTGTGGAAGCCCGCCAGCACCGTGCCCAGTTGGACATCATACAACCTTGGTGGGGCCGCGTCGTCCCCCGCCAAGCGCCGGAGGTCCGAGCCGGTCGGCGCTAATAAGTGGGGCGCCTGGGCCATCTTCGCCGCGAACGCGCCCCGCTCCAGCCCGAAGCCGAGCGCCGCCATCTCCGCGACGGTCGCGGCCGTCGCGATGAGCGACTCGCCCCAGGCGTCTAGTGTCCCTTCCCAGGCGGGGAAGCCCGCGGGCACCACCGCCGGCGCGTTCATCTCGACGAACTTGGAATTAATTGGTCGGTCCCCGACGCGCCAGAAGAAGCGCCATTTTGCATCCGGTAATGGCGGGCACTCGGAGCGCGGCGCGTCCGGCAGGGCCTTGGCTTGCTGACAGCGGTTCCTCGCTTTTTCAATACCGGCCGGCGTCACGCCCAACTGGTAGTAGAGGTCCGGCCGCGCGTCCTCGACGCCGTCGGACTGCGCGAAGTAGCGCTCCATCAAATCGAGGAAGCGTTCGTTGTCCGTGGCGTCCACCCGGGGGTCTTTGACGACGAGGCAGCCGCACGCGTGCAGCGCCCGCGCGACCGCCGCGCAGGCCGCCGCGTCGTCGCCCGCTTCGACGTACGTGCTGATGTCGATCACGGGGATGAGGCCGTCGCTCGGGGCGGCCATCGTAGCGTGACTTGACTGTCTACTCGTTGTGAGGACGAGGGTCACTCAGTGCTCGGCCGCAATGCACAGCAACCGGCTGGCGTCTCGAGGAGGCCTGAATTGCGCGTCTTCCGGCGCGAATGTTGTGCTGTCTTCGCAAGGACAGCAGCGTGTTGGTGCGTGGGTATGAAAACCGCGCGTTGTCAAGACCCAGGTGCCTCTTAAATAGACAGTTTTGCGCCTTTCTCAGATTTTGCGTGGAATAAAACCCGCACAAACTAGGAACCCGCACGACAATTCAAAACGCAGGAGACCGTAGCGTGAAACTCCGCTATCAAAGCGCTTCTGAGACGCTGCGTGCCAGCCAGTGCTTGCACTAAGTATAACGCTTAGCGCAGCATCAAAAAAATCGCCGCCGTGGACAGCTGCGCGCCGCTACAAGCAATTTAGCCGCGTCCCGCTCAAGAGCGTCTACGCGCCGCTAAAAGCGATTTAGCCGCGCGACGATCTAGCAGCGTTTACGCGCGCGTTTACGCACGCCACCGAGCTACCGCAGCGCGACCACAACAATGTCCGCCGCCACGTCGCGCGCGCCGCCGCGCCCCGCGCGCGGCGCCGCCAAGGGCGCCGCCATGGAGCTGGAGCAGGGCATGCTCGACGAACTTTTGTTGGTGTGCACCTTCGTGGGCACCAAGAAGGTCACGGACGACGACGAGACGCCCGTCGAGTCGTTCGTCAAGGGCGAGGACTGCGTCTCGTGGCTCCAGGATTTACAAAGAGCACTAAGGCGGGACGACGGCGACGCCCGCGCGGTGCGGACGACGGTCGGCGCCTGGGACGTGCTGCGGACCAAGCTCCTGCCGCTGGCCGAATTATCGAGTTCCGATCTGGTGGCGACGAGAACATTGTGCAAGATCTTCGTGCTGCTGACCATGCCCTTGTCGGACAAGTGCCACCAAGCCCTCGCAGCGCGGCCGGACCCGGTCAAGGACAAGACGCGGGCCGCCGACGCCCTGAAGAAGCGCCAGGCGCTCCGGGAGTCCGCGTCGCGGCAGGCGCGGCAGCTGATCGAAGCCCGCTTAGCTTTTGCGGAGCGGCCCAAGGTCCTACGAGGATTATTGCGCATGTTCGAGGGCGCTCGGAAACCCCGGGAACGAAGGACTTCCAGCGACGACGCCGACGTCGAGCTCGCCCTCACGCTCCTGCGGAACTTGGTGGCGCCCCTGCCCCACACGACCGACAGCGACGCACGGGACGCCGGGGCCTCGCTGGACGCGCTGGTGGCGGCCTTGGATGCGGAGTTGGTCCTCGACACGGTCGCCGACTTATGTTCGGCGTCCAGTAAAAGGGAAAACCGCCACTGGGGTTTAGTACTAGTGGAGGTCCTCGCACCGCTGCTCGCCCAGCACAAGCCCGCGGACATCGCCCAGACGGAGGTCCTGGCGACGAAGAAGTCCGAACGGGCGACGCAGAAGAAAGCGGTCGACGACCGCCTAGAACGAGCGTTATTATCTCGGGATGAGGACGCCGTCGAAGCCGACGCTCAATTAAGGAAAGCGCTGGATGACGCCTCCAAGAGGCCGGTGGGCGGCGGGGCTCTATCGCGCGCTCGGGATAGGGAGAAGGCCGCTCGGACGTTAGCGTTCGCGTCGAGACACCACCGCTTCGGCACGTGTCTGCGCGTGACGCCCGTCGGAAGCGACGACTCGAAATTGGTGGCGGGCACCGCCGCGCTACGGAACCGGGCGGCCATCCAAGGCGACGGCGACACGACGCTGCACTCCGTGAGCTGCGCGCAAAGGAGGCGACCCATTTTTGTAGCACCCCACAAGGTCGGGGCCGTGCGCAAGGCGGGCCGGAAGAAGGCCTCCAAAGAAGAGGAGGAGGACAAGCCGCATCGGGACGAACTTTCGGACGACGAGCAGGACCAGGACTGGGGCCAGGGCCGGCAGCAGGACGAGGTGTTGCGGGTCACGACGACGACTCGGAGAGGCGTGGGCGCGGACGACGCCCGGCTGGCCGTGTCGACGTTCGTGGCGCGCCTAGCAAGGCACGGCGCCGGCCGGTTGCTGGACCGGGTCAAGCACGAGCTGCGGACCGACAGCTCCGCGGTGCAGAAGAAGGACGCGCACTACTTTTTTGCACTGGCGGAATGGCTGTTGGCCTGGCGAAGGGAGCGGGCGGCGGTCCTATCGAGGAGGTTGAGTAGGGCGGCGCGGGACGGAAGCGGGGACCCCGCGGAGTTCACGGAGGCCACCTTCTTCCCCCGCTCCCTGCTCAAGTTAGTGGACGTCTTCACGGTCAAGAGTTGTCTGGACGATATCTCACACGCCCGGGACCGGAAGCGGCGGTTGGAGGTCGAACGGTCCGTATCCTTGTACCGGGAGATTCTACGAGCGTTAGAAGCTTTGCAGCATGGTGATAGAGAGTCTAGAAAAGACCGGAGTCGCCTCGCCGGGTCCGAAATAGCCCCGGACGCCACGTGCAGCGCCGTCGCGAGTGGCATGCTCGACAAGGTCTTCTTCGCGCCCGAAGCGGCGGACCCCTTACACAGCTTACTACGAGAATGGAAGGCGGGCCAGCACACGAAGCGGTACGCGTGCGACCTCGTGGAAATCTTGCATTCCACGTGCAAGGTCATGGACGCGTCCAAGCACGGGAATCCCGCGGAGTACCTACGGAAAGTCCTGAAGCCGACGCAGACCTTAGATATCTACGGCGCGCTCCTCGAAGCCTTTGCGTCGAACGCCCCAGCGGTCAACCACTTCGTCTACGCGTTTTTGAGAAAGGTGGCCTACTGCCCCCTCGAGGGGATGCAGGGCAAGCCTTCTGGTAACGCCATTACGACGTTGGAACCTTTGCTTTATAGAGCGCGGTACTTCGTCGCGTTCGCCCAGGTGCTCGAGGACAAGTCCCGGGACGCGACCATCGAGCGGTTGCAGGACCTGGCCGCGTCCACGCTGAGGCACTTCGACGCGCACGCCCAGCGCACACCGTTGTTATACGTGGAAGCGTTGTTCGGGCACGCGGGTGCGCCGGTGGACCAGTGGTGCCGGGGCCTCTCGTACGACAACGGCGTCGAGGCCTACGGCGGGTCGGCCAAGATGCGCGTCGATGCGGGCCCGGCCTGGCAGGGGTCCGACGAGGAGGCGAGCGTGGACGACGACGCGTTCGCGCGCCTGGACGAGGAGGACGCCCGGGCCAAGGAGCGCTTGAAACAAGCCAAACTGAACGCGCCGGCCGTGGACCGCCGGCGGTGGCAACCGGCCGAGGACGCCGCCTTGTGCTTGGTCTACGCCAAGGTCGTGGAAGTGGACGGCGATCTGGATGCTGAGAAGGTGGCCCGGATGTCCGTTCTATTGCCGCACCACCGCGACCCCAAGAAGCTGCGGGCTAGGGTCAACAAGCTCACGGACGAGGCCGTGAAAGCGTTCCCCGTGCCGGAGGAGCTGGACGAGACCGAGGGCTGGGTCCGAGCATTAAGGTCGTACGCGGAGCAGCTGCGGACGAAGAAGGTGTCCTCCAAGTCCTCGAGCAAAAAAAAGAAGCATGCGTCGGATGACGAGAGCGAGGAGGACAATGAGGAGCCCATTGTCTATGACGACCGCGAGATGGAAGTGGATACTTCATTAGGCCGCACGCGCATCCAGACGCAGAGCGAGCGGCCCCCTTCGCCGGAACCGGACGCGGAGGCGGTGGACGACAAGTGGAGCGACCGGCGCACGTACGTGCGGAAGGCGCCGCCCGCGGCGCCGGTGAACCGCCTCAAGCGCGCGTCCGACGCCGCGGCCGCCTCGGACGACGAGGAGTTCGCCTTCGACGACGCGCCGGCGGCGGCGCCGGCGTCGCCCGGAGTGAATGCGGCGCCGACGCCGAAGACGGCGCCGAAGCGGCGCCGCGTCGTCGTCGACGACGAGGACGAGGACGAGTAGGTGGCGTGGCCCCCCTACTAAGCTATTATATTCTACTCCCATGCCTACTACGCCGGCCCCGCGCCGTCGCATTCCATGCGGGCAACGACGAATACGACGGGCTGCGCCCGCGGCCGCCCGCCCCGCACCGGGTCGAGCGCGAGGCCGACGCACGGGTGCCGCCGCAGGAGCCGGTAGAGCGCGCGCATCTCCTGGTCGGGGCGGACGCACTTCATCTCATCGCCGCATGAGCCGCGTTTGAACTCAACGAGCTCGTGGAAGTGGAGGCGCGTGCCCACCACGAATCTCGGTAGGAGCAGCTCGAGCACCTCGAGAGCGCCCTCGTAGAGATCATTGTCAATGTTCACGAGGAGGACGCTGCCCGAGCTCGCGTCCAGGAACGGCCCCAGCGTCTCGTTGAAGAGGCCCGTGACGAGCTCGACGCCTTTGCGTACCGGCGGCGTCAAAGTGCCGGTATCTTCCCGCCAACTTAACATGCCCTGCGGATATTTCGGTCTCGCCTGGCGCTTGCTCGTCTTCCACTCCTGGGGTATGCCTTCGAACGTATCAAAGCCCACGACGCGCGGCGCGTAAATCTCCGAGAATGTGTCGCGGAGCGCGGCCGTCGCGTTGATGGACGTGCCGCGGTAGACGCCGAACTCGAGCCACAGCGCCGGCCGCGCGTGCGCCGCGCGGAACGTGGGGTCTTGTGTCGCTCGCCATAATGCCACGGTGAGGGTCTCGTATGCTGTTAGAGCGCTCCGGTACTTTCTCGCGTCGCGGTCGGGCCAGCCCATGAGCTTGAGCGCGGCGCGCGCGGCGGCCGCGTCGGCGACGGCGGGCCGCCGCGCGACGAGATAGCGCGCGAGCTTCGCGGTGAGCGCGCCGACGCCGCCGCCCGCCACCTGGATTGCGCGCGCGTGTCCGTTGCAGTTGCCGAGGCACGGCCACGTCGCGTAGTCAAATCTATTGTGCGCCGCCGCCGCCGCGTGCCGGGCGCGTGGCAGATCAATCCCGCTGGTATCGTCCGCGACCACCACTACCGTGGCCGCGCAAGCGAGCAAAAGAGCGGCGAGCATTAAGACAGGTCCGGCAATACCCCCGCAAGCCATGCTGTGATAATTACGGCAACGACGTAAAGGACAATGTAGTACCAAGTAACCTCAAATTCTCTCTCAAGCCACGTAGCTTTTTTGGGGCGCTCCCAGGCAACATCATCTGGCGAGGTCTGTTGGCGCTTTTTGTTCCGCACTGCGGCGTTCTGCTTTTTGCCTTTACCCATGCGTGCGATCTAAATAACGGCGCACCACATTCTACCTCCCCGCGCGAGGCTACTTAAGTTGGCGCCCTCACGGAAAAGTTCCAAAAACCGGTCTTCATAGAACTTTGTCCCCGTCTCGGTTTTTAGGACGCACAGCTGCCGTGGGGTGTTCGGACCTCTCGGGGGCCCAGGCTACCTGCACATAAATTTGCCAGACCGACGCCGGACGTGGACGGAGCGCGCGCGCGAGACTACTAGCAGACGAGGGCCTAATAAGCGTCGGAGCAGTAGTCCAGAGGCTCAAGCACAGAATCCTACGAGGAGGGGCGTGGTCTTTGGAGGACTAATGTGCCGCATGCGTACATTAGTCCCGCTACTCGTGGGAAATGTCCGGGGGCGGGGGGGGGGGCAGCTGGGGGGCGCGGGGGACGGCTTGCGCAGCCATTTTTGCCACGGCACCATAGTACCAGCTTGCTGTAAATACAACACCACTTTTTTAGGCGAAATGCCCCCATAAGCGTACGGAGAGACTCTTAGGAAGCGCTATCGCAGCGCTCGGAGGGCTGCGGATACGTCGCAGGCGGCCTGCAGGAGCGCTTGAGGCGCGGGGGTGCCCATAAGCACCTTGCAAAGTGGTGTTTTTGTCTTTTAGCTGCCTTTTATGCCAAAGCAGCATAACAGGCGCCACTAAAACACCGCTACCGGCCCTGCGCCGCGGTCTCAAGCCAAGAGGAACTTAGCTCCTATACGTACAGATATAATAATTAACGTACCACGGCGTTTAATCCATCGCTGCGGCGCTACGCCGACGATAGAGCGACTACCAGAAAGACTTACCACAGAGGGCACACCAACGATTTCCGATAGCCCACCCGTCGCGGCATCGCGCCAGCAGTCGCACGGCTCACAGAGCTGCTGCGTCAGCCGCGCCCCCGCAACTTTAAGCCCCAGAGGGCCGCGTCGGCCGGCGCGCCGTTCGAACGCTTTTGACAAAAGACTGAACCACCGCGGGCCGCGCGCAGCCTGCACGCCGCCCCGCGCCGTCGACAAGCATGAGGTTCGCCCCCGAACACTTAGTCGCCGCCTGCGCCCTCACCCAGGAGAACCCGAAGCGCGGCGGCTCCGCCGACCGCTACGACGGCTACAAGGGCGCCACCACGCTGCAGATGGTCCTGGATCTGGGCGGCAGTCGAGGCGACTTGGCCAACGACATCCTCAAAGGGTTTATTATTATAGAAGACGAGGGCGTCCGGGACGCGCTGCTTGGGACGCGCAACGCGGTCGAATTGAAAATGGACGACGAGGCCGCGCCCAAGCGGCGGAAGAAGCGCTCCGAGGCCGAGCGGCTCCGCGACGACGCGCCGCCGACGCCGCTGCCGCGGCATCGCGGCGAGGAGGAGGAGGAGGAGGAGGAGGAGGAGGAGGAGGAGGAGTGGCCTCCGGAGCTGCCGGAGGGATGCATGGAGGTCGTGGCGCTGGTCGACTTCCCGGGGGACGGGGAGGGCGAGCTGGGCTTCCAGGAAGGCGCCATCATCCTCACGGACGCGGCGGTCTTCGAAGCGGCCGGCGACAATACATGGGCCCCGGGCATGATCGATGACGTGCAGGGCATCTTCCCGGCGAGCTGCGCCGCCGCCGGCTGGATATCGACAAAGGACGAGGACGGCAACGAGTACTACTACGACACCGAGACGGGGGACACGTCGTGGGTCTGGCCGCCGGAGGAGTTCTACGCCGAAGACGCCATGGAGGAGGACTCGGCGCGCGACGACGGGCCGCCCGAGAAGTGCCAGGGCTGCAACGGCCGCCACGTGCGCCACACGTGCGGCCGGGGCGGCAGCGGCGGCAAGCAACGGGCGCCGCCGCGGCGGCGCCTCGGCCGCGGCGAGGACGCCGACGCGAGCGACGGCGACGTCGGCAGCCCGGCGCCGCGCGGCGCGAAGGGCAAAAAGTTGCTGCGGGAGCAAGCTGCTTTTGCCGTCGCGAACAGTGGTTCCCTCGGCGCCAACGCGGTCTACTACCGGTACGACCGACATACGGGCGCGGAGGAGCACGAGCTGCACGGGGCGGTGTTGAACGAAGCGCTCCTGCTCCCGGCCTGGCCGCCCTTACCGTTCGGACGGATGACGGACGACGAGTATAAGATGAGGCCGCCGCCCGAGCCGCGGGCGGACGGGGTATTTGATACGGTTGCGGAAGACTGGGTTTTTGATGAGGATACTGAACGAGAGGTAAGTCTGGACCTGGCGTTGATGGGCGAGCACAGGGCGCCTGGCGAGAACGGCGACGCGGGCTATGAACCCATCAAAAAGCGGAAGGGGCGGAGAAGTGTCGACCTGCCGTGCGTGCAGGAGGTCCAGGGGGACCGCGGCGAGGAGGAGGACGCGGTCGCACCGAGCGTGTGGGACGACGCTACGGACGATGAGCAGGAGGTCGTAGAGCCCGCGGCGCGAGCGTTGGAGGGCCTACGCGTGGACGAGTACAAGCTCGAAGGCACGGGGGGGAGGGGACGAGTACGAGGTCACCACTACGGCCTCCAGCTCGGGCAGCGTGTCCAGTACCTCGCGGGGGAGACCCACGTGGGCGCGTGTATCGTGGGCGAGGTCGGCCAGAAGCGCTGGGACATTGAACTGGACAAGGGCGGGATTATGAGAGATGTGGACCAGCGGCGGCTGAAGCGCTGTCAACCGGGGCAGCAGGGCTACATCCGCAACAAGACCTTCCGCGGGCCGCTGAACATCACGTCCCAACTGTGTTTCCTGAACCAGCTGCACGACAGCCACCGGGCGAACCTGCCCGTGACGGTGAAACATCGGTGTTTGAAGTGCGAGGGGTGCCATGCGCTCCCGTGCGGGGCGTGCGCGCCGTGCAAGGACGATCGCGAAAACGGGGGACCCGGAAAGTTGCGGCGGGTCTGCGTGAACCGGCGGTGCGTCGAGCAGGGCGCGGTGAAGTCCGTCCGGGCGCAGCCCATGGCGCCGCTCCTCCTGGAGCAGCTCGAGGACTACTTGGTGAACTGCGGCGGTCCCGCCGGGAGCGCGGAGGGCTGGGCCGTGGACATCGTGGAGCGGTCCCAGGGCGCGACGGCGGGCGGCTTCGACGCGTACTACTTCCCGCCCGGCGGCGGGAAGCGGTGCCGCTCGCGCGCCGAGGTCGCGCGCTCCCTGCGCCTGCAGCCCCCGGCCAAGGGGAAGAAGTATAAGTCTTGAAACATATTCATACTCGGGACATTTCCACCTGGTCCCCGATCTGGTCGTAGCCCCCCGACGACCGCAAGGGGTTCCGGAGGCTCACGGACGGCATCGCCGCCGGGCGGCTCGGGATGTCGACGAACTGCGCGCCGCCGAGCGCCTCGCGCTTCCGCCGCTTCACGATGGCCTGGCGGATCGCGAACGCGGTGATGGCCGCGGCGACGAGCGCGATCAGGACCGCGGCCGTGGACGACGCGTCGGCCGAGGCCGCCCCGAAGGGCGTCGGCGCGAAGGTGCCGTCGTCGTCGTCGTCGTCAGAGCGCTTCGTCGGCGAGCGGTGCGACGACGACGACGACGACGCGTGCGGCGGCGCCGTCGGGCGCGTCGACGACGAATACGAGGACGCCCAGCTCGCCGGGACGCAGGCCGCATCGGCGGACCGCGATACGACGCCGCTGCCGCCGCACGCGTCGCAGGCGGCGCCGATGCACGACGTGCCGTGGTCGCACTGGCACAGGGGGCAGAGCGTCGTCGCGTCCAGGGGGCCGTCGGCCATGGACACGTAGGACCCGCCGCCGCACGCGTAGGCGCCGCGGAAGGACCCCGCGATGGCCGACGAGCGCGCGGGGCAGAAGCCGGCCATGGACGCCCAGCCGGCGCACTGGGCGTGCACTTCGCGCGCGGCGCACTTCAAAGATGTAGTATCATCGCACTCGATGACCACCGTGGCGCCGCCCGCTTCACTGTGGCAGTCGAAGGGGTCCGTCCAGGCCTCGCACGCCGGGAGGTCGCTCGTGGCCTCGAGCTGGACCTTCAAAGGTCTGCCATCTAAACAAGGGACCGTGACGTCGCCCAAGGCCTCGACGGCGCCGCGCCAGGTTGGCACGTCCACCACGGCCCGCACCTTCGGGTAGGTGAGCGTCGCCCTCTGGGCGCACCGGTTAGCCACCCGGAACTCGGCGCCGCTCGGCGGCGACTCGTGCGGCAGCGTGCGCGGCTCCTTGGGGATGGCCTTCTTGACGTCCTTCTCGACGCTCCCTTCGCCCGGCAGCGCGGTCGCCGCGGCAGCTATCAAGGCGACGCGGAAGGCGCGCATGGCTTTTTCCGATTCGAAGGCAGCGGCCAAATCTGGTCGCCGCTTGGTCGCCACTGGCAACGAGAACTTCGCAAAGCTCGAAGAACTACCGCGCGCAACGCTTTCAGTGAATCTCGCGTGGAGAGCTGATTGATGCGGCTTGTTAGGGGCGCGCTTTACTGCTCGGAAAAACCCGTTCTGCATTTTTATCGAACGGCTCAGGGATCCCTAGGATCCCTACTGAGTACTGAACAGGCTTACTGCATATACGCCGCCGCCGCCGCCGCGACGTTCGCTATATACCCGATCATGGCACGCCGAGCTCCGCCGGCAAGAAGTACCGGAACGCCGCGCGCAAGTCGTCCCGCGTCAGGATTTTGTCCATGGCCTCCGCGACCTGCTTGGCCGAGATCATCCCCTGGTCGTAGCGGCGGAGCGTCGCCAGGGCCTCGGCGTGGGCCTCCGTCCCGAGACCGAGCCGCAACTCGTTCATGAACTCCGCCACGAGCCGCGTCTCTTCTTGATCGTAGTAAATAACGTCCTCGTCGTCGGTGTCGGGGTCGGGGTCGCCGACGGTCACGAAGTAGCGCGCGATGATGCGCCGCATGTCGCCGCCGAGCGCGCCGTGGATCTTCGCGAGGTCGTCGCCGTGGGCGGAGACCGCGCGCTCGAAGGCCTCGGCCGCCGCCGGCGCCCACGGCCGCGCCTTGTCGAGCGCCGCGACGTCCTCCACGGCGACGCCGCCCAGCTCGCCGGCCGGCGGCTTCCACGGCGGCGAACAGCGCTGGTCGGAGAGTGACGCCTGGTGCCGCGGGCCGATTTTTATCTTAGCGTGCGACCAGTCGGTCTGGGCGAGCGGCGGCGGCCGCCGCCGGCGCGGCGGGCCCCGCGCCTCGGTCCGGATTGCGCGGTCGGCATCCTTCTCGGCGGAAGCGTAGAAGCCCTCGGGCTTGCTCGCGGGGGGGCGGCGCGAGAGCATTGTAGCACACGTCGAGTTCGATCTCGACCAAGGTTGGGTCTCTCGTGTGGGTGACAACTTGGGTCAATAAACAAATGTGACCTCTCAACGAGAGAAGCGCTAGCTCTAGGGCGGGTTCGTCGTCGGCGTGTTTTTACGGGAGTCCACCACGTCCGTGAGTTATTTAACGCGGGCGGCACTAGCTCTGATTTACCCAAAGACGAGGGACATGCAGCAAAACCCGTAGGAAAAACCCGTAACCTGAAACTTGCAGCCGTCGTCAATTCCGAGCGGTGGATGACCGGCGGCATATCTCGTGCGGCTCAATTAGCTACTTGCCCGGCAGCTTCCAAGCCTCTCCAACATCCTTGCTTAGAGATTGCAATCGCGTGGGGTGAAACGTTTGTGACAGCCGGGCGTTCGGTAGTAGTGCGCCGGTTACGCGTTCGCCACAAGAACGCTAGACAGCGCGTGGGCGAAGCATAGACGGCTGCAGCTCTCAAGGAGAGCCATTTTGGTACCCAGCCAAGTACAGCCGCGCGCACCATGAGCGGCACGCCGCCGGGCCCGAGCCGGCCCGCGCCCCGGTCGCGCGAGGGCGAGCTGCTCAAGAAAGAAAAGGGCCCGCTCGGCGCCAGGTGGACGAGGAAGCTCGTCGTCGTCGACGGCCGGAGAGGTACGGTGCGCTACCACAAGCCGACGGACGACAAAACTAGTGTGCCGCGGAAGATCTTCCATTTGAAGTCCATGACGCTAGGAAGTGACGTTGGTGGCCCGAAGAAGGCGCCGCACGCCTTTGAGCTGCGCGACGCCAAGGGCTACTCGCTGGTGCTCGCGTGTGAACGAGGCGCGGCCGAGAAGGAGGCCTGGCGCAGTCTTCTGGCGCCCCTCTGTTCGAACGGCGCGGCAGTCAATGCCCAGCGCGGTTCAGACGACTGGGTCGAGGATGAGGCGTGGCCCGCGCAACCGACGTTCGACCAAGCCAAGTCCTATGACACCTTCGAGGCGACCTTTTTACCGAACCAGCCGCTCGGCATCCAACTGCGCCTGGAACCGGAGAATGAGGGGAGGCGACCCATCGCCGTTTTGGCGGTCAAGGACACGTGTCCGTGTAAAGATGCTATTCGCAGCGGCGACGAACTGGTTGGTGTTCTCAATGAACCGCCTCTAAAACCGCAGACCACGGACGCGTTCAAGGCCTGCACCACCGAGCTCGCGCGGAAGCCACGACCTTTAGTTCTGGTCTTTCGGCGGGAGGCGGTGCTGGAACCAAGCGAAGAAGCGAGCCCGTCGCCTCGATCCCGCGCGGCGACCTTCGACGACGCCCCGCCGATCGACGACGAGCCCGTGCGGCTGAACGCGACGTTCGACGCGCCGCCGTCGAACGTGACGCTGGGCCTGGCCCAGGTGGAACGCGAGCGCCCGAGCGTGCGTATTGAAAGCGTGGGCGACGCGCTGCGCCAGGGGCTGCAGGTTTTGGACGATCTGGTGGCCTTGGACGCGGACGACTTGACCTTGATAACGCCCGAGGCCGCCCTGGAGCGGGTGACGGCGCGCTTAGGACGGGGGCCCTTCCCCTGCCGCGTGGGCATTTTGCGCCGGCCGAGCGTGTTTAGCCTGGAGTTCCCGGACGACGGGCGGCCGCTGCGCGTGGTCTTACGGCTGGTCACGCCGCCGGACGGGCCGTCGCGCGTCATCGTGGAGGCCGCGCGCGACGACGGGCCCGCGGCTTCTCTGGAGCCCCGGAACGACGAGCTCGTGGCGGTCGCGGGCGCCCCGGTGCCGCGGGACTGCGGCCCGGCGGACTTTGACGCTTTATTAAGCGAGCTGAAGGGCGCCTCGAGGCCCCTTTCACTTACCTTCGTGCGGAGCGAGCAGACGACGCACGACGCGCGCGCCGCCCGCGTCTACGGACAAGCTATTATTGGACAAGAGCCGGGATCCGCGAGGTCGGACCGGGCCTTCGAGGAGCAGCGGGCCGCACAACTCTTCGGCGACGACCGAGGGTGGGAGGGCGTGGACTTCGACCCGCAGAGTGACGCTGACCGGAGCTCGGAGGGGACGCCCGTGGGCGTCGACGACGCCCCGAACGTCGTCGAGCCCTCGGACGACGCGGCCGCCGTGAGCGACGGCTCGGAGCCGGACGTGGTGCCCCACGCGCCCGCCGCCGACGAGTGGGGCCCGGCCTCGCCCCCATCCAAGCTCGCCGCCTTCATGGCGACGACCCCGAACCCGGCGTCGCCGCCGCCGCGCCGGCCCCCACCCACGCCGCCGCCGCCCGACGGGTCGCCGGGTGATGTTGGGAGACGGGTCATCGAGCAGGTCGCCAGCTTCGGCGACGCGCCCAGCGCCGCGCTGGAGCTCGAGGCCGTGCGGGCCGAGCTCGAGACGAGTGCGCGGGCGTTAGCTCGAGCGCGGGA
>Ga0115000_10003233_pt1 | contig 13651 bp, 6 predicted proteins | sample ArcticOcean_MG_C_6_FD_89690 | JGI IMG/M metagenome (GOLD analysis project Ga0115000, IMG submission 89690) | Marine microbial communities from western Arctic Ocean - ArcticOcean_MG_CB8_128 | ecosystem: Environmental > Aquatic > Marine > Oceanic | place: Arctic Ocean: Canada Basin | collected...
AACTGGTATTTCGACTTCAAACCTTGGCTATTTTTGAAATTATAATTACCACCAGCGATAGGTTTTTCATTGCATCTTTATTTATTAAGGCTAAGTCTGACAGCGAGTCAACTGTCCCAACCACCTGTTATTTACCAGGCTTTGTTATTTTTAGAAAACTATCCGACTGTAATTCATTATATATTAGGAGTTACGGGAGTCTTAAATGTGGGATTTTTTTCTGTCAAGCCAGAGGTGGAGGGTTCGAGACAACTAAATAGATTTGTTCCATCCAGTCTAAATTCAAGGATTAACTTCGGTCATTTGAAATAGCCTCTAATCGTTTTAGAGGCTATTTTTTTTATTGCTACATTTACCTCGTTGATTTTATCAAAATAAATTACGATGAAAATACTATCATACTTTCTTGATGGGCTAAGGGAAATAAGTCCTAAAAAGAATATTCACTCTCTTTTATCCAATTTAAAAGGCGATATCCTAGCAGGCATAACAGTTGGTATCATAGCACTGCCTTTAGCTCTTGCATTTGGTGAGATATCTCAGCTTGGGCCAATCGCCGGGATTTGGGGTGCGATCGCTGGCGGAATAATAGGAGGTTTATTTGGCGGCTGCTTAGTGGGAGTTAGCGGACCTACGGCACCAAAAGCTGCTCAAATTGCCGCTTATATGAGTTTTTTTGTTGTCGGCACGACTAATGAACCTGATTTTATAGCAGCATTTTCAATTATTTTTTTAAGTGGCCTAATTCTTGTTTTGATCTCACTCTTAAGGATATCTCATTTGATACATTATACACCATACCCGGTAATGGCTGGATTTATGTGTGGTATCGGTACACTAGTAATTTTGACTCAACTAAATGCATTTATTGGCTTGAGTGTTGAAAAAAACATACCTGATGTATTTAAAAATTTAAATTACTCTATTAATAATTTTCACGCTGAAGCTCTGTATGTATCTTTACCGTCCTTAATTATTTTATTTTTATGGCCAAAGATTAGTAATACTTCCAAGACTCTAAGTAAAATCCCCTCTCCATTTATTGCATTAATAATAGGAACCTGTATTGCTCAATTTTTTAATTTAGACATCCCATACATTGGAGATAAAATGGGTTCTGACATGACTAATAAAGTATTCTCTTTGTATGTACCTGATTTTAACAGAACACTTGAATTTATTGGTCCTGCTTTTGCTCTTGCTGGTTTAGCAATTTTGGATAGTTTATTAAGCTGTAAAGTTGCTGATAATATTACTGGCAAGCGACATAGTAGTGATCGTGAAACATTTGGCCAGGGGATGGCAAATATGGCCGCAGGCCTCTTTGGAGGCGTCACCACTGCTACGGCAACTATGCGAACTGTAGCAAATATAAAATTTGGAGCAAAAACGCCAATGGCTTCTATAGTCCACGGCTTAACACTTTTAGCATTTTTATTAGGTCTGAGTTCTTTTGTTGCTGCGATTCCAACAGCCTGCTTAGCAGCAATTCTGTTCAAGGTTGGCATTGAAATTTTAGACTATCGAATCTTGCCATTATTAAAAAAACTACCTATCAAAGATCTACTTATTTTTAGTGTGGTCTTATTTGTAACTGTTTATCAAGATCTAATGATAGCAATATTTATTGGTATTACTTTTGCAATTATAACTTCATCAAAAGAACTAATTAATATCATTAAAACAAAAATGGTTCACAAGTTCTATCAAATAGGAAATTCAAGTTTTGATTTGGGTTTAACTATTAAAAACACTGAAGACCTTTCGATTCATGTATTTGTGCCTAAAGGTCCATTATTTTTTGGATCTGTAGAGCCACTAAGAAATGATTTCAATCTAATTCCAAAAACAGAAACTATTATTATTGATATGAGAGATGTCACAATGATAGATATAACGGGGCTGTTTTCTTTAGAGGATATAATTAAATCATCAAATTTGAATGGAACAAAAGTCATTGTTTCGAATGCTACGAAGGCTGTCAAAGACACTTTGATAAAATTAGAGTTTATAAAAAGAATTGGTAATGAAAATTATTACGAGTCAATTGATAATGATATCTTAGAGATAACTAAAAATTAAGACTCAAAACTTTTTTTATAAAATCTTTTCGCTATTTAAGACCTAAAATACATTCATATTATTCTTTAATTATTGATTTTAAATATTTTTGACAGGAGGATTTACTCCCCCTATGGACAATGTCTTTTTGTCTTATTCCAAGTTTGTAATTATACATTTTATCATAATAGTTAGTAAGAAGTATTGATATCCACTTCTTGTGTGCTTCTTTATCATTATGCCCAAACCCCCTTGTCATAAACTCTCTAATTTCACCATGCAAACTGTTACCCAGCCTTCTTTTGATTCTATCTAAAGCATTGGAGTATTTGTTAAACAATTCTTCCTCATCATTTATTATTTTGATTTCCTGACAAATATATTCATCGTAAATATTTTCTAATCTTTCTTCATGCTCAATCTCAATTACCACAAGTTTTGATATTTGCATTTTCTCATACCAACATCCTGGAAGACCAGCTCTTCCAATCGTTCGGCTTTCATCTTCAAGTAGTAATTGAGGAAATTGATGATCTAAATATTTAGCCGTTAAAATATTTTCAAAATTAGCTTGTGTCGGCTGGTTTGTTTTTTTTCGACCAAACGCAGATCCACGATGATTTGCGATATCTTCGAGATCAATATTTTCTTTATAATCTTTAATAAACTCAGTCTTCCCTGAACCAGTTAAGCCTCCAATTATAATCCAATCTTTTTTATATTTATTTTTATCCTGATGCTGTGCAAGGATATTTGATCTAAATTTTTTATAACCTTTTTCTAATCTGTTTATAATTACATTTCTTTTAGATAGCCATTCTAAAGCAATCTGAGATCTCATGCCACCTCGGTAGCAAAATACCAGACATCCAGGATTATTAAAAAAATGATTCTCCCAAGAATTGATAAGGTTTTCTTTAAAATCACCGTTTACAAGCTTAAAACCTAGAGTTACAGCAGCCTCTTTGCCTTTATTTTTATATTCCTTACCAATTTGTTCAAAGTGACTATCAATTAAAATCGGAAAGTTGACACTTCCAGGGATTGTGCCTTTGTTAAATTCTTTTTCAGACCTTACGTCGATATTTGAAAATTGAACTAAGTTTTTTATTTTCAATAATTCACGTATTATAGTTTGTTATTAACTATTTAATATGCTCTTCAATTGCTAGGTTTGCTAAAAGGTCGGCTCTCTCGTTCTCAGGATGGCCAGAGTGACCTTTGACCCAAGCCCAATCAATTTCATGAGATTTAATCTGATGATTTAATGCAATCCAAAGTTCTTTATTTTTCACAGCTTTTTTAGAAGCTGTCTTCCAGCCATTTTTTATCCAATTATGAATCCAAACTGTGATACCATTCTTAACATAAGTTGAATCAGTAGTAATGATAATCATGCAAGGTTTTTTTAAACTTTTAAGCGCCTCGATTACAGCAGTTAGCTCCATAATATTATTCGTAGTATTGTCGCTATACCCTCTAATTTCTTTTTCATTATATTGATATCGTAAAATTGCGCCCCAGCCGCCAGGACCGGGGTTGCCTTTACATGCACCATCTGTAAATATTTCTACTCTTTCCATAATATTTATATAGTTAAAAATTAGATGAATTAAAAACCGAAGCTTTTTTATCTAACAACTCCAAATTTCGTAAGCGGTCTTTTAGTTGGAGCTCTAATTGAAATTTCAATCTGGTATGTTCAAGATACGTACTATTTAATGTTTTAATTTTATTCGGGGCTATTTTCATTCTTTGCTCATACTCATTTACCAATTGATTATTTTGTCTAATGACATCTTTACTTTTTAATAAATTAAATTCTCTTTCAATTATTTCTTTCTCAACTGGTTCAAGTCGCTGGTTTTTAGTTTCTTTTAGCTCGCTTATTACACTATTTAATGATTTAAAATCTTCATGCGATTGTTCAATTTTCAAGTTCAAGGTTGATATAATTTGGTCTAATGTATTTTTCTCAGATAATAACTTTTTCAAATCCTTAGCAGAATTTAATTTATTATTAAAGTTAGAAATATTTTCATCAATAGTTCTAAGCTCATCGATTGATTCGTTTAAAACTTCTTTTAGACTAGATCTATAACGTATATTTTTTTCAAGTTCTTTTCTTTGAGTCTTTGTTGATTTAATATTTTGATCTAAACTTAATTTCAAATTCATAATATCATGTTCTGCTTGTTCACCTTCTTGTTCTAGTCTTTTGCTGTCACTCTTAATGAGCTTTACGGTTTTCCGAAGTCCTTTTTTACAATCTTCAATTTTTAAATTTAAACTTTTCTGCTCAATTTGAAGGTCACTATACATTGATTGAGAAGTTGTGATGCTCTCTTGGATTTTTTCTAATTCTGAGTTCCTTGGTCCTATTGACGTGTTCAAACTCTGAATTCTATGATCACATCTTTTTAAAGTCATTTCGGCCTTGATTAAATCAGCCTCTATTAATTTAATAATATTTGAATAAGATGAGATCTCTTGTTCAAAAGAAGAACTAATATTTTTTAATTGTAAATTTAAATTATTTTCCCGTTCAGAAAAGATTTTGAGTTGTTTGTCATCTGATTTGCGTAGAACCTTAATATCAAATATTTCAGTTTTTATTAATTTCAGTTTTTCAGACAAACTACTTTTCTCATTTTCAAAACTAGACTTGTTATCATTTATCTTATATAAATCTTCATCAAAGTTTCTTTTATTTGATGTGATTTCAATATCAAGCTTTTCTAGCTCTTTAATTAATTTCCCAAGCTCTACTTTTCGAATATTTAGTGCTTCTAAATTTTTGTTTCTTTCTAAAATAATTGTATTTACATAACCACTTATAAGTTTTTCATCATTATTTATTTCTTTTGAATAAGAAACAAGATATTGATATTTATTAGATAATGCTTTGAGCACTTTTTCGTTATAATTGAACGAGCTTTTGTATTTATTTTCTTGATACCTTAGATCACTTTCTAAGTTTTTAAAAGATTTCTGATATTCAAATAACTTTTGATTATTATCAATTAAATCATCCTTACTAATTACACAACTATTTTCTAGTTCTTTTTTTATATCAATAAAATCGCTTTTTTCATTTTTCAGAATTATACTTTTTTCAATAGAAATTTTTAAAGTTTTTTCATGCTTCTCAAGACTATCATTTAATTCCTTTGTATTATGAGTCATTTTATTTTTTGTCGAAATGAACTCTGATTTTCTTTTATTTTTTTCTTCTTTCAGTCGCTTTATTAAATCCTCATTTTGAGCTATGTGATATTGGACTTGTGACGGGTCTTGGCCAAAGTTAAAAACTGTTGTATTAAGCGATTTTAAATCCAGTTCAATAGCCTCTTTTTTATCTTGAAACTCAAACTTTTTATTATTCGACTTATCAATTCTTAATTTTAAACCATCATTTTTTTTATTTAAGGAATGTATTTTTAAATCTAGTTTTACTTTAAGACTCTCAAGTTTTTGATCAAGGGTATATACTTTTTTATCATTGATTTTTATACTTACAGATGCATCATTCCTCATTTTTAATATATCTTCAAGATTTATTTCTGACTCTTTGATAACTTCTTCACCCGTAAAAATTAATTGTTCAATTTGGCTTAACCTTTTTCCCGTCTTTTCTAAAATATTATGAAAATATTTAGAGCTTTGATTAATTTTTAAATTTCTAATATCTTCTTGAGATTTTATTCTTTTTAAAAACTCATTTTGCTTAGAGATGAACATCTCTTTAAACTTTTTTAAATTATTTTGATAATTAGATTCAATACGATTTCGATTTCTGATTATTTCATCTAATTTATTTTGTTCATTCAATTGGATTTGAATGTAAGATTTTTCTAAAATATCTTTTTCATTTAAAACATGTTGTTTCTCTTTTTCAAAATTATTCAATGGGGTTACCATCTTATTATGAATTTTACTATTAATTTTTAATTCTAAACTGCATTCTGATTGTTGTTTTTTTAAAGCAGCTATCTTATTTTTTAGAGTAATAATGGATTTTTTGTTTCTTTCGAATTTTGAAAAATGATCTTTTTTATGAAACGATAGTTCTTGCCTGATTGATATAATTTTTTTTCTGTCTTTCATTAATGATTTATTTATCAATTCATTAATTTGACTTGTGCCCACTTTGGCACCATCCTTAGCATTAATTGTTTGATCATTAAAAAAATAATATTCTTCACTAGATTTAAATTTTATTATTTTATCAAGTTTTTGAATTTTTAAACCCGCTGCAATAATTTTGTCTTTCATTATGTTTTGCAATTCTTCATTGTCAAACAAGGAAGCCTGCAATGCCTGGTTTTCAAGTATGATTCTAGAGCCAAACCTTTCTTTTGATAACATCAAGTTTTCTATTCTTTTCTCTGATTGTCTTATTTTTAAATTTTTTGAAGTAGTAAAGTTTTTTATTTTTATATCAATTTTATTTAAGCTCTTACTTATGCTTAATATTTTTTTTTCTTCAATTTTAAGGATACTCAATACCTTTTTTTCCAGGCCCTTCTGCTCTGCTATATCTTTATTATAAATCTGATATATTTTCTTTTTCCTTGAATTTTCTTTTTCTGCTTCTTTATTTAATTCCTGTTCAATTTTTTGCACTACTTTATCTCTTTCAAAATTCAACCTTAATTCTAATTCCTCGGCCATGCTCTTTTCTTTATCAATCTCTTTCATGATTAGCCTTTTTTCCGCAGATAGTCTTCCGATTTCTTTCTTCCAAATTCTTACTTCTTGAAGAACTTGTTTTTCTTCAAACCTAGAACTACTTATCTGAGTTTTTTTGCTAATAATTTCATTTTCATATATCTCGATATTTAACCTTAAGTCTTCTATACTTTTGTTTTTTTGATCTAATATACTATTTACTTTCAATCCTATAATTTCAATATTATGATCAAGCGCATTGCTGATGTCATTTTCTTTTTCAATCAATGAGATGAATTTTTCTAGATATCGTATTTTTTTATCTTTCTCTATTTCTATATTCATGATATAAATAATCGATTCTTTTAATTTGATTGTAGTAGACTCTAATTCAACTATTTTTATCTTTAAGTCTTTTCTGTCTCTATCATACTCGAATTCTTCTTCAATTTCCTTATTTGTTAAATACTCTAAATTTTCTTTTATTTTATTAATGATTTGAATATGCTTTTTAATCTTTTGCTCTATGATTTCCTCTTTTGTTTCGCGCTTACCTATAGATATAAAAATATCTTTTAATTTTTCTTCATAAGTTTTAATTATTTTTTTTAGACTTATTTTTTTCTCTCTTTTTTTACTTATTTCTATTTTTTGTAATTTGAATTCAGTCCTTAATTTTATTATTTCTTTTTTATCAATTCTTAGACTGTGTAGGTTGGTTTTAACTTGTTTTAGTTTTTCAGGCAAAGAAAGTACGACCCTAGAAACTTCAAGTATTTTTTTAGCTTCTTTAAAAATTTGTTTCTGCTTGCTAGAACGTGAACCTTTTTTATTTTGAATTTTTTCAAACATGAAATTTCGGGTATTTGATTTTAAATCATTTATTGACCAATTAAAGGTATTGATATATCCATCAATACTTATTTCAAAAGATCTATCTATATTATTTTTTTCTATAACCGAATTATCAAAATCTAGTTGAAATAAATTACTATCAAATAACTTTAGGGTCCTTAATAGAACACCATGCAAATTATGTAAATGCTTATAAGATTCAATTTCATCATTTAATGGCTGAATAGTGTTTTCATACCAAAGGGCCTTTTGTTCACAAAGATTAACATGTTGTAATTGTTTGTTTTTTTCATTTTTTAGTAGTTTTTTAGTTTTTTCAAAGAAACTAGTATCTTGATATATTTGCTCATCGATTAATATAATTTTTATTTCTAAATTTTTAATTTCTCTCTTATATGTTTTTTTTGTTATAGAGTGCTTTTTAATATCTTCCGAAATAGAGCTTCCTTTTATTTTTTTTATTACTTTTTTTAAATCGAAAAGCATTATTGTTTTCTCTTTATTGTCATTGGCTAAAGAAGATTGCAAGGCTTCTTTTTGTTTACGTACTGTTTCAAGTTTGAGAAGAAGAGAATTACGCTTTTTTAAAATTTCATGGTGCTTATTTTTATTTTTAAATAAATCATTTTTTAATGGTATTAAAGATTTTTCTAAAATGGCAGTTCTATTTTTTGAGCTATTAATTTTTAGGTTAAGAGAGTCAGCCTCATCAGAACAATTATTCTTATAATTTTCTAGATCTAGTAACTCGTTATCTAAATTAGATTTAAGAATTAAATTGTTATTTTTAACTTTTTCAGAAATTGGATTAAATAATTTAAATTGGCCTTCAAGATGAATAAGCTCATGATTATTAAAAATATTTTCATGAACTAATAACTCTATAGCCTTTTCATTTTTCGTTATTTTTGAATCAACTAATTCTATATCTGATTGAGTTATTAAATTTTCTTTTTTTATTTTTCTTTTTTTTATTTTTAATTCATAAAGTTTACTTTCTAAATCAAAATTTTCAAACTTTTTTAAAAAAATATCTCCACCAAAAACATTTTCCATATAGGATTCAACCTGATCAGATTTTTTTGATTGAATAAGCAAATCTCTTTCATTCTGGTTAATTGTTTCGATGATGCTTTGTATAAGTAATTTTTTCTTATTTTTTTCATCATTGTAATTTTTATCAATTATAAAAACTTTTTCTTTTAAAGATGTAATGAGATTATTGTTTCTAGATATTTCTTTTGCTGTCTTATTATTTTCAATTATTTTTTCTTTCAATTTGTTTTGTAATAATTCTATATCATCATAAAGAGAAATTTGTACTATTGTCACATCAGTTTTTTCTATTATATTTTGTAATTGAATTTTAATTTTCGCTATAGAATTTTTTAATTTTTTCCTCTTTGATTGAAGCTTAAATGATTCAATTTTAAGTTCATTTGAAGGACCTTTCCCCAAAAAATTTCCGGCGACAGCAATATAATACTCAAATCTAGAACTAGTATTGTCAGATGCATTCTTATTAGTAACTAAATCTTGAAAATCAATATCTTCTCCGACTCTATCTCTATATTTTAAATAATCATTTTTTTTTATATCAATATCGTTAGCAAAAGATTTTAGTTTATATTTTTTTTGTAAGATACCTTTGATCTCTTTCGTTTCTGCAATATATAAAATTTCTAATGCTACGAGTTTTTTTATATGGTAATATATTTTTTCTTTTGGGAAAGAAATTAAACTTGCTATATCAGCGGCAGATAAGGACGCACCTTCAAAAGAACTTACAATTTTTTTTGGTATGGGTTTATTTAATGCCTTTATTATTTTCTCATCTTTAATATCAGAAATATAATTTTTAAAATTCATATCTAAAGGCTTTAATATTATTGTTATATTGTGTTAACTAAATATTACAACATTGTTAAATAATTATATATTTTCAGTATGTTTTCAACTAGCTATTAAACTAAATTAATTTAAATAGATTTAAATCAGTTTACAACTGTGTAAAAAATATTATAACATTGTAAAAATATTAGCTTTTTATTTCATAGAAGATTACCAAATCTTTACTCTTTGTTCAGGCTTAAGATACATGCCATCACCCTCTTCTATTTTAAATAAATTTACAAACTCTTGCATACTTACCAGTGGTCCATTTGCACGAAACTTACCTGGGGAATGTGGATCTGTTTTTATTTGTCTTATTTGTTGCTCTTCTGTTGACTTTTCCCCCCAAATCGTAGCCCAGCCATAAAAGAACCTTTCATCTCCAGTAAGCCCATCAATGATAATATCTTTTTCCCCTTTTTTTGATAATTGGTATGCTTTATACGCAATTACAACGCCTGCCAAATCTCCAATATTTTCACCTTGAGTAAATTCACCATTGACAGGAGTCCCGTCAACCACAGTGTAATTATTATATTGTTCTATTAATTTTTTTGTTCGATTTTTAAATTTTTTTGAATCTGATTCTGTCCACCAATTTCTTAATACTCCGTCTCCATCATACTTTGATCCTTTGTCATCAAAACCGTGGCCCATTTCGTGGCCTATCACCGCTCCAATTGCACCGTAATTAACTGCATCATCTGCTTCCATGTTAAAGAATGGTGGCTGCAAAATTCCTGCCGGAAATACAATTTCATTTAATAGAGGACTATAATAAGCATTTACAGTTTGTGGTGTCATACCCCATTCTTCTTTATCAATAGGCTTATTTAGTTTTTCTCTGCTCTTCATTGTTCTATCCAAAACTGAATTTTTTATGTTACCGAATAGATCGTTTTTTGATATTTTCAAACTGCCATAATCTTTCCACTGATTTGGAAATCCTACCTTAGGTCTAAACTTTTTTAGCTTTTGTTGCGCTTGTTCTTTTGTTGTATCTCCCATCCAATCTAAATCTTCGATAGATATCCTGTAAGCGGCTCGAAGGTTTTCTACTAGGTCTAGCATTCTATCCTTAGCTTTTTGATCAAAATGTTTTTCTACATATATTTTCCCTATTATTTCTCCCATAGAGCTACTAACTATACTTACAGCTCTTTTCCATCTAGGTTCTATACTTTTCACTCCGCTTAAAACTGTACTGTAAAAATAAAAATTTTGTTCGTCAAATTTTTCAGTTAATAAACTAGCGTTTTGATTTATTAGAGTCCATTTAAAATAGCTTTTCCAATCTTCGATAGGAGTGTCAATAATAAGACTACTTATATTTTCTAGATAATCTGCTTGGTTAATTACAATGTTTTCAAATTCTTCCATCCTTGTACTTTTAAACCATCTCTCCCAGTCAAATGTAGGAATCATACTTTTTAAATCGTCATAAGAGACTAAATTATATGTTAACTCAGGATCCCTGTTCTTTTCTTTTTCCCAATGATGTTTTGCTATCTGCGTTTCGATATTCATTACGATTTTAGCTAATTTTTTATTTTCTTTTGAACCAGATAGTTCGAACATTTTTTCTATATGAATTAAATATTCTTTACGTATGTTTTCACTTTTTTTATCTTGATCAAAATAATAATCTCTATTTGGTAAGCCCAAGCCACTTTGCGATAAATATGTTATATGCTCGGTGGGTTTTTTACTATTTATATAAACATAAATGCCAAATGGAGAGTTTGTAAATATATCTGCATATGCTAAATACTCAGATAAATCAGAAATATTTTTAATACTATCTAACTTTCTAAGATCATTATCCAAACTACTCATTCCTAAGATTTCTAAAGTAGATGTATCCATAAAACTATGGTAAAGATCACCTATTTTTTGATTTTCAGAACCGTTTATAGCTTTATTTTCGGTGGCTTCTTCTATGATCTTCTTTACATCATCTTTTGCCTTTTCTCTTAAAACTGTAAAAGTAGCGTAACGTGATTTATCCTCAGGTAGTTTAAACTCTTTTAACCATTTACCGTTAACATGTTTATAAAAATCATCTTGAGGCTTTACTTCCGTATCGATACGACTAAAATCAATTCCTGATTTCAACATTTTTTTTTCCTTTATCTTTGTACATGAAACAGATATCAAAACAATCAAAAGAACGATGTGGCCTAATTTCATATTTTATAATTTTTAATGAGACCCAGAAAATCTTTACCTTATTTTATACTTTAAAACAATCATTTGTTTTCAATAATATAAACGAAAATTTTTATATTTATAGAAACTTATAGCGTTCTATTTCATTAGTAACATTTTATTTATTCTACGTTTATTACTCGCTCTTATTTCTGCAAAATAAACGCCAGATGATACTTCCTTCCCAAAGCTATCTCGGCCATTCCACGATATAGAATACCTACCAAAAGACTGCTCTTTATTCAAAAGCGTTACGACCTCTTGTCCAAGCATATTATAGACCTTAACACTTACCAAAGATCTCTTTGGAAGTGAATAATACATCTTTGTTATTGGATTAAAAGGATTAGGGAAGTTTTTATCTAAAACAAATTCAGATGGTATAATCGTTAACAGTTCTAATATTTTCGTTTGTACATAACCAGGATCACCTACAATAAATTTGAGCTCGTATCCAAGATTATAGTTATTATTAATTACTATTAATTCTTCGAAAATATTTTCGTAGACATTCCTGTTTTGAATATCCAATACTGATATAATTACCCCATCAGGAAGAGACGCAATCTCATTTACTGAAAATTTAATTTCTCCAGAATTTGGCTTTGAATTAATTGAAATATTCCAAACTCCATTTTGTGTATTTACGGATCTTAAATCTTTTGAGAAGTCATATGAGTTACCTCCATTATGCGATATTGCAACAGATACCCCATTTTCAATCCTAGGTAAATTAGGAATGTCCGAATTATCTATTTCATCATATGATTCGTTTGATCTTCCAATCATTACTGAATGATCAACATACAAGTTTGTCTCAGCACCCAATGTAATAAGCCAGCCATTATTATTAGATTTTCTAGAAACATTTCTCTGAATATTATCATTATTAAAAGTGACTAAGTTTATTGAAGCATCCTCGTAATCAGTATAGATAGCATAACCGGCCCATGGATTCATTATGTTTTCTTTTAGTACCCAACCATCTCTATCTAAGCTATCACCAAAAAAATATAAATCAGATACAACGCTTAAATCAGATTCAACTACTACAGGAAAGGCGAATGGACTGCCCACCATGTTCCAACCTTTTTTCAAAGTAAGTTTATATTTTTGTAAAGAAATTGCCGTCCCTGAATCTGAGCTAAAAGGTACAGCATTGTCATACTGATGTTTAAACCAATAAGCAATTCCTGGCTCAATGGACTCAGGCAAAACCCATTCGCTTTCTAAATTATCCCAAGCATAAAAGACATGCCCTTCATCTTTAGAATTGCTAATGACTGAATCACTTACATTTCCTGGAAAAGAAATCATCCTCCATTTATTTGAAATTACACCATTAGGGTAAACACTATTTTCAATTCCAGTATTTAATTCATCCGCTCCGTATTTTATTGAAGGGTAAAATAATGGACTGCTTCCTACATTTTCTAAATTATCAACACCTCTAACATATGCTCTAAAATTATTTACAGTTACTAAAGAGTCGGGTATACTTACCTCATAGAGTGAATCATTCAACGCTACCATAGGTAAAATAATTTCTTCAAGCGAACCCCCTTTTTGTAAATGAAGGTTAGCCGTAGCAATACCATTTAAATCTTTCACCACTCCAACAACATTGATTGGAGAACCGCTCTGAAAAATATTGTCTGTTATCGATAGATAAATTTCAGGAGGAATTAAATTCAGAGTCTGAATAATGCCAACCATACCCTGAGAAACCGAAAACGAGTCTGAAGAAGTAGGCACAGATGTTTGACTTGTTGTCGTAGAACTCATACCGAACTGACTAGAACTTGAAACAGCTTGCCCTCCAGTAATTTGAGACCCAGTAATTTTGTAATTTTGACCCCAAATTGTTTCTACTAAAATGAAAAGTGCAGTTAAGATATATTTAATTATATTTTCATTCATTATTATGACGCCCCATCACCTGAACTAATAAAGATATCAGTAG
>Ga0115000_10003234_pt1 | contig 13648 bp, 14 predicted proteins | sample ArcticOcean_MG_C_6_FD_89690 | JGI IMG/M metagenome (GOLD analysis project Ga0115000, IMG submission 89690) | Marine microbial communities from western Arctic Ocean - ArcticOcean_MG_CB8_128 | ecosystem: Environmental > Aquatic > Marine > Oceanic | place: Arctic Ocean: Canada Basin | collected...
ATTATAAATAAAAAATATAAATATTATAAATATTATGCTTTTTATAAATTTTGTTTTTTGTTTTCAAAAAAATTTATTTTATTTTTTTTTTTTTTTTTATTTATTTTTTTTTTTTTTTCTTATTTATTATATACTTATTCCCAATGTATTAAACTAATACTAAATACAATTCATTTAAAAAAAAAAGTAGTTTTAATATTATTAATTCGTTTCAAATTTATTGAATTATCTGCTTAATGCTGCTACAAGTAATAGGTATTAACTTTATTTGAATGAGTCCTATTTTTACGGTCTGGTTCGGCCACCTATTAGTTAATGTGGTGCAGATTAAGATTTTATATTTTCAAATTATATTTTTTTATTTATATATTGTAGTCTACTCAACGTTTATTTATTTTACATCGCGTGAAGTTTATGATAACTTAGTAATTAATTTCCAATTTTTATACTGATTAATTTTAATTTTTTATACAAATACGTTATTTGTTATGCTATTTATTATCGAAGTGCTTAGCATTTTAATTTTATTATTTATTATTACATCAACATTTTCATCAACATTTTTTTATAAAAATATAAACATAAACTACGGGCATTTAACACAGTTTCTACTCCCCTATACGTTTTTACAAACAGTCTTATATATATATTGAGTATCTTTAGTTGCCTCACTGCTTTTATTCTTTTTTATAATATTATTCTATACTAAAATCTTCTCCTTTGATTTATATTTAATCGAGTATATATTTTTATATTTTATAAAAGTGACAACACTTTATGAAGTTTTTTCACTAGGTCTAATTTGGTTAATTTTTATTATAATCTTTTTCATTAAATGTGGGCTAGCCCCCTTTTTTTTTTGAAAACCAGCCTTTTTTAAAGGGTTAACACTTCATATATTAATTTTTTATATATTTTTTTATTACTTTTTTATGTACGTATATATTATTTATATTTTTTTAATTTATTTATCTGAAATATTTTTTTTCTACATTATAATTTTTTGAATTTTTATACTACTGGGGTTAATAATTATTTGTTGTATTTTATGCGAAACTTATTATATTAAATCGTTTTTAGCTATAAGTAGTATACTAAACTCGTTACTAATATTACTGGTATTAGCAGTACCTCACTATAATAATAGTTTTTTCTATTTATTTTAAGTTTATAAATGGCAGTTGTAAAAAGTATAAAGAATAAGAAATTTAAACGGGAATGAGTCCGGAACCTAAGACATATAATAAGATTGAGAAATAAGTTTTTTAAATTTAACCCTTTAAAGGTGAAAAAACTAAGATATTACCATACTAAATTACATGTATTTTCTAAAATTGAAATAAAAAAAAAATTTTCCGTACTCTACTACCTATAGATGTTAACTCTTATGAATATCTACACGCCCTTACAATTAATTATTACGTATTTTATGATCTATAATATTACCTTACTTATTTTTTTAAATTTAAATACTATAGTTTTACTTAAAAATAATAAAACCCTCCACTCACTAACTAACTTTAGTTTTAGTAGTTATTATTTACTCTTAATAACAATTTTGTTATTTTCGATTGCAGGAATACCCCCATTCCTAGGATTTTTTTCTAAGTTAATTATGCTAATTACAACTTTTGTTAGTAATTTTATTATTTTTTATTACTTATTTTTTATTATTTTATTTATTACTTTATATTTTTATATGCAAAATATACGTTTTATCCATTCGACAAATTCGAAAAAAACTAATTTACCATATTTATATAATGAGAAGTTAGTAATCATATTTTATTATATAAGTGTAGTTTGGTTAATGGTTGTTATAATGGGTATTATTTTTTTCGACGATGTAAACTTTTTTATACTGTGAATTCTAAATTAAGTATTATATAAATATCATATAAATGTTATTAAGACCTCGTAAATTTATCTATAAAAACATTTTTAAACGTCGAAGTATACCTAAGGTTAAAAACCAAAGTTTACTTATGGGAAGTTATGGTTTAAGATTAGTACAGCCACTACGTTTAACAAGTAAACATATATTCCGTATTAAATTATTTTTAAAAAAATCGTCAAGAAAGTATGATATAACTGTTAGACGTATCTGATTTAATATATTCCCCCACCTACCTTTAAGTAAAAAAATTAAAGGTTCAAGAATGGGTAAGGGTTCAGGTAAGCTTGTTGGTTGATTTACTGAATTACCGTCGGGGATTTGTATTTTTGAATTTAAAAATTTACGAACTGGGCGAGCATCTTATTTTGCGCAACAAATTAAATATAGGTTAGCGGCAAAAAGTGAGTTTATTAAGTATTTTCATAAAAAATCCCAACTACCCTTAAACCCCTCAAAACAAATTCCTTATATGAATTTTTGATAAAAAAAATATATTATGTTGTGGTATGGTTATATTTATTATTTTTTATTTAACTTAACTTTATTTTATTTTATTTTATTACTTTTAAGTCTCTTTTCCATATCAGTAATAAATCGGTTTAATTTTTTTTCTTTTTTATCAAAATTTTTTATATCGAATATACTTTTTTTTTTCATATCATCTCTACTTTTTATAAATTATTTTTTTGATTTTTACCAGTCTACTCTATTATTATCAACGTTGTCGACGAATACTGATATTTACTTACTAACCACGTTCGTAAACTTTAATTCATACATAACTTCATCATTACTTGTTAACTATTTAGAGGTTTACTACTACCCTTTTATTTACGTTTTTATATTAATAACAGTCTTATCTATCGTCTTTTGTTTAATATATAATAAAGATGAGCTTGTAAGTTTTATGTTTTATTGTGTATTAATTTTACTAGCCGGGTATACGTTATTTATTACGAACTCAATTATATTATTTTTTTTTGCATACGAAATGTTATTAGTCCCTTCATTTTTTATTTTATATAAATTTGCAAAAACACGCCGCTGTGTTGAAGCAGCGTATCTAATGTTCTTTTGAACCCAGTTTGGAGCACTATTCTTAATATTTAGTTTAATTTATTTATTTACAATCTCTAACAATTCAAACTTCTCTCTAATATCTTATTATTACTTATCACCGTTCGAAATAAATTTTCTATTTGTATGTTTACTAATTGGTTTTGGAGTAAAATTACCTATATGACCTTTTTATGGTTGGTTACCTAAAGCTCATGTCGAAGCATCAACCAACTTTTCTATTTTTTTAAGTGGGGTTTTAGTAAAATTTGCATTTTTTGGACTTTTTAAATGCTTAATCACTTTACAGTCAGAACCAACATGCCTGTATATATATCCGTTTTTATTAATAGGTATTACCGATGCTGTATTCAAATTATTTTACCAAATTGATTTAAAAAAACTAGTTGCTTACTCTACGGTTGTAGAAATGCATTGGTTAGTTATTTGTGTTGTAAGTGGTCAAACGAATTTACTCTTATCAAGTTTTTGTATGTTAATCAGCCATGCACTATTATCAACTAATTCATTTTTATTAGTTGATGCTATAACACGAAGATTTAAAACGAGATTAATTACAGAAATTGCAGCGTTAAACTTTTTATGCCCAAAATTATTCTTAGCAGTACTGTTAAATTCATTAATTTTCTTAGGTTTTCCAGGATCAATTTTTTTCATCGCGGAATTCCTATTCTTTAGTTTTTTTTTCGATCTATTCCCTTTTATAATGATTTACTTATTAGTACTACTTTACCTTCTTGCTCCTACATTTTTTTTCCGATCATGACTAAACGTAATGTTCAGTTACTCAAGTAGTCTTATAAAATTTTTAGTAATAGATTTAACAATTCGTGAAAGCCTACTTTTTTTTAGTATACCGGCTCTAATGTATTGGTTAGGTATATCATGACAAGCTTTTATATTTTAATTAATTATTAACTTAAACGTATTATAAATGGCAACAACTAAACAAGCTGCAAACCGTAAACCACTGTTTCGTAAACCAAGTTTAAAGTATAAAGCGCCTAATATTACCCGGACACCTATTTTGAAAAATTCACCTCAAGCAAAAGGTATAGTAACAAAGATTACGACAATGTCACCTAAAAAACCTAACTCTGCGATACGTCATGTTGCTAAAATTAGTTTAAACAATAGGTTAAGGCTTACAGCACGGTTACCTGGTAAGGGTTATCTATGTAGTAAGTATAATCGAATATTAGTTGAGGGGGGTCGTGCAAATGATTTACCAGGTGTTGGGTACACTGCTATTCGTGGTGTATATGATTTTGCACCTGTAGTTAGTAAAATAAAGCGGCGTTCAGTATACGGTGTATCTCGCCCAAACGGCTTTTCTAAACATATTAGACGTTCACTACGTCACCAATATATTATGATTTTAGAATGATTATCTTCAAAAACATTAACTTTAATAGGATGATCAAGAGCAGGTTCATTATGACCACTTACATTTGGTCTCGCATGTTGTGCAGTAGAAATGATGCATGCAGCAACAAGTAGATACGATATGGATCGTTTCGGGATTATTTTTAGAGCCTCACCGCGCCAATCAGATTTAATTATAGTTGCAGGAACTTTAACAAATAAGATGGCACCAATTTTAAGGCGTTTATATGATCAAATGACTGAACCAAAATGAATACTGTCTATGGGTAGTTGTGCTAACGGTGGAGGGTATTACCATTATTCATATGCAGTAGTTAGAGGTTGTGATCGTATTTTACCTGTTGATACTTATGTACCTGGATGTCCTCCTTCAGCTGAAGGGTTATTATATGGCCTAATTCAGTTGCAAAGTAAAATTGGATTCACATTGTCAGAATTAAATACTAATAATGTATGGTACGGGAATGATCATATTTAACGACAAATAACGAATCATTAGTGTCTAGTAAATTAATAGCTAGTCGTAACGCTTATACCTTTAAGGTGTTTCACTTAACAACACGTTTTAAACGGTATAAACGTTACAAAACTATTTTTTTACGGCAACATGACGCACTGCGTAAGCGTAAAACAAACTGATTAAACCTCTTAGGTATAATTTCTCAATGATCTACTGCTTACATAAAGTGTAAGTATTCTATTCGGGTATACCAAAGTATGTCTGTATTTAAATATAGCCTAGTCTTAAATAGTCTAAACTTTTTTCAAAAAACTGCGTATGAATATATGAGTATACTTAACTTTAATACATTTTTTTTAAAAAAACAGTATGAGAGGATTCAAAATTATAAAAATTACTATACACCGCACCTCGTTATACAAACATCGAAACTAAGTAACTTATTAACCTTTAACCCTTATATTCATATATATGAGTCAATTTCGTACTGCCCTGATATATATGAACAGTATGGGAAAAGTAAACAAACCCTTTTCCAATCATTCAACTTATGAAAACTTTTAAAATTAAAACTGGTATGTTTTTATAAAATAGTAATTAAGATTATATTACAAATTACTCATAAATTATGTTATTACATATGCAAAAAAAGAACCGATATAATACTTGGTATTTATATAAACAAAAGCACTCTAGGGGTCAAGCAGTACAAAATTTTTTTTATAAAACACTTACCCCACTAATGTTTAAACACAAGAGGTTAGTATACATGCAAAAATGGAAAGGTGGCCGTAACACTTTAGGTAAAAAAATTCTATATACTCGAGGTACTCGATCAGTACGTACAAAAAATTTCAACGTAAATTACTTTTTCAGATCTACGAATTTATTTTTTATTGCAGGTTTTATTTTTGATATGTCTTCAACAAAACTACTCTCTGTTCTAATCCTATCGTCAGGCTCAATTAGCTATATCTTAACAACTACTTATCACAAGATTTTTATATTAAATAAATTTTTGTCATTTAAAACTTATAAATCATTAATAACCCTCTTTAGTACATATAAAATCAGTTATTATTTCGGTTTACTTATTTTTTTTAAAAAATTTAAATTAGTATCAGCACTTGAACTCTACCCCTACAAAGGTATTCAGTACATAAGAAGCTCAGGAACCTCAGGAGTTTTTATAAAATTAGACTTATTAAATAAATTAAGCTTAATAAAATTACCTTCTGGTGTACGCAAAATTTTTTCAATCTACTCAATAAGTTCTACCGGTATTATCTCGTTTAAGTCCAAAAAATACAAAATTAACAACCGTGCAGGTTTTTTACGGCGTCAAGGTTATAGTCCGATGACTCGTGGAGTTGCTATGAATCCTATTGATCACCCACATGGAGGTCGTACGAAAGCTATAAAATATCAGCGTACCCCATGAGGTAAAACAACTAAGTATAAATAGAACTTATACATGAAACTAATGTTAGCCTAATTAAATATTTTTTGTCATTTATTAATTATAATAATCACGTGTATGTAAAAAACCACCGACTAAATTATTTTTCTCCTAAAACCTGACGTATTATCTACTTAATTAAAACAAAAGCGATTTATCATATGTCTGAGAAGCGAATTTGAACACGAAGTTCATCGATACCACTCACTTTCCTACTTAATGAAATTATTATATATTCGGGTAATTTATGGTGAACCCGAAAAGTTACCCTATGGAATATCGGTTTTAAATTTGGAGAATTCGCATCCACCCGTAAATATACATTTTTTAAAAAAAAAAAAAAAAATAAAAAAAAGAAAAATAAAAAAAAAATATCATAATTTTGAAATGAAAAAAGGAAAAATAAAAAAAATAATTAAAAAAATTAATTTTTATTCAGGTAATTTAATGTGAACCCAAAAAATTACCCCATGAAAAATTGGTTTTAAAATTAGAAAAATCAAAACCAACCCTAAAAAAACATTTTTTAAAAAAAAAAAAAAAAAAAAATAAATGAAATTTGAACATGTATTACAGATTTATTGAACAAAAGGTTTTTTTTTTGGAGGTAAACTATTTTATACAAACCAAACAATAAGTTCATTACTAAACCATACTTTAGGTTTGTCTACAAATTTTAAGAAAAATCTACTAGAACGTTTTGAATTGGTCTTATTTTTAAAAACACCTGAAAAACTAATTATAACGTACGAAGTTGAAACTTCTAAGTTGTTAGTACAACCCTTAAATATTTTTTTCTCACAAGTCAATACAGTAAATAACATGTATAAAGACTTACTACGCTTAAATATTATACGCTTATTTTTAATTCGGTCGTATCGGGGTTATGGCCATGCCGTTGGTAAACCTATACATGGTCAAAGGACGTGATCAAACGCTTGAACAAGTTATCACACAAATAAAACATTACGTTATTTTTTAAGCGAAATGCAAAAAAAAAAAGAAGCCAACCTAATAAATAAACCCCATAATTACAAGGTTTTAAAAAAGAAATACCCACGTATAAAGAAAAAAAAAAAAGACGATGTTTTACCTAAAACCCTAAAATGGTTCTAAATATATTATGTTAGATTTTTATAACAAATTGTATATAAACTCTTGAATGTATTTACCACAAATCTTTATATTTAAATTTTTACAAAATAATTTTTTCTATAAAAGTTCTATATTACATTTATATATAAATAAGCATTATATTACTTTTTTCTCTTCACAAAAAAAACAAGTAGGTTTTCACCACAATAATTTATTACGTATTAATAGCGCTATTACACCTCGTGAATGGTTTACACAAATAACCAGTACTCAAAATAAATTTTTTACTAAATTTTTTTCAAAAAAATCAAAAAATATAAACTTTACTAAGTATATCAGTAAGTTTAAGAAACTTTTTCCCTACCAAAAACTTACAATAATTCAAACGGTAAATTTTTTTTTATGAAAAGTTATACGAGCAAAATTTGCTTTGAATAGGAAAATTTGAAAATTTAAAAACCAAAAGAAGGACTATTTATACTTAAACAATTTTAATTTAAAGTTTACTAAATCCTTTTTATTTCGTCAATTATGGTTTTTTCTCAAAAAAAAAAAAAAGAATTTTAAACTAGTTTTTAAGCGGAGGCTTTATAGACGACGACGTAAAATTAAATTTTTAAAATGAAAAAAGCAACCTACTTTCTTGTTCTCGATTACAAAATTAAAATTAAATTTTATTTATATGGGGGGGTTTACTTTAGTTTTTTTCGGAAAAGTAAGCGGTAAAACTTATTTAAATAAAAATTTTTTAATAATTAGTAAATATTTATTATACTTCTCCTCCTGACGGAAATTTTCACTAGAAATAGTTTCTAGGAAAACTAATAAGTTACTTATGTTACCTAGAATACCAAAGTTACTTTTTTTGACCACAACATATTTCGTACAAACGAAAAAACACCTTAAGAAAAATATTTTAACACCGTTTATCTTTTTTAAGACTAAGGTACTAACTTCTTTCATTTTTAAAAATATAGGGGTGTTTTTTATATCACGATTCTCCCTTTGTAACCACAGCATAACTTTCATCAAATCACAACTGAAGAAAAAAGTCTTCTCTTTTTTATATCCTGGTGAAGAAAAAAAATTTATTTTTTTAAAACGAAAAAGGCGGGTTTTAACTCGACTTATTGTAAGACCCTCAAAGTACAAAAACCTGTATTTCTCATATAAAACATTTTTCCATATCTTAAAAGTATCTCAGTACTCTGTAAATTTGAATAATAAAATACGTAATTATAGTTTAGGTATACTAAATTATTTACAACCAAGTATTAATAATGCTAGGGTTGGGGCTAAAGATTTTAACTTTTATGATGTATTTTCAAAATTTTCTGAGCCTTATATTAAGCGTGTAAGGTTTAAGCCTGGTTATCAGCGGTTATGGCGACAAGTAAGGGCAACTATCCAAAAAACATTAAACGTAAAATTTCGGTATCAAAAGCGGTTAACAAGATATTTAACTCGTTTTTTACGGTACTCCAAACGAATACTATTTAGTTACTCTGAAGCAACCCTTACTAAGATATTAATTTTCTCTAAACTACTTCCAAATTTAATTTTAATAAATTTTTTTTCATCGAAACAGTTTATTTATCTAAATAGTAAATTGATTATGTCATTAGAGTTAATTATTATACAAAACGATTTTGTTCAGTTAATTGTTACGTTATGGTACTATATTATATCGAGGTGGTTTTTAAATTGGACAATCAAACGTATTAAAAAATTTAAACGTTTAGTTTTTTTTAAAAACAAGGCAAAGAAATATCGCCTTTCAAAAACCCGAAAGCAAAAAAGCCATTACATACCTAATTGAATCCCGACGGTTTATTTAGATGATATGGATGTAAAACCTTACTTAGAGGTTGATTATTTAACTTTGTCTACTTTTGTAATAACTGATACTTATATTATTTCATATTTTAAACCCGATAATACTTTAAATTTACATAATGGTATATATGCTTTATATAATTGAAAATATATTACTTAATTTAGCTACGTATGTCACTAACTATGAAACCCCCCTTTTTTACCCAATATATTAAAGCTATAAAACAGAAATATATTATGAGTAGGCATTTATTATGAAAAAACGTAGATAATTTCAAACGTAAACAATTTCTCAAATTTGAAATCAAACAACTTCTTTTAAATTCAGTGAAAAAAAATAATTACACTTCGTTTAATATAAGGTATAGAGCATCATTCTTACAATCTAAAATGTTTAAAAATAAATCACAAAACAAAGTCAATAACCTTTGTATTATTTCGGGTAGAGTTAAGAGTGTTTTTAAAAAAACCCAATACGGTCGGTTTGTTTTGCGTGATCGTTTATATAAAGCAGAATTACCAGGTTTTAAGCGAGCAAGTTGATAATTTATATAAAATTATTATTATTTTATTAAGACTTTAAAATAAATAATCATGGAATAAATTATGAAATCCACACTGTTTAATTTTTGACAACCACCATTTCCTGAAAATTCATTTACAGAACGTAAAATTAAAAGTTTTATCTTAAATTTTGGCCCACAACACCCCGCTGCTCACGGTGTATTACGTTTAGTAGTGCAGTTAAGTGGTGAATTAGTTGAGCGGGCTGACCCACATGTTGGGTTTCTCCATAGAGGTACTGAGAAGTTAATTGAAAAGCGTACATATTTAAAATCGATTCCTTATTTTGATCGGCTTGACTATGTATCAATGATGACACAAGAACACGCTTTCTGTTTAGCTACAGAGTCTTTACTAAAAACAACATCACATACAGCCTTGTATGTTCAAATAAGGGTATTATTTGATGAGTTAACTCGGGTAATGAACCACTTACTAGCTTTGTCATGTCATTCGTTAGACGTGGGAAATATGTCACCTTTATTTTGAGCTTTTGAGGAGCGTGAACGCTTGATGGAATTTTATGAGAGAGTTTCGGGTGCTCGAATGCATGCAGCATTTTATAGACCGAATGATTTGGATTGAACCGGGTTAAACCATCAATTTTTTTTAGATATTATTTTATTTGCGCGAGACTGCTTTAAATCATTAACAGAAATTTTTGCAATTTTAACAACTAATAGTATTTGGAAAACACGACTAATAGGAGTCGGTTCAATTAATTTATTAGATGTAGTAAATTATTCAGCATCGGGACCTGTTGTACGAAGTGTAGGCGTAAAAAAAGATATGCGCCTTTATAAATCTGAAACATATGCTTCATACTGATTCCTATCCTTAACTAGTTTTTTAGGTAAACGGGGGGATAGTTATGACAGGTTTTTAATTAGGGTACGTGAAATGTACGAAAGTATAAATATTATTTTTCAAATTTTAACTACTTTTTTATCAAACAAAACTTTTAATATTACTTCTAAAAAACTTAATATTTTTACATTTTTTAACTTTCTTCACGAAATAAAACAAAATTCTTTACATAAAAATACAAAGTATACTTCAATGGAAGATTTAATTTCACATTTTAAACAGTATAGTGAAGGTATGACGATTCCGAAAGGCTTTACTTATAATGCTGTTGAGGCACCTAAAGGTGAATTCGGGGTATCAATCATATCGGATGGCACCTCAAAACCTTACCGGTGTAAAATACGTACGCCTGCGTATCATCATATGCATATTATACCCCGTATGGTACAAGGGCATTATTTAGCTGATTTAGTAACTGTAATTGGTTCCCAAGATATTGTTTTTGGAGATGTTGACCGTTAGTATTTAACTTTACTTTCAGACTGTTCAGGTTATAAATATTTTTTTTAAAAATAGTTTTATTTGTTTTACATTAGCACTATACTTTCAGACTTATTTATAATTATTTATTACAGTTTATACCAGTTTTGGGATTTTTTAGCTACAACCTTAATTAATGATATTTCAATTTTATTTTCATTTTTTTACTTATTATTTGAAGTTATGGAAACTTTTGGGTTCATATTAGTATTATTAAGTATAATTATTTCAATATCCTCATCGAATACTTTTAATATTGAATCCTCATTTAATTTTTTAAATACTAATATTACTTACGTTAACCCTTTTAAATCATTGTTAAAATACACATTTAAGTTCTTATAATATCTTATGTTAGTTTATAATTTAATTTCCAACCCTATTGATTTTTATTATGATACCTATTATATACTATACTTATTTTCAACACCATTGAAATGCTCACTAAACTTAAGCATTATTTATGTAGTACTTGAATTGGGTTTTTGCACCCTTAATATAGTTAACCAAATATTTAATAATTTTTTCTTTCTTCAAATTACTTATTCATTTATTTTTAATATGGGAATTAAATTTATAGTACTAATTGCTTTATTAATTTTTGTGCGAGGTGGTATACCACGCTATAGGTACGATTTCTTAACTAAAATTGGTTGAATAAAATTTTTAAATTTAGTACTTACAATTTTCCTATCCACACTATTATTAATATATTTATATTAGATAGAGTTTTTTGATAAAACTTATTTTTACCCCATTACTAAAAAGGGTAAACATGCTTATTTTCAATTAAATTATTTAGTATATTGGGTTAGTTTATATATTTATTTACATAAGTTATGGTTTTAGAACATTTATTATACTATATAAAATCATATTATAACATGTATATTTTTGTTTTCGTGTTTATAACTCTCTTCGAATATATATTTTTAAGGGGTTTATATATAGTAAGTGAGTGGATACTACTCCTCAATACCAAATGAAATAATATAAATTTTGCTGATACATACTGGTTTTTATACTTAACAAAATACGGTATTTTTTTTAGCAAACTAAACTATTAATATGTACTTGAATGCTAGCTTAATCGGTAAAGCGTTAGTTTTTGGTCCTAATGAGTATAGGTTCGACTCCTATGCATTCAAACTAGTGATTGCTAAACCTCATGTTTATTTACAAAACCATTTACATTTTTCACTACAGCAAGTGTTTAAATTTAATAAAATTATGTACTCTCAACATGTTTTAGTATTAGTAAAGGTTTTAGATAGAATTGGGTTTATACATAAGTTTTTAATTATAAATAAAGAATTTAAGTATCAACAAATAAAACAAATACTTATAACAATGTTTTTTTATAAAAATACACCATTTTTCAAATCCTGTTGTATAGTGTCTACATCATCAAAAAACGTCTTTATAAGTATAAAAGCGTTACGCTTACTAAAGTTAATTTTAGGATCTTCAATCGTAGTTTTAAGTACTTCATCGGGTGTTATAACACATAGAAAAGCTTTACATTTTGGTATTGGTGGACGTATATTATACGTGCTACGTTAAGTTTTATAAAAATGGTATTAATAAAGTGAGCTTTTATAAATATTTATAAATGTCTAATTACTCTTTTTACATTTATATTAGAAATACTTTGTTATATAGTAAATTTCCAAGTAAAAAAAATATTTAATTTGTTAATTCAAAACTCTAATAAACTTAAGTTTTTATTACTCGAATCGGTAATTCAAATATCAAGTAGTTTAACAAGTAGTTTTTCATTATTTACATGGGAAAAATTAAATTTAAATAAAAATTATATACTAACGTTGGGGTTTTTTAAAAAATTTAATTTATTTTTAGTTTTCTTTAAAAGCAATTTTATATATTTTTTTAACCAAATTACAATCCGGTTTTTCGGTTTAGGTTTTTTTTATATTTACTATACTTTATTTATTATGTATATTGATGCTTGCTTAACCGATGATGAACCTTTGTGGGAACCAATTGAATGAAGTTTAGTCCAAACTTGAATTTTATTTTTATTTACATTTGCTTGGATTGCAGAGAATTTAATTGTAAGTCGTTACGGGAGTTACACTGGTCGTGACAAAAGAGTATGGTTTTCTTGATATAAAACGTTTTGATTGATAGAACTTTACTATATTATTAATTTTGGTTTAGCAATCGTATTTGTTATAATACCTTTTTATTATGAACTGAATTATAATATGTCCTTTATAGTTTCGTGGTGACACTGATATACTCGTTTATTTTTTTTTAAATTTATATCTTTGTACTCTATTATTTTAGTATTTAGTTTAGTTTTTCATTGGAATATTAGATGGGTTTTTTGAAAAAAGTCATTTATAAGTATCACTTTGATAAATATTTTCATTGGTTATTTACTATATACACATTTTATTATGGCTTTTTTTGGGTATTTTACAAACCCAGTGTGATACCAACAAGTGCGACCAATAGATTATATCCAGTTAAGTCATGAACCTGCTAAGTGGGGGTGAGGGTC